>Ga0160434_100160_pt1 | contig 34887 bp, 33 predicted proteins | sample HID1973I_E0MG_FD_108273 | JGI IMG/M metagenome (GOLD analysis project Ga0160434, IMG submission 108273) | Enriched mosquito-associated microbial communities from UW Madison campus, WI, USA - HID1973I_E0 MG | ecosystem: Host-associated > Arthropoda: Insects > Digestive system > Unclassified ... | reverse complement strand
GACCGCGAGACCGCGATCGCGCGCATGCGCGTGGCGCTGAGCGAGATGGTGGTGGACGGGATCAAGACCAACATCCCGTTGCAGCAGCGGATCATGCGCGACAAGGGCTTCCAGGGCGGTGGCCAGAACATCCACTACCTGGAAAAGCGGCTGGCCGAACGCAAGAACCAGTCGATCGCGCTGGTCTGAGTTTCAGTCCAATGCCGGAAACGCAAAGAGGCGGGGAGCGATCCCCGCCTCTTTCGTTTTGCAAGCCGTGCGCAGCCGCGCGCGCCGCCCCAGGCTAGCGCCTCAGCGCACCTGTGCCGGCGCCGCCTGCTGGCTGCCCTGCAGCAGCGCATTGCCGGTGCTGGAGGTCGGGTCGACGATCGTGACCGTTTCGGTCGAGCCATCCGGCCACACGATCTGGAAGGTGGAGCCCGACGGCAAGGTGGAGAACGGCAAGCCGCTCTGCGCGCGGTACAGCGCGGCCACCTGCGCCGCACCGACGCGCCGCACTTGCTCGTCCGACTTCACCGAGGTCAGCCTCACCTGCGAGAGCTGCCGATAGCGGTCCTCGGCGGTATCGATCATCACGATGCCGACCGCCGCGGCCGAATACGCCACGAACAGCACCACCCAGAACCAGAACTTGGCCCCCACCAGCCAACGTCGGTGCTTCATGACGCTTCTCCTGACGACACTTCACGGGTGCCGCTCAGCAGCACGTTGACCATCTCATCCATCTTCCTGGCACCTTGCCGCGGCACCGCGGCGTCCAATACAAAAGAACCGAAATCCTGCGAGGCATCCTGCGAGCAGATACCGCCATTGGCGCAATAACTGGTCATCAGCGCGCTGCCCGGGCCGCAATCCAGGCCCAGCCGGCAGGCCGCCACCTGCCACGCCAGTTCGGCGAACTGGTCGCCGGAGACAAAGCCGCGATAGGCATCGTCGCCGTTGGCCGCCGCACCCATCGCGCTGGACAGCGCCAGATAGGCCTCCGGGTCGCGCGAATCGAGCACCCGCTGCACCAGGTTGCGCCGATAGGCCACCGAGCGGTCCAGCGGCTGGCCCTGCGACAACAGCGACGCCTCGGCGGCGAGATTGCCGGCCAGCGCCGCTTCGTTGCGCTGCTTGGCCAACTGCTGGGCGGTGAGGCCATCGGCAGGGCCGAAGCCGTTGCAGCGGTGCGACACGCGTTCGCGCGCGGCCTGCATCGCCGCCACGCCCGGCGAGGACAGCCGCGCCAGCGAGCGGCTGTCGACGTCGTATCCCAGCGGATCGTTCGCGTACGCGCCGCAGTAGTCATAGACCCGGCTGAGCATCCAGTTCGCCTCCAGGTCGCCGGCGCGCGCAGCGACGGCCAGCGACTGGGCGTAACCGTAGAGGTCGCCTTCGGCTTCGAAGCCGCTGCGACGATTCAATGGCAGGCCTGGCCGTACCGCGGCAGTGGACGCGCTCTCGACCCGCGCGGCGACGTGCACGGCCGGCTGCGGCGCGGTGCGCACCTCGGGAGCGCCCGCCGCCACGTCCGGCCCGCCGCCGCTCCTGGAGCCGTGCTGCCACGACACAGCCGCCAGCAGCGCAATCGGCGCCAGCCACAGCAGCATTGAGAGGCGGAATCGGGTCGAGGGCATCACGAGGCAGACCGCGCAGTGGGGCGCGCGGGCGGAGTCTAGCAAGCCCGGGGCGGTCGCGTCGCTCGGCACGCCTGGCCCGGCTCGTCTACGATGCGCGCCTTGCCCCTGCCCGACCATCGCCATGCCGTTCCTCGAACTGACCCTGCACTGCTCCGAATCGACCCAGCCCCGCTACGAGAACGCACTCGAGGACGTGGGCGCGCTGGCGGTGACCCTGCTGGATGCCGATGCGGACACCGGCGAGGAGCGCGCCATCCTGGAGCCGGGAGTGGGCGAGACCCCGCTGTGGAACGCGCTGGTGCTGACCGCACTGTTCCCCGGCGACAGCGACGCGCTGGCGCTGCTGGCGGCGCTGGAGGCCTTCGACCCCGGCCTGGACTGGCGCGGCGTGCATTTCCGCCAGGTCGCCGACGAGGACTGGGAGCGCGCCTGGCTGGACCAGTTCCAGCCGATGCAGTTCGGCGAACGCACTTTCATCGTGCCCTGGAATCATGAGTTGCCCGAAGCCGCCCGCACCGCGGAGGCGGCCGTCGTGCGCCTGGATCCGGGGCTGGCGTTCGGCTCCGGCACCCATCCCACCACCGCACTGTGCCTGCGCTGGCTGGACCGGCTGGCCGGCGAAGGCGTGCTCGACGAGGCCCGGGTGCTCGATTTCGGCTGCGGCTCGGGCATCCTCGCGCTGGCCGCACTCAAGCTGGGCGCGGCCGCTGCGGTCGGCGTGGACAACGACCCGCAGGCACTGACCGCCAGCCACGACAATGCCGACCGCAATGGCGTGGCCGACCGCCTCAGGGTCTTCCTGCCGCCCGACGAGCCGGTCACGACCTATCCGGTGGTGGTGGCCAATATCCTGGCCTCGGCGCTGGACGTGCTCGCCCCGACCCTGGCTTCGCGGGTCCAGCCCGGCGGGCGCATTGCGCTCTCGGGCATCCTGCAGGGGCAGGAGACCGAGCTGCTGGAGCGCTATGACCCCTGGTTCGAGGCGCTGCGCTGCGAGCAGGAAGGGGACTGGATGCGCATCGAGGGCTTGCGCCGCGGCTAGGCCGGGGCGGCTGAGCGGAGCGGCGCACCCGCTTCGTTGGCATGGGCGATCCGGCGACAGCTTCAGCGCTTTCGGCGACCGACCAGGCTTCTGAGAACCCTCTTATGGAGCCTGAATCGGAGCCAATCGCCGACAGCAAGTATCACTGACACCATGGCACCCAATAGTGCCGCGAACGGGCCGCTCATTGGCTGGCGATATATGTCCGATCCGGTATTTTTGCGGATTGGACGAGCAGTGAGCACGCTTTACGAACGGCTCGCAGCCTCACAGGGCTGACCCAGGAAGCGTTGGCCGCTGAACTAGGCATTTCGCGCAGCGCGGTGGCCCAGTGGGAAATGGCCGACGGCACCGCGCCCTCGGTCGAGCACCTGATCGCGCTGGCCCAGCGCAGCGGCCTGAACTTCGAGTACCTGTCCACCGGCCGCGGCGAACGCCATTTCGGCCCACCGACGCTGATCGCCGAGACCGAACCCAGCTACCACCCACTGACCGAGCACCAACGGCTGTTGCTGGCCGCTTTCGAACAATTGAGCGCTCGCCAGCGCAGTGGCCTGCTCGAACTGATCGGCGCCCACAGCCCGTCGCGCCGGCGACGCTGAGGCCGGCGCAGTAGCGGCCCGACACCGCGCGCGGGGCGAAACAGCTGCGTTCGATCCGCTGGGCGGACGAACGAAAGAATCACTGGCCAATGCAATCATTGGCATCCATACTTGCGTAGCCACCCGCGCCGCGCAAGCGCGAATCGGCACCGAAACGGCCGACGCGTCGTACGGCATGCTTGAATAAAGCTTCCTTCCGCTTCGTGCCCCGCGATGACCGAGACTCCGCCGCCGCGCCGTGCCCTGGCCACCTTCTTGCGCCGTCCCGGCACCGAGCGTCCCGCCGACCCGGCGGCGCCGGCCGAGCTGCCGGCTGTGACGGCCTTGGAACCCGAGGCGCCGGCGGACCCGGCGGCGGCGCCAATACCAGCCGGGCTGGCCGAAGGGTCAGGCGAGCAGAGCGCTGCGGAAACCGCGCAGGCCCCCGCAACTGCCGAAACCGCGGCTGCCGAAGCCGACACCGACGCGCAAATGAGCGACCTCGCCTCCCCCGCAGGTCCGATGGCGCCTGGCGGCGACACCGCGCGGGCCGAAGCGAGCAACGACGCCCCCTTGCAACCGGCCGCCGCGGCCGACGACAACGCCGCCTGGCGCGCCACCGAACTGCCGATCGTGGCAAGCACGGCCGCACCGACATTCGCGCGCAAGCACGCCCGTGCGCCTTCGCAACGTGCGCCGCTGTGGCAGTGGCTCGCGCTGGCGGCGCTGGCCTTGCTGCTGGGGCTGCAGATCCTGCTGGCCGATCGCGCCCGCCTGGCCGCCGACGCCGGCTGGCGCCCGACGCTGAGCGCGCTGTGCGGCGTATTCGGCTGCACGCTGCCGCCGTGGCATGAGCCGGCTGCTTTCAGCATGCTCGACCGCGACGTACGGCCGGCTCCCAACGAGAACGGCGCACTGCGCATCCAGGCCAGCTTCCGCAACGATGCGCGATGGGCGCAGGCCTGGCCGTGGCTGCAGCTGTCGCTGTCCGACGCCGACGGGCGGGTCATCGGCACGCGGGTGTTCGCGCCGGCCGAGTACCTCGGCCACCCGCCAGAGGACCCGGACCTGCTGGCGCCGGGACAAAGCGCACGGATCGATTTCCGGGTCCGCGAGCCGGCGGCGGGCACGGCGGCCTTCAACTTCGATTTCCGTTGAGCGGCGGAGCGCCCCGGCGGCGTCCGGTGGCTGCGGATGGCAGGCGCCGGACGCACGCGCTAGACTCACTCCCCCTCGCCGGCAGGGCTCCACCTGCCCGCTTCGTCATCCGGGGATCTCCTTGAACGCAGCCACCACCCGTCCTGACCATAGTCGAGGCGCCCCCAAGTCACCGCTGCGCGAGCACGTGGCCCAGTCCGTGCGCCGCTACCTGCGCGACCTGGACGGCAGCGACGCGGACGACATGTACGAGATCGTGCTGCGCGAGATGGAAATCCCGTTGTTCGTCGAAGTGCTCAACCACTGCGAGGGCAACCAGAGCCGCGCCGCGGCGATGCTGGGGATTCACCGCGCCACCTTGCGCAAGAAGCTGAAGGACTACGGGCTGTCGTAGGCCCGCGCGGTTGTAGGCCCAAGCTGCTGTAAACCGGGCGACATCGCCCGGCCGCGTACCCCGGCCAGGCCCGCCGGATCCCGAATCGCCGGCCCCGGCCGTTACAATATCGGCCCCGCACGCTTCCCCCTCGCTCCCATGGCTTCCGATTTCCTGCCCGTTCGCCGGGCATTGCTGTCCGTTTCCGACAAGACCGGCCTGGTCGACCTGGCCCGCGCCCTGGCGGCGCGCAATGTCGAACTGCTGTCCACCGGCGGCACCGCCAAGGCGATCCGCGAAGCCGGGCTGGCAGTGAAGGACGTCTCGGACGTGACCGGCTTCCCGGAAATGATGGACGGGCGCGTCAAGACCCTGCACCCGCTGGTGCATGGCGGCCTGCTCGGCCGCGCCGGCACCGACGATGCGGTCATGGCCGAACACGGCATCGCGCCGATCGACCTGCTGGTGCTGAACCTGTACCCGTTCGAGCAGGTCACCGCGCGCGCCGACTGCACGCTGGAAGAGGCGGTGGAGAACATCGACATCGGTGGTCCGGCGATGCTGCGCTCGGCGGCGAAGAACTTCGCGCGGGTGGCGGTGGCGACCGACCCCTCGCAGTACGCCGGGCTGCTGGCCGAGCTGGACGGCAGCGCGGGCCAGCTGTCGGCGGCGACCCGCTTCGCGCTGTCGGTGGCCGCGTTCAACCGCGTGGCCCAGTACGACGCGGCGATCAGCAACTATCTGTCGGCGGTGACCGACACGGCGTCGACGGTGCCGCCGCGCGCCGAGTATCCGGCGCAGATGAATTCGACCTTCGTGAAGGTCATGGACCTGCGCTACGGCGAGAACCCGCACCAGTCCGGCGCGTTCTACCGCGACCTGTGGCCGGTGCCGGGCACGCTGGCCACGTTCCAGCAGCTGCAGGGCAAGGAACTGAGCTACAACAACCTGGCCGACGCCGACTCGGCGTGGGAATGCGTGCGCCAGTTCGACCTGCCGGCCTGCGTGATCGTCAAGCACGCCAACCCGTGTGGCGTGGCGGTCGGCGTGGCCTGCGGCGATGCCTACGAACTGGCCTATGCCACCGATCCGACCAGCGCCTTCGGCGGCATCATCGCCTTCAATCGCACCCTGGATGCGGCCACCACCAAGGCCATCCTGGATCGGCAGTTCGTCGAAGTGCTGATCGCGCCGGACTACGAGCCGGCCGCGCTGGACTACGCCACCAAGAAGGCCAACGTGCGCGTGCTGAAGATCCCGCACGGCGAGGGCCGCAACAACTACGACAGCAAGCGCGTCGGCTCCGGTCTGCTGCTGCAGAGCGCCGACAACCGCGGCATGAGCCTGGGCGAACTGAAGGTGGTGAGCCAGCGCGCGCCCAGCGAGGCCGAGTTGCGCGACCTGCTGTTCGCCTGGCGCGTGGCCAAGTACGTCAAGTCCAACGCCATTGTCTATGCCAAGGACAACCGCACGATCGGCGTCGGCGCCGGGCAGATGAGCCGCGTGTATTCGGCGCGCATCGCTGGCATCAAGGCGCAGGACGCCGACCTGGTGGTGGAAGGCTCGGTGATGGCGTCCGACGCCTTCTTCCCGTTCCGCGACGGCATCGATGCCGCCGCGCAGGCCGGCATCAAGGCGGTGATCCAGCCGGGCGGTTCGATGCGCGACAGCGAGGTGATCGCCGCCGCCGACGAGCACGGCCTGGCGATGGTGTTCACCGGCGTGCGCCACTTCCGTCACTGAGCTTTCCGCAACCGCGAGGCGTGCCATGTGGATCCGCGACGAAACCCCGGCCGACCATGAGGCGATCTCGCGCGTGATCGAGGCCGCCTTCGCGACCGCACCGCACGCGTCCGGACGTGAGTCGCGCATCGTCGAAGCGTTGCGCGACGCCGAGGCGCTGAGCCTGTCGCGCGTGGCCGACATCGATGGCCGCATCGTGGGCCAGGTCACGCTGTCGGCGGTCACGCTCGACGGCGACGACGGCGACGGCTGGTTCGGGCTGGGACCGATCGCGGTCGACCCGGCCCACCAGCGACACGGTGTCGGTAGCGCGCTGGTCCGCGCCGCCCTGGCCGAGCTGCCCGAGCTGGGCGCGCGCGGCTGCGTGGTGCTCGGCGATCCGGACTACTACACGCGTTTCGGCTTCGCAGCGGTGCCATCGCTGCGCTACGAAGGCGCGCCGGCCCGGTATTTCCTTGCCCTGGTGGTCGGCGACGGCGACGTGCCGCGTGCCCAGGTCACTTATCACCCCGCCTTTTCGATTGCGTGAGCCAGCGGCCCGCGCGCACAGGAGTCCTGTCCGAATGAAAGTCCTCGTCATCGGTGCCGGCGGGCGCGAACACGCGCTGGCCTGGAAGCTTGCGCAGTCGCCGCGCGTCTCCGAAGTGCTGGTCGCGCCCGGCAATGCCGGCACCGCCACCGAGGCGGGTTGCCGCAACGTGGCGATCCAGGTCAGCGACCTGGACGCGCTGCTGGCGCTGGCCCAGGACGAGGGCGTGGCACTGACCGTGGTCGGCCCCGAAGTGCCGCTGGTGGCCGGCGTGGTCGACCGTTTCCGCGCCGCCGGGCAGCGCATCTTCGGGCCCACCGCCGCCGCCGCGCAGTTGGAAGGCAGCAAGGCCTACGCCAAGGATTTCCTCGCCCGCCACGGCATCCCCACCGCGTTCTATGCGGTGCACAGCGAGGTCGAAGCGGCCCTGGCCTATGTGCGCGACAAGGGCGCGCCGATCGTGGTCAAGGCCGACGGCCTGGCCGCCGGCAAGGGCGTGATCGTGGCGATGCGCCAGGACGAGGCCGAGGCCGCGGTGCGCGACATGCTCTCGGGCAATGCGTTCGGCGATGCCGGCGCGCGCGTGGTCATCGAAGAGTTCCTCGAGGGCGAGGAAGCCAGCTTCATTTCGATGGTCGACGGCATCACCGCGCTGCCGATGGCCACCAGCCAGGACCACAAGCGCGTCGGCGACGGCGATACTGGTCCGAACACCGGCGGCATGGGCGCCTATTCGCCCGCGCCGGTGGTCACCGCCGACGTGCATGCGCGGGTGATGCGCGAAGTCGTCGAGCCAACCGTGCGCGGCATGGCCGCCGACGGCATCCCGTTCACCGGCTTTCTCTATGCCGGATTGATGATCGATGCCAGCGGTGCGCCGAAGGTGATCGAGTTCAACGTGCGCTTCGGCGACCCGGAAACCCAGCCGGTGATGTTACGGCTGCAGTCGGACCTGGTCGAGCTGGTCGAGGCGGCCATCGACGAGCGCCTGGACACGATCGAAGCGCAATGGGATCCGCGCCCCTCGCTGGGCGTGGTGATGGCGGCGGCGCCGTATCCGGAAACACCGCTTACCGGCGATGTGATCGAAGGCCTGGACCAGGTGCCCGCCGACGCCAAGGTCTTCCATGCCGGCACCGTGCTCGATGCGCAAGGACAGGTGCTGAGCGCCGGCGGCCGCGTGCTGTGCGTGGCCGCGCTCGGCGACAGCGTGGGCGAAGCCCAGCGCCTTGCCTACGCCGCAGTGGACCGCATCCACTGGCGCCATGAATTCCATCGGCGCGACATCGGCTGGCGCGCGATCGCGCGCGAACAAGGCCACTGAAAAGAACAGCGCGACGGATCGCCCGCGATCCGTCCTGGCATCGCGCGTAACGACAAGTCGCGCCCGATACCGATTGCGCGGCAAAAGAAGCGCTGCCTAGAGTTCCAGCGTATTCCGTCGCCGAGGTCGCGACATGCGCAAGTTGCTTCTGGCCGCGGCGATCGCGCTGGTCGCCTGGCTTCTGTTCCACCGCCGCGATGCTGCGGCCACACTGGAGCCTGCGCCCACTCCGGTGGGCCATCGCACTGATCGCATTGCTCCCGCTGCCGCCCCTGCACTGTCGAAGTCCGCGCTGTCGAAGCCCGCATTGGCCACGACGGGCGATCGCGGCGACAGCGAACTGCTGGCACGGGTGCGCCATATGGCGCCGCAGGCGACCGACCGCTCGCCCGGCATCGCCGGCCGCGATGCCGATGCCGACGGCGTGCGCGACGATGTGCAGCTCTATATTCGCGATCACTGGCGCGACGCGCCGACGCGCGACGCGGTGCAGCGTTATGCGCGCCTCCAACAGGCCTTCCTCGCCACGGCCGCCAGTGGTGGTGGCGATGTCCATCGGGCCATGGAATCGCAGTTACGCTCGCTGGAGTGCCTGCACGCGATCGGGGGCGAGGCGCTGCTGACGGACAGCAAGAACGTCCTGGCACTGACCCTCAATACGCCCGACCGCCAGCGCGCCTACCGCCAGGGCATGCAAGCGATCGCCGGCGGGCTGTTCGTCAGCGCGGCGGGCGATCCGTGCCGCTGACGCTTTCCTTCTCTTCCTTCCATTGCCATGGAGTCTGTCGAATGATTATTCCGAAGCGATTCGTGATGCTGTTCGCGCTGGGCCTGGGGATCGGCGCCGCCGCGCCGTCGTTGGCCGCACAACCCAGCACGCTGGTGACCTTCAGTGGCGGCCTGGGCACCACCGCGCAGGACTGGGTCACCGACGTCGCCCTGCTCAAGCGCGAAGGCGGCGAGGTCTATCGTTATGTGCAGGATGGCCAGGCCGCGCAGACCGCGCTGGGCTACGGCTATCTCGTCAACGACCAGAACGATCCGCTGACCCTGCTGCTGCAGAAGCGGGCCGAGGCGCGCAACCGGGGCTTCGTCAATGCCACCGTCGACAAGCAGGCCGCGCAGGTGCGTGCGGCGCTGGACGCAGGCGCGCGCGTGCTGTTGCTCGGCCACTCGCAGGGCGCGCTGTACGCCAACGCGGTCCACGATCGCCTGCAAACCCTGCAGGCATCGACGGCGCACTTGCGCGTCACCCATGTCGGCTCGGCCGCCAATCGGGTCGCCGGCAACGGCAGCTACCTCACCTCCAGCAAGGACGGCATCATCGATCTGCTGCGCGTGCTCTATCCCGCCCTGGCGGCCAACGTGCGCCAACCCGCCGGCCACGGCATGGCCACGTATGCGCTGCCACCCCAGGGCGCGCCTGCAGGCACGCCGGGCTCGTTGAAGACCCTGCTGCACGCGAACCTGGCGCAGCTGAGCCAGTCGCGCTGATCGTAGCGACGGCGCGGACGGCATCGTCGTCGCACGGGCCCACGATCGGCCGGGCGGGCCGGCGCACGCTGCGATCCACGCACACGATCGACGCAGGCGCATCACCGCGGCTCGGACCATAATGGGTCGTCATCCGCCGCGCGGCGCGCGCCCCAGGAGCCATGATCGCCACCGTGCCGAGAGCCCCGCTCGACTCCCGCCTGGGCCGCCTGTGGGCCCACGAAAAAGCTAGCTACGGCCTGCGCGTGCTGATCGCCCTGAGCGTGGCGATGGGCGCGTGCTGGAGCACCGATCGCCTGGCGGCGCTGCCGGCGATCTTCCTGGGCATCATCGCCAGCGCGATCGCCGAAACCGACGACAACTGGCTGGGCCGCAGCAAATCCGTAGTGCTGTCGCTGCTGTGCTTCGGGGTCGCCACGACCGGGGTGGTGTGGCTGTTCCCGCATCCCTGGGCCTTCGCGACCGGGCTGGCCCTGACCACCTTCCTGCTCACCCTGCTGGGCGCGCTGGGCGAGCGCTATGCCTCGATCGCGCAAGCCACCGTGGCGCTGTCGATCTACACGATGATCGGCCTGGACCAGCACCGCGTCGCCGGCGGCGACCCGGGCCAGGCCTGGCTGGGCAGCGCGCTGCTGCTGTTGGGCGCGACCTGGTACGGCCTGCTGTCGATCCTGTGGACGCTGCTGTTCGCCAATCGGCCGGTGCGCGAGCGCCTGGCCCGGCTGTTCGTGGTGCTGGGCCTCTATCTGCGGCGCAAGGCCGACCTGTTCGAGCCGGTGCGCGAAAGCGACCTGCAGTCGCGCCGGCTCGCCCTGGCCGAGCAGAACGCGCAGGTGGTCGAAGCACTCAATGCCGCCAAGTCGGCGATCCTCAGCCGGTTCGGCCGCTCGGGCCGGCCCGGCGTGCAGTCGGGCCTGTATTTCCGGCTCTACTACCTGGCCCAGGAACTGCACGAGCGGGCCAGCTCCTCGCACTATCCCTACGAACAGCTGACCGACGCGTTCTTCCATAGCGACGTGCTGTATCGGTGTCGGCGCCTGCTCGACCTGCAGGGCCGCGCCTGCGCAGCGCTGGGCGAGGCGATCCGGCTGCGTCGCCCATTCGATTACGGCGATGCCACCCGTCGCGCGACCGAAGACCTGCGGCAATCGCTGGACTGGCTGCACGCGCATGCCGAACCGCAGCAGGCGCGCCTGCTGGGCGCGGTCGAGCTACTGGCGGGCAACCTTCGGCAGGTCGAACAACGGCTGTCGGAGTCTTCGCTGTCGGACACGCCGCTCGACCAGATCGACACCCGCTTGCGCGATTCCTCGCCGCATACGCTGCGCGAGATGGGGCGGCGCCTGCTGGCGCAGTTCACCCCCGGCTCGGTGCTGTTCCGGCACGGCCTGCGCATGGCCATCGCGCTGGTGGCCGGCTATCTGCTGATGCGCCTGATGCATGCCGACCATGGCTACTGGATCCTGCTGACCACCGCTTTCGTCTGCCGCCCGAACTATGGCGCCACGCGCCTGCGGCTGGTCCAGCGCATCGCCGGCACCTTGCTCGGCCTGGGCCTGACCTGGGCGCTGATGCAGCTGTTCCAGGGCGAAGCGCTGCAGCTGCTGCTGGCGCTGCTGGCCGCGTTGCTGTTCTTCGTCACCCGCACTGATCGCTACCTGGTCGCGACCGCGGCGATCACGGTGATGTCGCTGCTGTGCTTCAACGTGCTCGGCAACGGCTTCGTATTGATCTGGCCGCGCCTGATCGACACCCTGGCCGGTTGTGCAATCGCCGCCGCCGCCGCGTTCCTGATCCTGCCCGACTGGCAGGGGCGACGCCTGCACGCAGTAATCGCCAACGTGCTCGACAGCGCCGCGCGCTACCTGGAGCGGGTGCTGTCGCAGTATCGCGACGGCGTGCGCGACGACCTGCCCTACCGCGTCGCCCGCCGCGACATGCACAACGCCGACGCCGCGCTGTCGGTGGCCTTGTCGAACATGCTGCGCGAGCCCGGCTACGTGCGCCGCAACCTCGATGCCGGCTTCCGCTTCCTGGCGCTGTCGAACACCTTGCTCGGCTACCTTTCCGCGCTCGGCGCGCATCGCGAGCGACTGGCGCTGGACCCGGCCACCGAGCAGGCCGGGCAATACCTGCACCAGGCCCTGCGTGAAGTTGCCGCCGCGTTGGCGCAACGGCAACCATTGCCGCCGGGCGAGGGCGAAGACGAAGCCGCGCGCGCCGACGCGCTGGAAGACATGCCCGACGACCTGCCCACAAAGCAGCGCTTGTTGCGGACCCAGCTCGCACTGGCCCTGCGCCTGTTGCCGGCGCTGCGCGGCGCCGCGCAGGAAGTGGTGGTGCCGGCGCCGCTCAGCGAGGCGACGCCCGCCCGCTGACCGCCAGCCAGCCCAGCGCCGCGGCCGCCAGGATCGCGCCGAGCACGCTCACCCCGGTCCAGCCGGCGTGCGCATAGGCGAACGTGCCCAGGATCGAACCAGTCGCGCCGCCGATGAAGTAGCACGTCATGTAGGCCGAGGTGATGCGATTGCGCGCGGCCGCATCCAATTGGTAGATCACGCTCTGGTTGTTGATGTGCACGCCCTGCACCGCCACGTCCAGCAACAGCACACCGACGATCAACAGCACCAGCGAATGCGGCGCGGCCAGCAGCAGCAACCAGGACGCCAGCAGCATCACCAATCCACCCCAGGTCGCCCAGCCACCGCGACCGCGATCGGACAGCTTGCCGGAGAGATTGGCGGCCAGCGCACCGGCGGCGCCGATCAAACCGAACAAGCCGATCAGGCTGGTGCCGTAGCCATAGGCCGGGCCCGCCAGCAGGAATGCCAGGGTCGTCCAGAACACGCTGAAGCCGGCGAAGATCAGCCCGCCCAGCACCGCGCGCGAACGCAGCACCGGCTCGTCGCGCAACAAGCTCAGCACCGACACGATCAGATGCGCATACGACAGCGAGCGATCGCCCTCGTGGCGCGGCAGGCCACGCCACAGCAGCGCGGCGACCGCCAGCATCAGCGCGGCCGCCACCCAATAGACCGTATGCCAACCGCCGGCACCGGCCAGCAGGCCGGACATCGTGCGTGCCAGCAGGATGCCCAGCAACAGGCCGCTCATCACCGTGCCGACCACGCGTCCGCGCTCGTGCGGTGCGGCCAGCGTCGCCGCGTAGGGCACCAGCACCTGCGCCGACACCGAGCACAACCCGGTCAGCAGGGTGCCGGCCAGCAGCATCGCGAAACTGCCCGATAGCGCGCTCACCAACAGGCCGACCGCGCACAGCACGTACAGGCCGACGATCAGCCCGCGCCGTTCCAGCCGGTCGCCCAGTGGCACGATCAGCAACAGGCCGGCGGCATAGGACAGCTGCGCCACCGTCACCACCAGCCCCGCCGTCGCATCGTCCACGCCGAAGGTGCGGGCCAGCGTCTGCAGCAGCGGCTGGGCGTAATAGTTGCTGGCCACGGCCAGGCCGGTGGCCACGGCCATCAGCAGCACCAGGCTGCGCTTGATCGAGGCGTAGGAATGGACCGGCGCGGTCATGGGCGCTCCAGGCGGTGGGCGCGACAGTATGCCCGCCGGCCCACGCGCGCCGAAGCCCCGCGGCCGGCATGCAGCATTGCGCCCGGCCGCTTGCGAGGTTCCAGCGGCACGCATCGGCCTGCTAGGCTGCGCGCGACCGCAAAGGAGCCTGCATGTCCGGCCACAGCCAGTTCGCCCTCCTCAAGCAACGCCGCTTCCTGCCGTTCTTCGCCGTGCAGTCGCTGGGCGCCTTCAACGACAACGTCTACCGGCAGGCGATCATCGGCTTGCTGGCCTACCTGTCGGTGGCGCAGTCCGAGCGGCTGGTCTACACGAACCTGGCGCCGGCGCTGTTCATCCTGCCGTATTTCCTGTTCTCGGCGATCGCCGGCCAGATCGCCGAGAAGCTGGAGAAGCAGAAGCTCATCGTCATCACCACCACCATGGAGATCGCGGTGATGTCGCTGGCGGCGATCGGCTTCCTGACCCAGAACCTGGTCGTGCTGCTGGTGGCGCTGTTCTGCACCGGCCTGCAGTCCACCCTGTTCGGGCCGGTGAAATATTCGATCCTGCCGTCGGTGCTCAAGCCCGAGGAGTTGACCGGCGGCAACGGCCTGGTCGAGATGGGCACCTCGATCTCGATCCTGTGCGGGATGATCTTCGGCGGACTGATCTTCACCCTCGCCGGCGCGAACGGTCCGGTGGTCGCGGCGACCGCGGTGATCGCGCTGGCGGTCATCGGCAACCTGGTCGCGCGCCGCGTGCCGCGCGTGGAGGCCGGCGCGCCGGGCCTGAAGATCAACTGGAACCCGATCCCCGAGTCGCTGGCGATCATGCGCCTGACCCAGCGCACGCCGGCGGTGCGCAACGCGGTGCTGGGCGTGTCCTGGTTCTGGTTCATCGGCACGGTGATCACCGCGCAGTTGCCCGGCTATGCCGAACTCAACCTGGGCGGCCGCCCCGAGTTGTACGTGTTCGCGCTCGCCTTGTTCTCGATCGGCACCGGCAGCGGCTCGCTGCTGTGCGAGAAGCTGTCCGGACGCACCGTCGAGATCGGCCTGGTGCCGCTGGGCGCCTTCGGCATCAGCGCCTTCATGCTCGACCTGTACTTCGCCCGCCCCGGCCAGGCGCTGGCGGCGGGACTGGACGTCTGGGGCTTCATCGCACAACCCGGCAGCACGCGCATTGTCTGCGACCTGATCGGCATTGGCGTGTTCACCGGCTTCTTCGTGGTGCCGTTGTTCGCCCTGATCCAGAGCCGCACGCCCAGGGCCGAACTGTCGCGGGTGATCGCCGGCCTCAACATCCAGAACTCGTTGTTCATCGTGGTCGCGGCGGTGGTCGGCATCGCGGTGCAACGCTGGCTGGGTTGGACGATTCCGCAGGTGTTCCTGGCGCTGGCGATCGCCAACACGCTGGTGGCGGTCTACATCTTCACCATCGTCCCCGAATTCCTGATGCGCTTCCTCAGCTGGGTGTTGGTGCGCACGCTGTATCGCCTGCGCCTGCACGGCATCGAGAAGAACGTGCCGGACGAAGGTGCGGCGCTGATCGTGTGCAACCACGTCAGCTACATGGATGCGCTGATCCTGGCGGCGACGATCCCGCGCCCGGTGCGCTTCGTCATGTATTACAAGATCTTCAACGTGCCGGTACTGCGCTGGATCTTCCGCACCGCCAAGGCCATTCCGATCGCCGGCGCGCGCGAGGATCCGGCGCTGATGCAGCGCGCCTTCGACGAGATCGACGCGGTGCTCGCCGAGGGCGAACTGGTCTGCATCTTCCCGGAAGGCGCGCTGACCCGCGACGGCGACATCGCACCGTTCAAGTCGGGGCTGGAGAAGATCCTGGCGCGGCGCCCGGTGCCGGTGGTGCCGATGGCCTTGCGCGGCATGTGGAGCAGCATGTGGAGCCGGCGCGATTCGCGCCTGGGCCGCATGCGCGTGCCGCGCCGGTTCCGTGCCCATGTCGAAGTGGCCGCCGCGCCGCCGCTCGATCCGGCCGGCTTGGAGGCCGCTACGCTGGAAGCGCAGGTGCGTGCGCTGCGCGGCGATGCACCCTGATCGGCTTTGCCATCCATCGCGCGCGCGGCTACGCTGGCGGCGTGTGGAAGGGATTCCGCTTCAGGGGAGCAACGTGTACGGCCCAGGCTCAGTCCTACGTGCGCAACGCCAGGTCACCCTGCCCGCGTCCCGGCCGGAGCGCCGCTCCTTGTCCTCGATCCTTCCCGCTGACTGAGCGTATCCGCCGCCGCGGCTGCGTGCCCGCCTACCACCACCCGAAGGAGTCCGCCCCATGAGCGCCATCCCGCCCGTCACCCCACCGATCAATCCGCCGCCGACCCGCGCCGAGCCGATCCCCAACTACCTGGCCTGGTCGATCATCTCTACCGTAGTGGGCCTGTGCCTGTGCTGCCCGGCGCTGATCACCGGCATCGTGGCGATCGTGTACTCGGCCAAGGTCAACACACTGGTCAACCAGGGCGACCTCGATGGCGCGCGCCGCGCTTCGGCCAACGCCAAGACCTGGTGCTGGGTGACCACCGCACTGGCCATCGTCGGCCTGGTGATCAACATCATCTTCCTGTCGATGGGTGGTCTGCAGAGCTACATGGAATACGTGCAGCAGATCCAGCAGATGTCGTGAACGCACTGCGTCTCGAACAACGCCTGATGTTGGCGGCGGCCGTGCCCACGGCCGCCGTCGGCGCCTGGCTGCTATACCGTTTCGACCCCAATGCAGTCGGCAATCCCTTCCCACCCTGCCTGTTCCACCTGCTCACCGGGTACTGGTGCCCGGGTTGCGGCATCACCCGCATGTTGCACGCCCTGGTCCACCTGGACATCGCCCAGGCCTGGCGGATGAACCCCGGCGTGATGCTGGGCCTGAGCCTGCTGCCCGGCCTGCTCGCCTGGAAAGCCGGCTGGCGCGCCAGCTGGTTTGCGCCGGTGGTCGCGGCAGTATCGGAACCGAAGCTGTGGCTGTTCCTGTTGCCGGCCTACTGGATCGCCCGCAACCTGCCGTGGTTTCCGTTCACGGCCCTGGCGCCGGGCTGATCAGCCGACCCAGCCGGCGATCACCAGCAACGCCAGCACGACCATCCACAGCAGCAGCACGCGCCAGACCAGGCTCATCGCATCGCGCACCTCGGGCAACCTGCGCCACACCGGCACCATGCCCACGTCGGTGTAGTCGTGAGCCTCTTCGCGCAGCTCGGCACTGACGCTGGCGCGGGCCACCGCGCCCAGGAAATCCGGCTCGAGCATCCAGCGATTGCCGTGCGCCTGGCGCCAGGCGCGAAACACGGTGTCGAAATTGCCCACCAGCGCCATCGACAGCACCATCAACTGTGCGACCGGCCATTCCAGCACCGCCAGCAGCGCGTGCGCGCCGCGCTCGTGCGCCGGCGGCAGTTTGCTGGCCAGCGGCCCTTCCACCATCAACGCGAGCAAGCGGTACAGCACCGCGCCGAACGGGCCCAGCAGCAGGAACCAGAACAGCACGGCGAACCAGCGGCGCAAACCGTTCACGACCACCGCCTCGACCAGCGAGGGCGCGTCCTCGTGCAGGCTGCCGCCCGCCGACTGCAGCTGCGCGATGGCGCTACGCCGCAACGGCGCATCATCGGCATCGATGACCGCTTCCACGTCGCGGTCCAGATCGCGCGGCCCCCACGTCCAGGCCAGCACGAGCACCCCGAACAGCAACGACAGCAGCCCGAACCAGTGGCCCGAGAACAGCCACTGCAAGATCAGCACCGGCAACAGCAGCGGCATCAGGACCAACGCTGGGCCAAAACGGCCCTGCCACATCGCCTGCCCCCCGAACCGCGCCGCCAGCGCGTCCAGCCACTGCCCGAACCAATCGAAACGGCGCAACCGCGCGACCTGTACCGGTGCGACATGGCCCAGTGCCAGCGCGACGATCACGGCAACCAGAGCGGTGAACATGGAATGCATCTCCTGGAACGTTGCCGGGCCGGCAGGACCCGCCCGGCAAGGCCATGATGATGCGGCAGTGCGCGGCCGGCGTCAGCCGCCGCGGTACCAGTCTTCGATCAGCGCCCGAGCGATCGAAATCGGCGGCGACAACAGCAAGCCCTGGCCATCATCGTGCAGATCGCGCGCCAGCGCCGCGCCAATCTCCTCCCGGCTGAACCAGCGCGCGTCCTCCAGCTCGCCATCGACCTGCGGGACCTGCCCCGCGTCGGCCCAGGCCCGGAATCCCAGCATCAGCGCACCCGGGAACGGCCATGGCTGGGCGCCCAGGTACTGGCAACCCGTGATCCTCACCTGGGTCTCTTCGTGTACTTCGCGCAGCACTGTCTGCTCCAGCGATTCACCCGGCTCCACGAATCCGGCGATCACCGAATAACGGCGCGGCGCCCAACTCTTCTGGCGGCCCAGCAGCAGCCTCTCACCGTCGCTGACCGCGACGATGACCGCCGGATCCACGCGTGGGTAGTGGTCGTTGCCGCACTGTGCGCAGTGGCCGATGAAGCCGCCGCGACGAAACGCGATCGCGCCGCCGCAGACACCGCAAAAACGCGTACGCGCCTGCCAATAGGACATGCCGCGCGCATAGGCGAAGGCACTGGCCTCGCCGGCATCCCACTCCAGCGCGGCGCGGCGCAGGTCCATGCGCGCGGGCGCCTCGATATCGACCACCGCGGCATCGACGCAGAACCAAGCCTCGTGCTCGCCGCGCAGCCCCAGGAAGATCGCCGTCCCCGGCCCCGCGCCAAGCTGCGCACCCTGCAGCGGCAACGGCCGCGCCTGCGCATCGGCATAAGCATTGCCGTCGTTGTCGAGCACCAGCACTCGCGCTTGTGGCCAGAGGGCGGCCAGGCGCTCGGCATCGTCGCGCAGTGCATCGGCGCGATCTAGCGGCTGCTGGACGAAGGCGTAACCGGACAGGGCAATGGGAGGCGTCGACATCACGGGAAGCCTGCCGGCAAATCGTGTCGATCGCAACCTGCACGACCGCGGCGATGGATCCGCCTAGCGGTCGGCCACGCCCATGCGCCGGAACGCGACGCGGATCAGACGCTGAAGCTGCTGCCGCAGCCGCAGGTGGTCCTGGCGTTGGGATTGCGGATGACGAACTGCGCGCCGGTCAGGTTTTCGGTGTAGTCGACCTCCGCGCCCATCAGGTATTGCAGGCTGAGCGGGTCCACCAGCAAGGTGACGCCGTCGGTATCGACCGCGAGGTCGTCCTCGGCGCGGTTCTCGTCGAATTCGAAGCCGTACTGGAAGCCGGAACAGCCGCCGCCCTGGATGTAGACGCGCAGGGCGAGTTCGGCGTTGCCCTCGTCCTGGATCAGCTCGCGCACTTTGGAAGCCGCGGCCGTGGTGAAGTTCAACGGACGGTCCAGCGACTGGTAGTCCGGCGCCGCGGCGGCGCCAGGAAGGGAGACAAGCGTAGTCATGGCGGCAGCATGGGGGCACGCAGGCGGCGATTCAAGCCGCCCACGGGAATGCAGCGTTCACGTGCAGCCCCCGGCCCCAGCCAGAGGCACGGCAGGAATCCCTTCGTTCAGGCGCTGGCGGTGGCCAGCTCGCCCAGCGAGGCTTCTTCCGGCGATGGCAGTGCGGCCCGCGCCGCGGCGCCGGCATGGATCAGCCGCCCGGTCAGCTGGGCACCGGCGCTCATTTCCACGACCTGGTAATGCACGTTGCCGTGCACGCGGGCCTTGGGCGCCAGTTCCACGCGCTCGCTGGCATGGACGTCGCCATCGAGCTGGCCGTTGACGATGACGACCGGCGCACGCACCTCGCCCTCGATCGCTCCCTGCTCGGCAAGCGTGACCATGGCCGGAGCGCCTTCCTCGGCGATCACCTTGCCGTGGATGCGGCCTTCGATGTACAGCCCGCCACTGAACACCAGGTCGCCCCGGATCACCACCTGCGCGCCAATCAGCGTGTCGACCACGGTCTGGTCGCCGCGGCTGGTTTTATTGCCAAACATGCCTACTCCCCGGCGCCGTCCCCAGCGCTCTTCCAATCAAAGGTCTGATTCACCGGCGCCCCATCGCCGGATAGGGAGATTCTCACACGTTGCGGGGTGAAATCCTTGGGCAGGATCACGCTGCCACTCAATTGCTGGAAATAACGGAATGAATAGGCCTGGCCAGGCGCATCGGCCTTCTGGTGCAGCTCGTTCCAGCTGACCGTGGTCAGCTTTCCGCCGCGCACGCCCTCCACCGAGAACCGCATCTGGCCCTCGCTGATCGCGCCGCGATTGAGATTCTGGGTCAGCACGACGTTGTAGCTCCACGTGCCGCCGGTTTCGGAGGCGAACTCCACCGAATGCGCGTTCAGCCCCTTGCGCTGCGCAGTCGCCCCGACCAGCCGCTCGTAGAAGGCCACATCCGCGCGCAGCGCCGCGATCTGCTCGTCGCGCTCGGCCAGCGAGGCCTGCACCTCATTATTGGCGGCGCGGCTGATCTGGTCGGACACCGCGAGATTGACCTGGCGTTGCTTCAGCGATTCGACCTGGCGCTGCTGCGCGGCGATCTGCTGCTGCGCCGCGGCCAACTGCGCCTGCGTCTGCGCCAGCCGCGGTGCCGCCATGCGGCTGGCGATCAACCACACCGCCGCCAGCGACACCAGCCACAAAACAAGCAGGATGCCCCACCACAGGCGAGAGGGGCCGCGCGTCGGGCGCTGCCCGGACGGAACGATCTGGATGCGGGGAACCGGTCGATTCATGGGAGTACGCTGGCCGTTCGGCCCGCTGCCTGGATCCTGAAGAACGGCCCGGTAGTGTGCCAGATGCCCCACCACGTCGCCGACCGGGTGTGGCAACCCGCGCCGGCATGGCCGATAGTGCAGCCGGATTCGCGCGAGGACCCGCCATGAGCGAGGCGCACATTTTCGTTATCGGGATATTGCTGGCCTGGCTGGCCGGCATCCGCGTCTATCTGACCGTGTTCGGCGTGGGCCTGGCCGGTCTGCTGGGCTGGGTGGACCTGCCGCCAGCCCTGCAGGCGACCCAGTCCTGGTGGGTGCTGGGCACCTCCGGCGCGCTGGCCCTGACCGAATTCTTCGCCGACAAGATCCCCGGGGTCGACTCGGCCTGGGACCTGCTGCAGACCCTGACCCGCATACCGGCCGGCGCCTTTCTCGCCGCCGCGACGCTGTCTTCCGATGGTCAGCTCGGCACCGGCGCCCTGGCCGCGGGTGCCGGCATCGCCCTGACCAGCCATGCGCTCAAGGCCGGCACCCGCGCCCTGCTCAACACCTCGCCGGAGCCGGCCAGCAACTGGATCGCCTCGGTGGCCGAGGACACGGTGGTGACCGGCACCCTGGCGCTGGCGCTGGCGCACCCGTGGCTGGCCCTGATCTTGGTCCTGAGCGCCAGCCTAGTCGGCGCGTTGCTAGTGTGGTGGACCTGGCGGATGCTGTGGCGGGGCATGCGTCGGCTGGTGGCGCCATTGCGGGAACCGGGCGCCCCGGTTTCGCCCCAGTCGCCGCGCGCGTGAACTTCATCGCATAATCAGTCGCGTATACAGGGGGAACATCCATGGCCGCCCGAGACCCGGCAGCTACGACCGTCCGCGAAGAACCCGCAGCCCGTGCCCGCGCCGTGCGTGCGGAAACGCCGCCGGCCGATTACTGGCGCCGCTGGGCCGACATCCCCGAACGCCTGGGCGCGCGCTCGGCGCCTGCAACGCCTTTCGTAGCGGCCCCCTTGCCCGCGGCGACGCAGCCGCCACCGACGGCTGAGCTGCCGAGCGACCCGACGCTGCCTCCAGCGGCCGTCACCGCCAATCGCGGCGATGAAGATCTGTTGCAACCCACCGACAGTCCCTACCGCATCCTCATCGTCGAAGACGATCGTTCGCAGGCCCTGTTCGCACAGAGCGTGCTGCACGGTGCGGGCATGCATGCGCGCGTGGAGATGTCGGCCTCCGCAGTGCCGCAGGCGATCGGCGAATACCATCCCGATCTGATCCTGATGGACCTGCACATGCCGGATCTGGACGGCATCCGCCTGACCACGCTGATCCGCCAGCATCCGCAGCACCAGTTGCTGCCGATCGTCTTCCTCACCGGCGATCCGGATCCCGAACGCCAGTTCGAAGTGCTCGACAGTGGCGCCGACGACTTCCTCAACAAGCCGATCCGGCCGCGCCACCTGATCGCCGCGGTCTCCAATCGAATCCGTCGTGCACGCCAGCAGGCCCAGCTCAGCGCCGGCCAGGACAGCGGCAGCCACAATCCCGAGACCGGCCTGCCCACACGCGCGCACCTGATGCACCGCCTCGGCGAGTTGCTCGGGCAGCCCGAAGGCGGGCTGATGTTCATCGAGATCGCCAGCGCGCTCGGCCTGCGCGAACGCTACGGCTACGCGGCGTTCGAACGCTTGATGATCCAGGCCGGCCACCGCCTGGCACTGGCCGCCAAGCCCTTCCCGCTGGCGCGCTTGAACGACAACAGCTTCCTGCTGCTGGCCGACGCGCTCGACGCCGTGGCGCTGTTGGAACTGGCGCGCGAGATGCGCCGGCAGCTGTCCGCACAGCCCTTCCCGGTGCGCGACGAGGAATCCGTGCACCTGCGTTGCGCGATCGGCGTGACCGCGCTGGATGGCGGCTTCGACGACGCCGGCAGCGCCCTGGAAGCCACCGAGCGCACCGCCCTGCAGGCCCGGCTGGAGCGCGATGGCGTGCTGGCCTACGCGCCGGCTGTCCGCGAAGAAGATCCGGCACCGCTGCAATGGTTCGACGGACAGCTCGAACTCGCCTACCAGCCGATCGTAGCGGTGGCCGGCAGCGACATCGCCCAGTACCAGGTGCTGCTGCGCCTGCGCCAGGCCGACGGCACGCTGCTGCAGGCCGGCCAGGTCATTCCCGCCGCCGAGGCCGCCGGACGCATCGCCGACCTGGACCAGCAGGTACTCGACCACGCACTCGGCCTGCTGCAGCACTTCCAGCACGCCAAGCCGCCGCTGCGGCTGTTCGTGTCGCAATCGCCACGCACGCTGGCACGCGAAGCCTTCGCCGAATGGCTGCTGCAATCGCTGGCCCAGCGCGAATTGCAGGGCACGTCCCTGGTCATCGACGTGCGCCTGGACGATGCGCTGATCCACACGGTGACGATGCAGCAGTTCTGCGCCAGGCTGATGCCGGCCGGCGTGCAGTTCTGCCTGAGCCAGTTCGAGCCTGGCGAGGAAGCCAATGCACTGCTCACCCAGCTGCCGCTGGGTTACGTGCGCATGGCCAGCCGTTACGCGAGCAGCCACCACGACGCGAAGCTGCGCGACGGGCTGCGCGGCGCCATCGACCTGGCGCATCGCCAGGGCCTGCTGATCATCGGCCAGCAGATCGAGGACGCCCAGGCGGCCGCGGCGATGTGGGTGGGCGGCGTGGACTTCATCCAGGGCAACCTGGTGCAGTCGGTCGGCCGGGAGCTGGACTTCGACTTCCAGAGCACGGTGCTCTGAAGTGTCGCCCCTTTCCGGCCAGGCCTTGTTGCTGTGGCTGGTCGCGGCGCTGGCCATCGCCGGCGCCATCGCGGTGGCGATCGTGCTGCCCCGACTGCGCCATGCCAGGCATCTGAATGACCTGAGCGGGCGTCGCCTGGACGACGCGCGCCGCGACATCGAGTCCCTGCGCAGCGAACTGCAGCGCCACGGCCAGCTCGAACAACAACTGCTGCAGGCCAAGCAGGCGGCCGAGGCGGCGGTGCTGGCCAAGGGCGAGTTCCTGGCCACGATGAGCCACGAGATCCGCACGCCGCTCAACGGCATCGTGCCCATGCTCGACCTCGTCTCGCGCGGCCAACTCGCGCCCGACCAGCGCGAAATGCTGCGCACCGCCACCGCCAGTTCGCTGCAGCTGCTGCGCATCGTCGACGACATCCTCGACTACTCCAAGCTCGAGGCCGACAAGCTCGAGCTTGAGATCACCACCTTCAACCTGCGCGAGCTCATGGAGGGCGTGGCGCAATTGATGCAGCGCGCCGCCGAGGACCGGCACCTGCGGCTGACCCTGGCGATCGACCCCGCCGTGCGCCTGTCCGTTCGCGGCGACCCGGTGCGCATGCGCCAGGTGCTGGGCAACCTGGTCGGCAACGCGATCAAGTTCACCGATCGCGGCGGCATCGACGTCAGCGTGCGCCGGCTCGGCGAAACCAAGGCGCAGCATTTGCTGCGCTTCCAGGTCCGCGACACCGGCATCGGTATCGCGCCCGAACAGCAGGAACGCCTGTTCCACGCCTTCAGCCAGGCCGATGCCTCGACCACCCGCCTGTACGGCGGCACCGGCCTGGGCCTGGCGATCTGCAAGCGCATCGTCGATCTGATGGGCGGGCGCATCGGCGTCGACTCCGAGCCCGGCAAGGGCGCCACGTTCTGGTTCGAAATTCCGCTGCTCAAGGTCATCGGCGACCTGCCCCAGAACGGCCTGCGCGAGGAGCTGCGCGCGTTGCTGGTATCCAGCGACGATCGCCTGCGGCATCGCCTGCAACTGCTGCTGCGGAACTGGGGCGTGGCGTTGCACTGCGTCGACAGTACGCAGGAGGCACTGGAACGCTTGCGCGGCAGCGTGCCGCTGGCACAGGCCAGCTTCAGTCTGGTCATCGCCGACCACGAACAGTTGCGCTACAGCGCGCGCGCATTGCATCGAGGCATCCTGCGCTCGTCCGACATCGCCGGCGTCCGCCTGCTCTGGCTCTACGGCGACGAACCCTTGCCGGAAGAATTGGCCGATCACCACGACCGCCTGTCGCGCCAGGCCAGCGACGCCGAACTGCGCGCCGCCATCGTGCCCGGCCATTCGCAGCCCGCGCGAGTCGATCCAGCACCTGCATCCGATCCAGAGCCCGAACCCACGCTGGCTGCCGTCATGGCGCAACCGCGCCCGGTCGAGCCGCGCATCCTGCTGGTGGAGGACAATCCGGTGAACCTGCTGGTGGCGCAGAAGATGCTCGCCACCCTGGGTTTCGAGGCCGAGACGGCGACCAATGGCGAAGCCGCGCTGGATTGCCTGCGCCGGCAGCGGCCGGACCTGGTGTTCATGGATTGCCAGATGCCGGTGCTGGACGGCTATGAAGCCACCCGGCGCTGGCGCGCCCTGGAAACAGAGGCCTTCGCACGCCGCCTGCCGATCGTGGCGATGACCGCCAATGCGATGGCCGGCGATCGCGAGCGCTGCCTGGACGCCGGCATGGACGATTACCTCCCCAAACCGGTGTCGCGCGAGCAGCTGGAAGCGTGCCTGTCGCGTTGGCTACCGCGCGAAGGCGCGCCCGCGGCGGCGCTGGAGGCACGCACCGAACCGGCCGCGGAGATCGCCACGCCGGCCCAGCAGGCCGGTGCACTGCCGATCCTGGACCTCTCCGTGCTGGATGAATTGCACGAGGTCGCCGGCGCCGAGACCGCCGGCATCATCCGCCTGTTCCTGGAAGATGCGCCCCTGCTGATCCAGCGCCTGGAGATCGCAGCGGCCAACCGCGATACCGCGCAGTTGCGCGAAGCCAGCCATACGTTGAAGTCTTCCAGCGCCAACGTCGGCGCGATCGCGCTGGCCAACGCCTCGCGCAGGATCGAACTGGCGGCACGCGCCGGCCCGATCGAGCGGCCCGCGGTGATGGTGGCGCTGGTGATTGCCGAATATGCGCGCGCGCGCCTGGCGCTCAGCGGCCAGGTCGCGCGGATGGATCGCTCGTTCGCCGCCGGCGAGTGAGTCAGTCCTCGAGCTTGGTCAACAGATAATTCGGCTCGCCGATACGCGCGATCAGATCCAGCTGGGTCTCCAGCCAGTCGATGTGCTCTTCCTCGGAATCGAGGATGTCGACGAACAACTTGCGGCTGACGTAGTCGCCGATCGACTCGGCGTAGGCCACCGCTTCGCGCAGCAACACCACCGCTTCCTGTTCCAGCGCCAGGTCGCAGCGAAGCATTTCGGTGGGATTCTCACCGATGCGCAACTTGCCCAGGGCCTGGAAGTTCGGCAACCCTTCGAGGAAGAGGATGCGGTCCGACAATTTGTCGGCATGCTTCATCTCTTCGATGGATTCCTTGTACTCGTGCTCGGAGAGTTCCTTCAAACCCCAGTTCTTCAGCATCTTGGCGTGCAGGAAGTACTGGTTGATGGCGGTCAGTTCGTTGTAGAGCGCCTTGTTGAGGAACTCGATGACCTTGCCGTCGCCTTTCATGTGCCGTCTCCTCGTTGAGCGGCCGCACTCTAGCGCCTTCGACGTCAACGTGAAGGAACGCGAATCGTGTTCATTGCGGCGGCCGGGCCCGGGGCCCGCCGGGGATCAGGCGGCAGCGAACAGCGGCAGCGGCAGCGGCAGTTCGCGGGTCGCGCGGGCCTGCTCGAGCAGGCCGGCGGCCATGTCCAGGCAGGAGCCGCAATTGGCTCCGCAACCGGTGCGCATGGTCAGTTCGGCGACGCTGTCGCAACCGCCGGCAGCGGCCTCTCGGATCTGGTGGTCGGTGACACCGTTGCAGATGCAGACGTACACGTTCGGACCGGACTACGCCCCACGCCGGGGCGCCACTATTCCATCGTAAATGCGAATCGTTGTCAATTCGTTCGCATCAATCCAGGTTCACCTGGGTTCGCCGAGCTGAACCGCCGCGCTTCCGGGACCGCTTGCGCGGCCGGTCATGGCCTGCGCTGCTCCCCGGCAGCCAGGCCTCCAAAGCCTGCGCCGGCATGCTGGCCACCCCCTCACCGGCAATCAGCTGCGCCAGGGGCGCCAGATGCCGCAAGGCACGCGCATAGACCCCGCGCTTGAACATCACCACGTGTTCGACCGGATACCAGAAGTCGACCCAGCGCCAGTGGTCAAACTCCGGCGTCTCAGTCAGGTCGAGACAGAGGTGGGATTCGTCCCCGGTCAGCCGCAGCAGGAACCACACCTGCTTCTGGCCGATGCAGACCTGCCGCTCGCCCCGGCGCACAGCCCGGCTGGGCAGCCGATAGCGCAGCCAGCCAGGGGTCGCCCCCAGCAGCTCCACATGCTCGGGCAACAGCCCGGTTTCCTCGCGCAACTCGCGATACATGGCTTCGACCGGCGTCTCGTCGGTATTCATGCCACCCTGCGGGAACTGCCAGCCGTCCCGGCGCACACGGCGCGCCCAGAACACCTGACCGTCCTGCCGCATCAGCACGATGCCGACGTTGGGTCGGTAGCCGTCCGGATCGATCACGATGCGGACTCCTGAAAAAATCTACTGACCCGACTCTGCCACGGCCCGGACCCGGTCACAAGCCAATAAGAAAAAGATTGACAGGCGGGCCGGCGATGCCGAAAATTCCCGGCTCCCTAGGCTATGTAGCTCAGCCGGTTAGAGCACAGCACTCATAATGCTGGGGTCGGTGGTTCGAGTCCACCCATAGCCACCAGGGTCCGCTTGCGGATCGATGGGTTGAAGGAAAACCGCCGAGAGGCGGTTTTTTTGTGGGCGGGATCTGAGAAGGTGGGCTGGCCGGGATCGGATTGGAGGACAGTTAAAGGCCGGCCCCTGGAAGAGCGACTACCGCGTCAGCCGAACCTGTTCGAACTTGCCCCTTCCTATCTTTCTCCAAGGCACGCGAAACACGGCAGGCGGACTCATCGACTCCGCATGCTCGACGATGCGCGGCCACCACTGAATAAGGCGCGCGGCTTTCTCGAACTCCGGCTGTGTCGCCCAGCCTCGATCCAGCACGAACACGATCAGTCCTGCCGCAGCGATTGCATCGCGCTCAACGGGCCGCCTGTGATGGTGATCTTGCGTGATATGAATTTGGACCTTCGCCGCGGCAACTCGGGCGAAAAGCTCGATATCAGGCGTCCCACGCGGCGCAAGCTGAGTAACGTGAATAATCTCGTGGTCATCCGCTTCGGCGAGACAGTGCAGTGCCCTGGCTAGGGCTGGCGACAAATTCTCGTCGATCTGCGCCTTCAGCAGTTGCGACCCTGGACTCAAACTCGATCGCCTTGCGGACTGCCGCCAGCGGCACGTCATAAAGTTTGGCGACACGCTTCTCGTTGCCGCCCTCAGCCTTCACTGCCTCAACAATGGCAATCGTCGGCACGTCGAAGTCGGCGAGGATCGGCTGACCAAACTTTCGAGCGGGATCGAACACGATGGCCTTGGATCCACGCAGCGGGAACCAACGAGCGGCTTCGCCTTGTACATCCAACTCGACACCCTCACGCAACGAGGGACCAATGACCTTCTGGATTACGTTCTGCTGCCGCTCAACGTCCACCAGCGACTCATCGCCGGTTTCCTCAATCACTTCCAAGAAAATCCGCCTGCCGTCCGTCTTGAACTTCTTGCAGGTAAATGGATACGGAGCGGACAAACGATCCCTCGCGACTTCTAGCGTGCGGCGTATGACCTGCATGGACACGCCCTCATCCCGAAACGCATGCACGAAGCGAAGTTCAATTAGGTCCTTGAACCCGAGCCCTTCGATGTCCGTGCCGGTCAGTTGGGTATGCCACAAGGGGGCGGAGAAGGTAATTGCCCCAGCCCGTGTCCTGTGTGAGTAGCCAAGGGTCCAGCGGCGAAGCTCGCGAGGTTTGGCGCCAATGAAGCGCGCAGCATCAGCGAAGGAATAAACCCCCACGTCGAACGCGCTTTGCGATTGCACCGGGATGCCCATGGAAGTCAGTCTATCGGATGGCTCCAGCAGGACGCCAGCGTCAGGGCGGGTCAGGCTGCCTGAACCGCCTCTCATAAATTGAGACGCTAGGTCAGTCAGTCAAGCCCCTTGCCTGACAGCGGCACACCTTCCTGCGGGATCGTCACCCACTAGGCGCGCTGCGAATTCTGGGGAATGGCCAAAGTTCTGACGGACTCATAGCCGAGGTCGCGAACCGCATGTGGAAGCCGCTTGATAACGCGAGCCGTAGGCGGTGCACCGGACCGCGGCCATCCCTGGCCGCCCCGCTCCCGCTGCAGCCGCGGGCCGTAGCTCAGACGTTGTCGCAACCCTGCGCAACCGAGTTCGCGTGCGTGGTGTACGGGCGAGACGGTTCCAAGGTCCACGTTGTCTTGGCCCGCGCCGTGGTGATGTTGCAGACCAGCTGCCGGCGCATGCTGTTGACCTTGTTGGTCTTGTTGTCCGGGTTGTTGATCCACTCCGGCTGCAGGTAGTAGTTGGCGACCAACTCGTTGAGGAAGTTGTTGGTCTGCTCGCTCAGGATCCTGCGGCCGCAGTCCGTCGGCGTAACGTCCAGACTGAAGATCTCCTTGTTGAAGCGGGCATCGAATCGTTTGACCCACTTCGCGCTCTGCACGTACTTGGGACACGCGTCGGCCTGGGTAACCTGGAAGATGGCCTGGTTGTCTGCGACGAAGGTGAAGGCCGCGTCCTGCTGCGGGGTCTGCGGCAAAGCCAATGAGATCACCGGCATGAACCGCTTGGTCGCCTGGAACCATTGGATCTGATACAGGCGCGCACCCTCCAAGCCATCGGGGCCGACATGAAAGGAGGCACTGACGGCGGGCGCGTTCGGCGCGTCGTATCGCCAGGGTGCGATGAGCACCTCGTTCTCCTGGTACTTCTGGCCGGCGAACTTCTCCGCGGGCACCATGCTGGTCGCGCGAATCATCTGGTAGAAGGCCTCCGCGGTGCCAACATTCTTTTCATTGCGCACATCGAAGCCGCAGGTGGCGCCGCGCTGCACATTGAGGTCGGTGGGCGGGTTCTTCTTGAACAGTGCGACCCATTGCTCGGCGGTGGTAATCCCCATGCGGTCGCAATAGTCCTCGGCCGACGTGGTGAACGAAGAATCGCCGCAGCTTCCGGTCGTGCGGGCGTCGGTACCGGCATCCAGCGGAAAGGCACATAGCACGTTGATGTGGTCCTTCGGATTCTTCAGGATCTCCTCGAAGATGAAGCCGCTGGTCATTCCGAAGGCCATGTGCTGGAACTTGGCATCCTTGCGCAGGTAGGACGCAGACACGCCACCGCGTGCTACCGCCGCCGGGTTGATGCTATAGAACTGGCGGGCAGTGGAGGGCTTGACGGCCCGCAGTAGTACCCCGGAGCACAGGAACGCCGGGCTGGAACTTTTCCCGCAATCCTTGGGCGTTGCGTTGTAGAGATCGGTCAGTCGCTTGGCGACATCGCTGCCGACATCGGCCTGTGCTGGTGACAGCGTCGAGATCGCCGCGAGCGCGATCAAGGACGCAAGTTGGGTTGTTTGGATCTTCATGAGTGAGTCCGCCGCGAATGGAACTGGGGAAGGTTCGCCCTGGAACTCGGGCCGAGCTCATCCAGCCACGCGGTGGATCCGGAGGGCCGGCCGCATGTTTCTGGCTGATGACGGTCTGACGGTGGCGCCAGCGCGCCAAGCCGCCCTGCCACGAGCAGGCAGGGCGGCGATACCGCTTAGAAGTTGTTACAGCCGCGGGCATTGGTCGTGGCCTGGTCGATCGCCGGACGCGACGGCTCCAGGTTGTAGGACGCCTTGCCACGGGCGATCACGAAGTGGCAGATCAGCTGGCTCCGCATCGACTGGATGCTGGCCGAACGGCTGTCCGGATTGTTGATCCAATCCGGGTCCGGGTAGAACTTGGAGACCATTTCATTGAAGAAGTTGTTGGTCTGGTTCGACAGCACGGCGCGACCGCAGTTGGTCGGCACGACCGACAGCGTGGCGATATTGCGCTTGAAGCCTGGGTCGTAGCGGGTGACCCAGCTGCCGCTCTGGATGTACTGCGGGCAGCTGTCCGACTCGGCTTCCGGATAGATCGCCTGCTGGTTGGCGTCGTAGCTGAAGCTGGCGTCCTGCGTGACGGTCTGCGGAAGCACCATATTGACGATCGGCAGCAGCTGGCCCGAAGCGCGGTACCACTGGACCTGGCTGAGGCGGCTGCCGTTGAGGCCGGACGAGTTCGTCGACAGCAGCGCCATCACCGACGGCGAACGCAGCGGATCGATCTTCCACGGCGACACGATCAACTCACTGGAGGTGCGCATGGATTCCGCCGAACCCAGGTCGCGCATGGCCTTGAGGCTATTGGTGAGAGCCTGCGCCGTCGCCGGGGCGCCGACGCGCATATCGAACGAACACTGCGCGGCAGGACGACTGCCGCTGGCACGGTAAGCGGAGAGCCACTGCGCGGGGGTTGTCACGCCCAGCTGCGCGCAGGACTTCTCAACCGCCGTGGTCTGCGAGGAGTCGCCACAGCCATTGCCACCGCGGCTCTGGCTCGAACCGGCGACTGGGAACGCGCACAGCACGTTGTAGTCCTGGTGGTCGGTGGGGTTGCTGAAGGCGGGATTGAAGACGAACGCGGTCGTCGCGCCGTTGGGGAGCGCAATGAACTTGGTGTCGCGGCGCAGATAGGTAACGGCGACGCCGCCTTTGGCCTGGTCCGCCGGGCTCACGCTGTAGAACGCGGTCGCGGTCGACGGCTTGGTCGGGCTGATGACCAGGCCCGAGCACAGGAAGGCCGGTCGCGTCGCCGACCCGCAATCCAGCGCCTTGTTGTTATAGAGGTCGGTGAGTTGGCGCACGACCTCCTCGCCGGTGGCTGCATGTGCAGGCGCCAGTACCGCAAGGCCCAGCGCCGCGGTCGCGACGGCAAGCGAATTCTTGATCAACATCATGTCTTTCCTTCTTCAGGTTGGGTGATCGGATTCGATGCGAAGACCGGTGCAGTGGACCGTGCCTTCGACCGAGGGGTCCCCGCCAACTTCCGGGGCCCCCTGGGTTTCGCTTGCGCCGCTCAAGGCACCGTGTTGTTGCAGCGGGCGGCCACTGAGCGTTCATGCGTGGTGTACGGACGCGACGGCTCGATAAACCAGGAGGCCTTGCTGCGCGCGATGGTCATGTAGCACACCAACTGGCGACGCATGCTGTTGATGTTGTTGATCTGGTTATCCGGGTTGTTCGCCCACTCTGGATCCAGGTAATGCTTGGCCACCAACTCGTTGAGGAAATTGTTGGTCTGATCTGACAGGATCTTGCGGCCGCACTCGGTCGGCACGACCTCCAGCGCCATGATGTCGCGGCGGAATCCGGAGTCGAAGCGCTTGTGCCATCGCGCGCTTTGCACGTACTGCGCGCAGCGGTCACTGCCGACAATGGGATAGATGGCCTGCTGGTGGCCTTCGTAGCTGAAGTTCGCATCCGCCGCCGGACTCGTCGGCATCGTCAGGCGGACGGCGGGCAGTACTTCTCGCTTCGCCTGATACCAATGAATCTGGTGCAGGCGCGCAGCGGCAACGCCGCTCTGGTTGGTATAGAAGACGGCCAGGACCGGGAGTGTGTAGGACGGATCGACGCTCCAGGGCGCCAGGATGATTTCGTTCTCCTGCGAGTCGTTGCCATTGAAGGTGCCGATCCCCGGCAGCAACGCCTGCGCAGTCAAGCTCTGGTAGAACGCCTCGGCACGCCGCGGATTGCTGTCGCGAATATCGAACGCGCATTGCGCGCCCTGCGGGTACATGGCGTTGCTCCGGTAAAGCTTGAACCATTGCTGCGCGGTGGTCACACCCATGCGGTCGCAGAACGTCTCCGCGACGCTCGTCAACTCGTAGTCGCCGCAGCCGCTGTTGGCCCTGCGCAGCGATGCGCCATCGATCGGAAAGGCGCACAGAACTTTGAGAGGCTTGCGATTGGCGCCCTCGTAGAAGGTCGCCGTATCGAAGATGAAACCGCTGGTTCGCTTTGCATAGAAAGACGCGAACTTGGAGTCTTTGCGCAGATAGGAGGCCGACACACCGCCATTTTCCAGGCTGGCCGGGCTGATGCTATAGAACGTATACGCTGTGCTCGGCAACGTCGCGCGCAGCATCACGCCCGAGCACATGAAGGCCGGCTTGGAACTGTCGCCGCAGTCTCGGCGCGTGTCCTGGTACTGGGCATTCAGAAGCTGGGCGGTGCCGGGCCCCAAGTCATCCGCGCGCGCGGAAGCGGGCAGCAGCATGATGGATGAAAGTGCAAGCAGGAGGGCCCTGAGGGCCTGGGAACTGGGCATGGATACGACTCGATAGCGGGCAGGACCAGACGCACCGGCGTTGGTCACCCGGACAGGATTGAAGGAGAGAGAACAGCGCGCGCCCGTTAGGCGCGCGCGCTGGATCGACGCTGTCGACTCAGGAAGTGACGTTGTTGCAGCCAGCCGCCACGGACTTGTCGTGAGTGGTATCGGGCCGGGATGGTTCCAGGAACCATGAGGCCTTGCTCCGCGCGATGCTCATGACACAGACCAGCTGGCGACGCATGCTGTTGATGTTGTTGAGCGGGTTATCGGCGTTGTTGATCCACTCCGGGCTCAGGTAGTACCCGGCAACCATTTCGTTGAGGAAATTGTTGGTGTGGCTGGATTGGGTTTTGCGGCCGCAGTCGGTGGGCACGATCTCCAGCGACATGATGTTCTTCCTGAAGCCGGCGTCGTAGCGATTGACCCACTGGGCGCTCTGGATATAGCGGAGGCAGGCATCGGCTTCCGTCACCGGATAGATCGCCTGCCTGGCGGACTCATAGACGAACTGCGCGTCCTGGGCCGCAGTCGCCGGCATTCTGAGGTTGATCGCGGGCAGTACCTGCCTGGTTGCCTGGTACCACTGGATCTGGCTCAGGCGGGCGCCGGCCACGCCAGCGTCATTGACGTAGAACGAGGCCAGGATCGAAGGCGAACGTGGCGCGTCCACCTTCCACGGGGCGAGGACAAGCTCGTTTTCCTGATAGACGCTGCCGTTGAACTTCACCCCACGCGCCGTGAGCATGCCGTCGAGGCGGATGTTCTGGTAGAAGGCATTCGCCGAATCCGGGTTGGCGGTGCTGGTATTGAAGGCACACAGCCCGCCGGAGCTCACCCGGTAGCTGCCAGTCGCGGTGAAGTAGCGGTCCATCCATTGTTCGGCAGTTCTGATCCCCATGCGGTCGCAGAAGTCCTCGGCAATCCCGTTGTCGCCCGTGTTGAACGGCGTGAAGTCACCGCAGCCGGCGTTCTTCCGCTGGTCGGTGGCACCGTCGATCGGATAGGCGCACAGGACTTTGTATTCCTGTTCGCTGCTGGGGTTGGTGAGGATGAAACCGCTGGTCATCGCGAAGGCGAGATGCTGGTACTTGGCGTCCCGGCGCAGGTAGGAGATCGAGATGCCGCCATTCCTCTGCGCGTTCGGGCTGATGCTGTAGAAGGGGTAGGCGGTCGACGGCGTGGTCGCGCGCAGCATCACACCCGAGCACATGAAAGCCGGCTTGTTGGCGCCGCCACAATCCCGGCGGACGTCCTGGTAGAGCGCGGTCAACCGATTGGCCGTGTCGCTGCCCAGGTCGGCGGCATGCGATGTACTGGCGGAAGACATGGCCGCCATCGCGATCAACGGGGCCAGGGTGATGTTGAAGGGGCGCATGCTATGACCTGTGTTGTTCAAACGGTCGCTACGCACGCTTGTCGGCGCGCAGCTTCTCGCAATCCGTGAAGTGATCGCCCCTGGAGATGCGGCGGACGAATAACGAATGCCTGTTCGATGGACGCTCGACGTCGATCGCAGGACGCATTACTTCGGCTTGGACGCGTCAGTGCCCGGGGGCGGTGCAGATCATGCGGTTCATAGTTGCCCGTAACCACGCGATGAATCGAACGAATACTCGGTTTCGGACTCGTCGCTTCAACGGTTGAAATACCGAAACCCTTGCAGCATGCGGCTTTGGCGTCGGTCGTCGCTGCAGGACACACACGATCAAGCTAAGCCGACGATTTGATCGCCCTCTCACTTTGACGCAATGGGAACACGCAGGTTCGCTCATCGTGCTCGACACGGCGCAGTTGGTTCGTCTTGGCGACCCGCTTGCGATCACGCATTCGGCACCGGGGTGATTGCGCCAAGCTGGGTAGACGCGGCAGGCCCTGCCGGCCGACGCTCACGATGGCCTCTGCGGGCGGCGTCGATCCAGCGTCCAACGGGCCAGGTGCGGTTCACAACGGCCGGCAATCGTGCGATAATGGTGATCTGACGACGTTATTGCCCCGTCGCCAAGCGGTAAGGCACCTGACTCTGACTCAGGCATTCGGTGGTTCGAATCCATCCGGGGCAGCCATTCCAGAAAGGCCCGATCTTTGATCGGGCCTTTCTTTTTGGCGCGGACGCGGGGCAGGCGCGCGCCCGGTCCGCCCCTGCCCTTTCGCCGCCCCGGAAACGAAAAAGCCCGGCCAGGGGCCGGGCTTTGGCGGCAGCCTCCGAAGAGGCTGCGACAAGCGCAATGGATCAGCGCTTGGAGAACTGGGTAGCGCGGCGGGCCTTGTGCAGACCAACCTTCTTACGCTCGACTTCACGGGCATCGCGAGTCATGAAGCCGGCCTTGCGCAGCTCGGACTTCAGGGTCTCGTCGTACTCGACCAGCGCGCGGGCGATGCCCAGGCGGATCGCGCCGGCCTGGCCGGTGGTGCCGCCGCCGGTCGCGGTGATCAGGATGTCGAAGCTTTCGGTGTTCTTGGTCAGCTCCAGCGGCTGGCGCACGATCATGCGCGCGGTCTCACGGCCGAAGAACTCGTCCAGCGGACGGTCGTTGACGGTGATCTTGCCGGTGCCCTT
>Ga0160434_100158_pt1 | contig 35402 bp, 27 predicted proteins | sample HID1973I_E0MG_FD_108273 | JGI IMG/M metagenome (GOLD analysis project Ga0160434, IMG submission 108273) | Enriched mosquito-associated microbial communities from UW Madison campus, WI, USA - HID1973I_E0 MG | ecosystem: Host-associated > Arthropoda: Insects > Digestive system > Unclassified ... | reverse complement strand
CGGAGGTATGCGTGCGCAGCAGGCGGCCGTCGCCGAAGTAGAAGGTGTCGTGCATGGCGCGCGCCGGATGGTGCGGCGGGAAATTCAGCGCCTCGAAGTTGTGCCAGTCGTCCTCGATCTCCGGGCCGTCCGCCAGCTCATAGCCGAGCCGTCCGAAAATGCCGGTGATGCGCTCGAGCGTGCGGGTGACCGGATGCAGCCCGCCACGCTCGCCGCGACGCCCAGGCAGGCTGACATCGATACGCTCGCCCGCCAGGCGCACGTCCAGCGCGGCCTGCTCGAGCACTTGGCGGCGCGCGGCCAGCGCCTCGGATACGGCATCACGGGCCTGGTTGATCGCCTCGCCGGCCTGCTTGCGCTGCTCGGCCGGCAAACTGCCCAGCTGCTTGAGTTGCGCCGTGATGCTGCCGCTCTTGCCGAGCAGCGTCACCCGCAACGCTTCCAGCTGCTCCGGGCTCTGCGCTGCGGCGACATCCGCCAGCGCCTGTCCGGTCAGGGTTTCGATGTCACTCATGGATCGCGGTGTCCTGCTTGCTTCCGATACGCCGTGCTCCGGCACGGACCCGGCCGGTTCGCCCGGCACAAAAAAAATGGGGAAGGACTCGCGCCCCTCCCCATGCATAAAGCTTTTCCTGGCAGCCGGCGACAAGCGCAGGCGACCGGGACGACTTATGCCGCCAGCGCGCCCTTTGCCTTCTCAGCCAGCGCGGCAAAACCCGCCGCGTCGTGCACGGCGATATCGGCCAGCACCTTGCGGTCGAGGGTGATGCCGGCCTTCAGCAGGCCGTTCATGAAACGGCTGTAGCTCAGGCCGTTGATGCGGGCCGCCGCATTGATGCGGGTGATCCACAGCGAACGGAAGTTGCGCTTCTTCTGCTTGCGGCCGATGTAGGCGTACTGCTGCGCCTTGATGACCGCCTGCTTGGCGACGCGGAAGACCTTGCGACGGGCGTTGTAGTAGCCCTTCGCCAGGGTCAGGATTTTCTTGTGCCGGCGACGCGCCTGCACGCCACGCTTTACTCGTGCCATGGTTCAGTCCTCAGAGATAGGGAAGCATGCGGTCCAGACGGCCCGCGTCCTCGGCACGAACGTGGTTCGTCTGCCGCAGGTTGCGCTTCCGCTTGGTCGCTTTCTTGGTGAGGATGTGGCTACGGTTGGCGTGGCCAGCCTTGTACTTGCCGGAGGCGGTCTTGCGGAAACGCTTGGCCGCCGCCCGGTTGGTCTTGATCTTGGGCATTGCTATGTCCTTGATGGTTTTATGTCACTGACCAGGGCGGTGGCCTGCGCCACGCTTTCCGTCCGTGCCCTTGCCTGCTTGTAAGCTCTTGATTCCAATGGAACAACAGCCGGTCCTGTGCCGTTCGCACGGCGCCCCCAATGAATCGGGCCGGCTATTATGCCTGCCCAGGGAATGCCTTGCAAATCAGCGGGTTCTGGCGAGGCTTGGCGCCTCGCCGGGCGGGTTCTGGCGAGGCCCACCATCTCGCCGGGCGGGTTCTGGCGAACGGAAACCCCGCCGGGTGGGCACGGCATCCGCCGGCCCGCCGCGAGCGCCAGCCAAAGCCGGCGCAGTGCCTTCTCAGGTCTTCTTCTTCGGCGCGATCATCATGACCATCTGCCGGCCTTCCAGGCGCGGACGCGACTCGATGACGATGTCTTCGCCCAGGTCGGTCTCGATCCGCGCGGCCATCTCGCGGCCCAGCTCCTGGTGGCTCATCTCGCGGCCACGGAAGCGGATGTTGACCTTGATCTTGTCGCCTTCCTCGAGGAAGCCGCGCATCTTGCGCATCTTGATCTGGTAGTCGCCCTCGTCCGTGACCGGACGGAACTTCACTTCCTTGATCTCGACCTGCTTGGTCTTCTTCTTGGCCTCGTTGGCCTTTTTCTGCATCTCGAACTTGAACTTGCCGAAGTCCATGATCTTGCAGACCGGCGGGTCGGCCTGGGGCTGGATCTCGACCAGGTCGAGCCCTTCCTCTTCCGCCTTCGCCAGCGCTTCGTCGCGCGACAACACGCCAATCATTTCTCCGTCGCTGCCGATCACGCGAACGCGCGGCACCCGGATTTCATGATTCCGGCGGTTCTGTTTGTTGTCAGGTGTACTGATTTTGCAATCTCCCAGGGGAATCGAACCGGCACTTCCGAATCAACCGGACGGCCGGGGTAGGCTTACGCGGCGTGCTCGGCACGCAGCCGTTCGGCGAAGGCCTGCAAGGACATACTGCCCAAATCTTCGCCCGAACGTGTACGGACCGCAACGGCGCCATTCTCCTTCTCGCGGTCGCCGACCACCAGCAGGTAAGGCACGCGCTGCAGCGTATGCTCGCGAATCTTATAGCCGATCTTCTCATTGCGCAAATCGGCCTCCACCCGGAAGCCTTGATTTGCAAGGGTTTTCCTCACGGCCTCCACGTATTCAGCCTGGGCGTCGGTGATATTGGCCACCACCACCTGCACCGGCGCCAGCCAGGCCGGGAAGGCGCCAGCGTGGTGCTCGATCAGGATGCCGATGAAACGCTCCATCGAGCCGACGATGGCCCGGTGCAGCATGACCGGGTGCCGGCGCTGGCTCTGCTCGTCGACATATTCGGCGCCCAGGCGTCCAGGCATCATGAAATCGACCTGCATCGTGCCCAGCTGCCAGGTGCGGCCGATCGCGTCCTTGAGGTGGTACTCGATCTTCGGGCCGTAGAAGGCGCCCTCGCCGGGCAGCTCCTGCCACTGCACGCCGCAGCTGCTGAGCGCGGCGCGCAGCGCATCCTCGGCCTTGTCCCAGGTGGCGTCGTCGCCGAGGCGCTTTTCCGGGCGCAGCGCGATCTTGATCTGGATGTCCTCGAAGCCAAAAGCCGTATAGACCGCCAGCGCCTGCTGGTGGAACGCGGTCACTTCGGCTTCGATCTGGCCTTCGGTGCAGAAGATGTGGCCATCGTCCTGGGTGAAGCCGCGCACGCGCAGGATGCCGTGCAGCGCGCCGGACGGCTCGTTGCGATGGCACGAGCCGAACTCGCCGTAGCGGATCGGCAGGTCGCGATAGCTGTGCAGGCCCTGGTTGAACACCTGGACATGGCCCGGGCAGTTCATCGGCTTGACCGCGTAGGTGCGCTTCTCCGACTCGGTGAAGAACATGTTCTCCTGGTAGTTGTCCCAGTGGCCGGACTTCTTCCACAGCGACACGTCCAGGATCTGGGGGCAACGCACTTCGCCGTAGCCGCTGTCGCGGTACACCTTGCGCATGTACTGCTCGACGACCTGCCACAGCGCCCAACCCTTCGGGTGCCAGAACACCAGGCCCGGCGCCTCTTCCTGCAGGTGGAACAGCTCCTGCTGCTTGCCGATCCGGCGGTGGTCGCGCTTCTCGGCTTCCTCGATGCGCTGCATATAGGCGTCGAGCTGCTTCTTGTCGGCCCAGGCGGTGCCATAGATGCGCTGCAGCTGTTCGTTCTTGGCGTCGCCGCGCCAGTAGGCGCCGGAGATGCGGGTCAGCTTGAAAGCCTTCAGGAAGCGCGTGTTGGGCACGTGCGGGCCACGGCACATGTCCACGTATTCCTGGTGGTAGTACAGGCCCATCGCCTTGACGTCCTCGGGCATGTCCTCGATCAGCCGCAGCTTGTAGTCCTCGCCGCGCTCGCGGAACACGCGCACAACCTCGTCGCGCGGGGTCATCTGCTTGATGACGTCGTAGTCCTGGGCGATCAGCTCGGCCATGCGCTGTTCGATCGCGGCCAGGTCTTCCGGCGTGAACGGACGCTCGGAATAGATGTCGTAGTAGAAGCCCTCGGCGATCACCGGGCCGATCACCATCTTCACTTCCGGATACAACTGCTTGACCGCATGGCCGAGCAGGTGGGCGGTGGAGTGGCGGATGATCTCCACGCCCTCCTCGTCCTTGGCGGTGATGATGCGCAGGCTGGCGTCGTGGTCGATGACATCGCTGGCATCGACCAGGGCGCCATCGACCGAGCCGGCGATGGTCGCCTTGGCCAGGCCGGCGCCGATCGACTGGGCGACCTGCATGACGGAAACGGGCTGTTCGAACTCGCGGCGGCTGCCGTCGGGAAGGGTGATGTTAATCATGGTCTTGGGCGATGGCTCGGCCCGGGCGACTTTAGGGTCGGCAGGCGGGAAAACGGGAGGGACGCAGGGCTGCGGGCAATAAAAAAGCGCCACGAGGGCGCCAGCGGCGAGGCCTCGGACGGGTTCAGCGCTGGGCAGGCGTAGTGCTCATGTCGCACGCTCGGCCGGCGTTGCCGCGGGCCACCTTCGGACGGGAAGTCTGCCAGCATGTTAAACCAATCCGCCGGCACGTGCGCGCCGGGACCGCCCCATCCGCTGGGACGGGCGCCGCTGCCGGTCCGGGCCGGCGGGCGCCGTGTCATGATGCGCCGAGCCGTCTCCATTGCACCGCGATGACCACCAAAGGCAAAGCCACTTCCCTGGATATCGCGTACCTGGCCGGTGTGTCCCAGCCCACCGTCTCGCGTGCGCTGCGCGGCAGCCCGATGGTCAACGAAGAGACCCGGCGGCGCATCCTCAGCATCGCCCGCCAGCTCAATTACAAGGTCGACAAGAACGCCTCCAGCCTGCGCCTGCGCAATGCCGGCACGCTGGCGCTGCTGTTCTTCGAGGATCCGACTCCGGACGATTCGCTGATCAACCCGTTCTTCCACTCGATGCTGGGCTCGATCACCCGCGCCTGCGCGGTCAGCGGCTACGACTTGCTGGTGTCCTTCCAGCAGCTGTCCACCGACTGGCAGGCCGACTACGAGGACAGCAACAAGGCCGACGGGATCATCCTGCTCGGCTACGGCGATTACCACGAGTCGCGGCAACGGCTGCAGCGACTGGTCGAGCAAGGCACGCATTTCGTGCGCTGGGGCGCCGCGCTGCCGGACCAGCCCGGGGTCTCGATCGGCAGCGACAACTTCCAGGGCGGTTTCGACATCACCGCCCATCTGCTCGAACAGGGATGCCGGCGCATCGCCTTCCTGGGCCATGCCTCCAGCCATTACCCCGAGTTCCAGGAGCGTTACCGCGGCCACGTCGAAGCGATGCGCGGCCAGGGGCTGGCCGCCGAACCCGGCTTGCAGCACGACGCGATCACCACCGAGCTGTCGGGCTACGAGGCCTGCCAGGCGTTGCTGGCGCGTGGCGAGCGCTTCGATGGCGTGTGCGCGGCCAGCGACCTGATCGCGATCGGCGCGATGCGCGCCTTGCGCGAACACGGCCTGCGCGTGCCGCAGGACGTGGCGGTGACTGGCTTCGACGACATTCCGCTGGCGGCCTCGGTGTCGCCGGCGCTGACGACGGTGCAGCAGGACACCAAGCAGGCCGGGCACCTGCTGGTGGAATCGCTGATGGCGCTGATTCGCGGGGAGCCGGCGGAAGGGCAGACCATTCCGGTACGGCGGGTGGTGCGGGAGTCTTCGTTGCGGGGTTGAAGGCGGCCTGCCTTTCCTGCACCGAACCCCGCCGGATCTATCGGTTCGCGGCTGAAGCCGCTCCTACATGCGAGAGGCGCGCGTCGCGCGCTTGCTGATCGGCCATGGCCGCCCGCAGCTCGCGCTGCAGATCCGCCTGGTTCACCGCGGCATCGAGCACGAATACTTTCACGCCGTGCGCCGGCACCTCGATGTCGAGCTGGCCCGTCAACTTGCGCGTACCGCCATCCAGCGCGTTGCGCCACTGCCCAGCCTGCAGATAACGGCCCACCTCGAAACGGCGCGGCGCATTGCCTTTGTTGAGCAGCACCAGCGCCGTCTGCGCGGTGTCGCCATGCTGGTAGACGCGATAGAACACCGCCTCGTCGCCGCGCAACCTTTCGTTGACCTGCAGCCCTCGCTGCAGCGCGGGCGTGGCTTCGCGCAGCCGTGCGATCCGCTGCAGCGGTGCGAAGATCGGGCTCTGCGGCGCCGCTTCGATCCGCGCCTGGCCGAAATATGCGCGATTGCCGGCGTGTTCGGCCCGGCCGCGCATGAAGCCGGTCTCCGAGCCGTAGTAGACGACCGGGATGCCGCGCGCGGTGAACAGCCAGTTGTGCGCGTCGATGAAGCCCTCATCGCTGGCGTCCAGGCGTGCCATGTCGTGGTTGTCGTAGAAAGTCATCAGGTCGTACGGGTTGGCGTACGGACCCGCCTTCAGGTGCAGTGGCGCGTCCAGCGCTTCGAAGCCCTTGCCTTCGCGACCGAATACCTCCGACAAGCCCTTGCGCAGCGGGAAGTCGAGCACGCTGACGCCGGCATTGCCGGGCCAGGTATGGGTGGCGATCTTGTCGGCGTCGTAGTCGAAGGCTTCGCCGAACATGAAGAGCCCCGGGTGCTGGCCGCGGATGCGCGCCACGAACTGGTGCCAGAAGCTGTCCGGCATCCAGCCGATGGTATCGATGCGCAAGGCATCGGCGCCCTGCCCCAGCCACTGCAAATAAGCGCCGGCAAGATAATCGAGCACCGCCGGGTTGTTCTCGTTGAGGTCGGACAACTCGGCCAGTCCACCGCTGGTGTTGTAGAAGGCGTGCAAGGGGTTGTGCACCGGATCGAGCTTGGCCGGCGGCAGGTTCTGGTGGTCGGCGACCAGCCTGCCGTTGGCGTCGAACAACTGGCCGAACTGCGGCTGCGCCTTGGGCATGGTGAAGGCCGGCGAGCCGTGGTTGCCGACGATGTCCAGTACCACCTTGAGTCGCTGCGCGTGCATGCCGGCGGTGAACGCGGCGAAGTCCAGGCCGGGGCTGGGCAGGTGTTCGTCGAGCTTGTAGAAATTCACGCCCCAATAGCCGTGGTAGCCGGTCTTGCCGCGGTCGGTGAGCGAGCTGCTGCAGCTGACCGGCTTGCCGCCGGTGAACGCCTGGTCCGGGTTGTCGACGATCGGGGTGATCCACACGGCTGCGAAGCCGAGATTGCGGATGTAGTCGGCGTTGTCCAGCACCCCTTTGAAGTCACCACCGAGATAACCGATGTTGCCGTCGATGCCGTCCGGGCAATGCACCGGGATGTCGAAGGTGCGGTGCGCCCCGCCCTGGTCGCGGTGGTCGTTGCCGGTGTCGCCATTGACGAAGCGATCGGTGACCACGAAATACACCGCATCGGCGGCGAACGGCTCCAGCGTGCCGTAATAGTCCGGCGAAGCGGCCCATGCCGGCGCCAGCGCCCATGCACACGACATTCCCAACAACCACGACGAAGACTTGCGCATCAGACGACCTCCGAGCCGGACGGGACCCGCAACACGCACAAGCCGGCGACCAGCAGGCTGCCGCCGCCGAGGACCAGCACATGCATCGGCTCGCCGCCCAGCCACGCGCGCAGCAGGAAGCCGAGCGCGCTGGCGGCAACCAGCTGTGGAATCACGATGAAGAAATTGAAGATGCCCATGTACACGCCCATCTTGTTGGCCGGCACGCTGTCGGACAGCAATGCATACGGCAGCGACAGGATCGACGCCCAGGCGAAACCGACGCCGACCATCGACAGCAGCAACCATCGCGGATCATCGATCAGCGACAGCGAGATCAGGCCCAGCCCGCCCAGCCACAGATTGACCAGGTGGCTCCCGCGCAGACCCAGCGCGCGCACCATCGGCGGAATCAACAGCGCGGCCAGCGCGGCGAAACCGTTGTAGGCGCCGAACAGCACGCCGACCCAGTTGGCGCCTTCGTTGTACGCGGCCGACGCCGGATCAGTGGAGCCGAAATGCGTGCCGGCCACGGCCGCGGTGGTGTAGATCCACATCGCGAACAGCGCGAACCACGAGAAGAACTGCACCCAGGCCAATCGACGCATCGTCGCCGGCATGCTGCGCAGGTCATCGACGATGGCCGCCAACATATGCGTGCCCGGCAGCAGCCGTGCCAGCCACAACAGCACGCCATAGCCGGCGCACAGGCCGGCCAGCACGTAGAGCATGCGATCGCCCTGGCGCCAGGCGATCGCCGCGGCCAGGGCCAGCCCGATCGCCACCCACGACAGGCTCTGCCAGACCGGCGGCGGGCCGGCCACGCGCGCGACGGCATGCGCTTGCGGCGGCTCGGCGTCGTCGAAGGAGGCCAACTGCTGCGGCGAGTACTCGCGCGTACTGAATACCGTCCAGCCGATCGCTGCCAACAACACCACCGCGCCGACATAGAACGCATAGCGCACCGTGTCCGGCACCTCGCCGGCGCCGGCGGTGTTGGCCACGCCGAAACGGGTCAGCACGTAGGGCAGGAAACTGGCGACGATCGCGCCCACGCCGATGAAGAAGCTCTGCATCGCATAGCCGGACGGACGCTGCCGCGGCGACAGCTGATCGCCGACAAACGCACGGAATGGTTCCATCGATACGTTGATCGAGGCATCCAGCACCCACAGGGTGCCCGCCGCGATCCACAGCGTCGGCGAGTTTGGCATCACCAGCAGCGCGAGCGTGGTGAACAGCGCGCCCAGCATGAAATACGGCCGGCGACGACCCCAGCGCGACCAGGTGCGGTCGGACAGATAGCCAATCACCGGTTGCACGATCAGCCCGGTCAACGGCGCGGCGATCCATAGCCCCGGCACCGCATCCATCGGCGCGCCCAGGGTTTCGAAAATGCGGCTGGCGTTGGCGTTCTGCAGGGCAAAGCCGAACTGGATGCCGAGGAAACCGAAACACATGTTCCAGATCTGCCAGAACGACAGGGTGGGCTTGGCGCTCACGGTGCCGCCTCCGGCGCCGCGACCGGCGACAGTTGCAGCAGGACCACGCGCGCGTCGTTGACCACACCGTCGCGGCCGCCCTGCCCGCCCGTGTAATGGGCGAAGTGCGCCAGTGCGCTCATGTTGAAGCCTTGTTCCAGGGTGAACCGGCATGCGCCGGCCGGCAGATCGAATTCGGCGGCGGTGGAGAGTTGCTCGGCCATGCTGTGCGGCATCGTCACCGGCTGGCGCTGCGGCGGCTGGCCCTCGCACTGCGCCACCAATTGCTTCACCGCAGCGGTGACCCCGGTATTGATCGGTCCGTGTTCGTTCTCATAACTCAGACGCACACGCCAGCGTCCGGCGCGCGGCACTTCCCAGCGCCAATCGTCGCGCCCGGCGACGATCGGCTGCGGGCCGAGGCAGGTGGTCGGGCTGTGCAGGGATTCGAGCCCGCCCTCGCGGCGGGTCAGGCTCAGGCAATGCGTGTAGCCATCGTCGCGCAGCATCACCTGGCCCCTCGCACGCATGTCCTGGCCATCGCGCCACAGCACCTGGTTGGTCGACACGTCGATTTGCCAGCCGCCGGCGACCTTTTGCAACTCCGGCGCGCGCGGCGTGGCCGGTGCGAGATAGCGGCGCGGCATCGGCGGCGCGGCGGCGGCGCTGTCGCGCCCGGCCAGCGTCACCGTGGTCGTGCGCCCTTCATTACTCACCTTGCCGGCTACCAGCAGATCGCCTTCGATGTGTTGCGGCCGTACCAGCACATAGCGACGCTGGCCATCGTCCAACGCGATGCGGTCGCGGTCGCCGAACAGCATCGGCACCAGCGACGCCGGCAACTTGGGCGCCACCGTGCCGTCGGCCTCCACGCCGAACACGCCTTCCAGCACCATCGCCAGATAGCCGGCTACCGACCACAACTGGCGCGGCGAATTGACCACCGGCCCGCTCAGCGGACCGTCGTCGACATGGACGGCCTGGCTGAGCATTTCGTAGTTCTCCATGTTCGAACCGGCCAGCGCGGCACCGCGCATCAGCGATTCGATCTCCAGCGCGATACGCGGCGCATGGTCCAAGCGACGTGCCGCGCGCAGCGAGTACGCGCTGACGAACGGCCAGATCGCGCGGTTGTGGTAGATCGGCTGCGTTGCTTCCTGCGGCCAGACCACCGGGCTGCCGGCGGCCACCGCCGGATAGCGTGCCAGTGCCTGGCGCGCGCGATCTTCCGGGAACACCCCGGCCAGCACGCCCAGCGACAGACCCAACAGGTCGTACTTGGCGTAGGGCACGGGATGCGCCGCCTCGCCGATGTAGCTCATGTACTGGCCGGCGTCGGCGCGCCAGAAGCGCGCATCGATGCGCGTGGCTAGGTCATCAGCCCAGCGCGCGTACTCGCCGGCGCGCGCATCGCCGTGCTGGCGCGCCAATCGCTCGCCCAGGCGCAGGGCCTGGTAGTGCAGCACGTTGGTCGACAGCGCGAACGAATCGCCGATGAAGCGCACGTCGTGGCTTGTCCATTCCGGATAGGTCTGCTCGCGCCAGTCCAGGAACGAGGTCTCGCCGCGATACAGCCCGCTGCGCGGATCGAACGCGAACTGGCGATCCTGCGCCAAGGTAGCCTGCAAGGCCTGCCAAACCTGGTCGGCGAAGCCGGCGTCGTCGAGCAGATGGCCGGCGGCGAGGAACCACACCACGCGGTCGCTGCTGATCGGCCAGCTGCCGCCGGAGCCGGTGTCCTGGGCCACGAACAAGCCTGCTGTGTGGCCGTCGCGGGCCGGCGAGAGCTTGAAACGCAGCGACTGCCGGGTGCGGACCGGATCCAGCCGGGCCAGCGCCAGGTCTGCCGAGAAGCTGACATCGCGGGTCCACACGTAGGGCCAGCGCTCACCGGTCTGGAAGCATTCGCAGGGCACCGGACGGCCTTCGTCGAAGGCCGGATCGCGGATCGCGTCGACGCGGTTGGCGGCCAGTTCCTGTTGCGCCAACCCGAACAGGGCGTCGAACAGCACGCTGGCGGTATCGCTGCGCATCGGCTGCGCACCGATGCGCACGTCGCCTTGCGACGAATGCAATAGATAGCCGCCGTCGGCAGCCGAATCGATGCGTTCGGCGCGCGCGCGGCGGCCGTCGAATTCCAACTCCGCCGCAGCGGCGGCCGGAACCATAGCCATTACCGTCGCCATCCCTAGTCCAGCTAGCGTGGCGGCCCAGCAGATCATCTTCAGCATCGAAGCGGCGGACCGGCTTGCGCCCGTCGGCCTCCCTCCCTCTTTGCCCGCGTTGTCGTGGCACATCCCGGCCGGGGCCGGCATGCGTCGCGGCCCCTCCCTCAAGGTGGCCTGGGCACATGGTAGACGGCGCACCGCGGCGTGCGCCTGCCTGCATACGTATTCATCGCCGAGGCGTCGGAGCGGTCGCATCGCGTGGCTATAGTCGCGTCCTGATTCGGCCGCCTTGGGAGGGGAAATGCCGTTGTCGTTACCTAGTTTGGGTACCCGTTGGGCGCGCCTGCCTGCTGCCTGGCTGCTCGCGTGGGGCCTGGTCAGCATCGTCCACGCCGAGCCGGTCACCGTGGCCAGCGTCGAATCGCCGGGCAAGGTGCTGAAGGTCTCGTTGCAACTGGATGGCGGCCAGGCGAGCTATCGGGTGGAGCGGCTCGGCGAGCCGGTCGTCGCCGAATCGCGGCTGGGCTTCCAGTTGCGCGACGGCCGCCTGGATCGCGACCTGGTCGTGTTGGCGCAATCCAGCGACGACTTCGACCAGACCTGGGAGCAGCCGTGGGGCGAGCGGCGCCTGGTCCGCAACCACTACCGCGCGATGACCGTGAGCCTGGGCGAACGCGACGGCCGCAAGCGCCGCTTCGACGTGGAATTCCGCGTCTACGACGATGGCCTGGGCTTTCGCTACCGCTTCCCGGAACAGGCGTCGATGCGCGAGGCGATCATCGACGATGAGCTGACCGAATTCACGATCGTGCCCGAGTCCACCGCGTGGTGGATCCCGGCCGGCGAGCCGATCCATTACGAATATCTGTACCGGCGCACGCCGCTGGACCAGGTGCCGCTGGCGCATACGCCGATCACCTTGCGCAGCCACGACGGCCTGCACATCGCCATCCACGAGGCGGCGCTGGTCGACTACGCCGGGATGTGGCTGCGGCGCACCGACGGCCAGCGCCTGCGCGCGCAGCTGTCGCCGTCCGCCGAGGGCTGGAAGGTCCGGCGCAGCCTGCCGTTCGACACGCCCTGGCGCACCCTGCAGATCAGCGACAGCGCCGCCGGCCTGGCCGATTCCAGCCTGATCCTCAACCTCAACGAGCCCAACGCGCTCGGCGACGTGAGCTGGGTGCATCCGGCCAAATATGTCGGCGTGTGGTGGTCCATGCACCTGGACCAGGAGAGCTGGGCGACCGGCCCCAGGCACGCGGCGACCACGGCTCACACCCGGCGCTACATCGACTTCGCCGCCGCGCACGGCTTCCGCGGCGTGCTGGTGGAGGGCTGGAATCCGGGCTGGGACGGCAACTGGGTCGGCAACGGCTACGACTTCGACTTCACCCGCGCCACCGCGGATTTCGACATCGAGGCGCTGTCGGCCTACGGCGCGAAGCAGGGCGTGCATCTGATCGGCCACCACGAGACCGGCTGCGCGATCGAGCACTACGAAGACCAGCTCGATGCCGCGCTGGACCTATATGCGCGGCTAGGCGTGGATGCGGTCAAGACCGGCTATGTCTGCGACGACGGCCAGGTCGACCGCCGCAATCCCGCCGGCGGGCCGTTGTGGCGCGAATGGCACGACGGCCAGTTCATGGCGCGCCACCACCTGAAAGTGGTGCAGGAGACCGCCCGGCGGCACATTGCGGTCAACCCCCACGAACCGATCAAGGACACCGGGCTGCGCCGGACCTACCCGAACTGGATTTCGCGCGAGGGCGCGCGCGGGATGGAATACAACGCCTGGGGCCAGCCGCCCAATCCGCCCGAGCACGAGGTCAACCTGGTGTTCACCCGCCTGCTTGCCGGGCCGATGGACTACACGCCCGGCATCCTCAGCCTGAAGGGCCGCAACGGCCAGGCGATCCCCAGCACCCTCGCCCGCCAACTGGCGCTGTACGTGGCGATCTACAGCCCGATCCAGATGGCGGCCGACCTTCCCGAGCACTACCTGCAGCATCGCGAGGTCTTCCGCTTCATCGAGGACGTGCCGGTGGACTGGGAAGACAGCCGCACGCTCGACGGCGAAGTTGGCGACTACGTGACCATCGCGCGCAAGGATCGGCACAGCCAGGACTGGTACCTGGGCAGCATCACCGATGAACACGGCCGCGCGTTGTCGGTGCCGCTGTCATTCCTGGCGCCGGGCCGGCGCTATCGGGCCGAGATCTACCGCGACGGCGACGGCGCCGATTACCGCGGCAATCCGTTCGCGTTCGCGCGCGAGACGCGCGAGGTCTCCAGCGCGGACACCCTGACCCTGAAGCTGGCGCCCGGCGGCGGCCAGGCGATCCGGTTCGTGGCGTTGTAGATCCGGTTGCCATCGCTGGCGTCCACACGCGGCCCCGCCTTCATCGCGGGGCCGCGTGCGTTTGGGCGATCGCGTCGATGACAGCGTCAGCCAATTTTTGACGCGACAACGAGGCCGTTCGGCCGATGCGGCATCTTGCGCGCTGGAATCGATTCCAAGCGGGCTATTTGCATTGAATACGTATGCATAGCGATTCAACGCGTGGACGCGCTGTCTACCATACGTCGCAGTCGCGCACCGCTCCGGTTGCGACGCGCCACCGGCACAAGACCGGAGCGACACAATTCGAATGACAACATTGCCTGGGAGGGGAAAATGTTGAACCACAAGCGTAGCGCGCTCAGTCTCGCGCTGGCCGTCGCCCTGACGCCACTGCTCGCATCGGCGCAGTCGACCGATCCGGCCACCGCCGACACCACCACGCCGCAGAACACCGGCGACGTCACCCAACTGGACACGGTCCAGGTCACCGGCATCCGCCGCGGCATCGAGAGCGCCATCGCGGTCAAGCGCGACGCGACCTCGGTGGTCGAGGCGATCTCGGCCGAGGACATCGGCAAGCTGCCCGATGTCAGCATCGCCGAGTCGCTGGCCCGCCTGCCCGGCCTGGCCGCCCAGCGCGTCGCCGGCCGCGCCCAGGTGATCAGCATCCGCGGCCTGTCCCCGGACTTCGCCACTACCCTGCTCAACGGCCGCGAGGTCGTCAGCACCGGCGACAACCGCAGCGTCGAGTTCGACCAGTACCCGTCCGAGCTCGTCAACGGCGTCACCGTCTACAAGACACCGGACGCCGGCCTGGTCGGCCAGGGCCTGTCGGGCACCATCGACATGCAGACCGTGCGCCCGCTCAGCTTCGCCGACCGCGTCATCGCCGTCAGCGGCCGCTACCAGAAGAGCTCGCTGGGTGAAGCCGCCGGCGTCGATGAATTCGGCAACCGCTTCAGCGCCAGCTACATCGACCAGTTCGCCGACAACACCTTCGGCCTGTCGATCGGCTATGCCCACACCGACACGCCGATCCAGGAAAACCAGGTCGGCCTGTACGAGCCGTGGTCGACCGAGAACACCGACCAAGGCTTCCGCCCCGGCGTGCCGGCCGGCACCTACTACTCCGACGGCATCAAGGCGCTGCGCCGCACCGGCAACGCCAAGCGCGACGGCTACATGGCCACGCTGCAATTCCGTCCGTCCAACGCCTGGACCAGCACGCTCGACGCCTTCCACACCGAGGCCGAGCAGATCGACACCGCCAACCAGTTCGAGGTCAACCTCAGCAACTACAACGGTGGCTTCGATCCGGGCCTGAACATCACCAACCTGCAGGTCAACGACAACGGCAGCATGACCGGCGGCACCGCCAGCGGCGTGTACCCGCTGGTGCGCGGCATGTACAACAAGCGCGAAGACAAGATCGACGCCTACGGCTGGAACAACGAGTTCACCTTCAACTCGGGCGTGCGCCTGAATGCCGACGTGAACTATTCGAAGGCCACCCGCGACGAGCTGAATCTGGAAAACAACACCCAGATGGCGCCGATGCCGCAGCTGGACACGGTCAACCTCAGCTATCACGGCAGCGACTTCTCGCAGCTGGTGCCCGGCCGCGACTACTCCAATCCGGAGCAGCTGTTCCTGACCAACACCATCTATGGCTCGGGCTACGGCAAGGTGCCGACCGTGGAGGATCGCCTGAAGGGCGCGCGCCTGCAGGCCAGCTTCCCGATGTCCGACACGATCGGCTGGATCTCGGACTTGGACGTGGGCGTCAACTACGCCGACCGCCGCAAGCAGAAGGAACAGCCGGAAGGCAACATCAACCTCGGCGCGCAGGGCGACACCACCATCGCCAGCGACCTGCAGAAGAGCCCCGTCAACCTGGGCTTTGCCGGCGTCGGCTACATCCCGGCCTGGAACGTGCCCGCGGCGGTCGACCGCTACATGGTGTTCGAGCCGGTCGACAACCTGTCCTACCTGATTCCCAAGGCGTGGACGGTGGAAGAGAAGATCACCACCGCCTGGCTGCGCGCCAACCTGGACAGCGACCTGAGCGACACGGTGAGCCTGCGCGGCAACATCGGCGTGCAGCTGCAGCGCACCGACCAGTCGTCCAATTCCAATTTCTGGGACGCCACGCGACCGGCCGGCCAGGAAGTGCAGCCGATCGAGGGCGGCAAGAAGTACAACGACTGGCTGCCGAGCATGAACCTGGTCTTCATGTTCCCGCACGACCAGAAGTTGCGCTTCGCCGCGGCCAAGCAGCTGGCGCGCCCGCGCGTGGACCAGATGCGTGCCGGCATCGACTTCGGTGTCGACGCCGCCACCGGCAAGCCGGGCGCTTCCGGCGGCAATCCGGAACTGGACCCGTGGCGCGCCAATGCGCTGGACCTGTCCTACGAGAAGTATTTCGGTGAGAAGGCCTACGTGGCCGCGGCGATCTTCTACAAGGACCTGAAGAGCTACATCTACACGCAGAGCCGCGACGACTACGACTTCTCCGCGCTGGTTGCCGACTACGTCCCGCAACCGGGCCAGCCGCCGGCACAGCTCGTCGGCACCTTCACCGGCCCGGAAAATGGCGAAGGCGGCAAGCTCAAGGGCCTGGAGCTGACCGCTTCGATCCCGCTGGACATGCTGTGGGCACCGCTGGAAGGCTTCGGTATCCAGGCCAGTGCCACGTTCAACGACAGCGACATCAAGATCCTGGATCCGGAAAGCGCGTCCAGCGTGGGTAGCGACCCGATCTCGCTGCCGGGCCTGTCCGACCGCGTGTACAACTTCACCGGCTACTACGAGCGCAATGGCTTCGAAGCACGGGTGAGCGAGCGCGTGCGTTCGGACTTCATCGGCGAGATCGGCAACTTCAACGGCAACCGCACGCTGCGCTACGTTGTCGGCGAGAGCATCACCGACGCGCAGGTCAGCTACACCTTCGGCGACACCACCAGCCTCAAGGGCCTGAGCCTGTTGTTGCAGGCGACCAACCTGACCAACGAGCCCTACCGCACGTATGCCGGAACCAAGGATCGTCCGCTCGAGTACATCGAGTGGGGCCGCACCTACATCCTGGGCGTGAACTACAAGTTCTGATCCGGTCGCTGTTCTCTCCAGGAAAACCCGCTGCTTCGGCAGCGGGTTTTTCTTTGACCAACCGGGGAAATCGGTGATGGCAACCGCTATCGGCATCTTCACCGGGCACAGCGGCGGCGTCCATTACTTATGCTGGACGAGACAACACTGTTGATAAATTTCTTCTTCCAACAGCTTGGCGTCCCGTTCCTGATCCGAGGTGGCCTCCGCCGTTCTTCGATCAAGAATCCGCTTGTTCGCCGGGTGCGGGTCGACCCGCGCCACCACGCTCTGGTACGCCACCGCCTTGGTGGGATCCGCCGGCCCATAGAACCCATGACTGTGGATATCCGAAAGCTGGGACATCGCATCCACACTCCCGAGCGCTACGGCCCGGTGTAGATAGTCCATCGCCCGACGCCTGTGTCGTAGAACCTTCTCGGGATACTTCAACCATTGCTCGGGCCCGCCGACCACTTGTTCCAGGGCGAGCGAATACACCACTGCCGCTTCTATCGAACCCTGCTCCGCAGCCAGGCTCAGCCATTCGCCTCGCGGCTTGATCGAAGGGTCCATCAGAAGCGGCTCGCATTCGGCCATCCGGGTCGCCGTTTGCTGCAGATGGTCGGGAACGATGTGCCGCAACTGCTGATAGCTACCCACGACATCTGTCTTCATTGCGCTGTCGCAGGCATCGACCACCAGATAGATCCGGTAGGTGGCATCCGCTTCGCCGCGCGCCGTGGCGGGCAATAGGGTGCGAACGAACGTCAGTGCGTCCCCGGGAGGCCAGCGCTCATGCCCTCGCCGAATAACAAAGGCGCGACCTGCGGCGGGTACCGCGACACCACGCTCCAGCTGGTGAGCAGCTTCCAGACCGGCCAGGGAAGCAGCCTTGGCAGCACCCATGGTTTGCCCGCCATCCTGCGGCTGCTCCGCGCGCGAGGACGCCTGAAGTCCGGCGGAAGCCTGCGATTCTCGCGCTTGCCAGGAAAGCGCACCCACTGCCATCGCAGCCATAGTTGCTGCGACTGCAATGCCAATGGCTCTCCTCCCACCCATGCGCCCCCACGACATAGAAGCAACCTCCGCTCGATGCCAATAGAGGAAGCCAGATCGAAATTCCGCAGAGAACGCGAATATCCATATGACCCTTGGGATCCCATGTAGGAGCGGCTTCAGCAGCGACCCGAGAAAGTCCACCCTCGGATAACCATTCACGCACCTACGAGGCGCCCAAACGCCAATGGCTGGCCCGGCACTTGGGGGCGCACGCGAGCCTGCGGATGTCGCCATGCCCACAAAGCCGGTGCCGCGGTGACCGCCTCTCTGCCTTAGTTTGCCTGCAATTCCTGTTGCATCGCCTGGAGGCGACGCAGGCGCTGCCGGCGGCGGCGGCCCAGCCACCAGCCCAATGCCGCAGATGCCAACACCACCCAGGCATTCAAGCCGACCACGATCAACCACGTGTAAGCAGGCAACCGCACGGGCCCGTTCTGCATGGCATGGATCGCGTTGACGGTGAGGGCGATCCATACCCCCAGCGCCAGCCATGTCGACACACGCCAGATGCGCAGCGAAGTCAGCGTCCGCGCCCGCTCGAATTCGATCAAAGCGTGTGGCGCCAGCGCTACCGCAAGCCATTGCCGGCGCCTTTGCCACAGCGCCCAACTGGTATAACCCAGGATCAGCGCCATGAAGGCGATGATCATCGGCACCGGCAGCGGCACCCGGTCGTGCATGAGCAGTGCCCGCGTGCAGTTGCCCAGGGCGACAAATGCGACCAGCACTTCCAGTGCGCATACGACGCGCATTCGGCGCAACCGCCTCTCCACTTCCCGCCGCAGCCCGGGAAGATCCGGCGCAACCGCAGCCTGCACTTGCCAGACGGATTGCAGGTCGGCCCATTCGTCGAACATATCCGTTTCGGGTTTCATGCTGTCTCTCCCAATGCTTCGCGCAGATGACGCCGCGCGCGACTCAGGCGTTGCGCGACGGCATTCTCATCCAAGCCCAATGCCTCGCCGATCTCGCGCTGGCTGAAGCCTTCCAAGGCCAGCACCACCGCCTGGCGCTGCCCGATAGGCAGCCCAAGGACGACAGCCAGGAGCCGATCGCGGCGCTGATCCGCGTCAGCGTGCTCCAGGGGGTCTGCGTGTGGATCGGGGATATCAACGTCCAGCACAGCCGGCGCGCTGGGTAGCGCTGTCAACGCATCCATCGCGCGGTTGTGAGCCACCCGCGCAATGAAGGCGCGCAGCGAGCCATCCCCGCGCCAGCGCGGAATCGCCCGCCAGGCCGCAATCGCCATCTCCTGCAGCAGATCGTCGCAGCGCGCCGGGTCGCGCGCATGGCTGCGGGCAATGCGCACCAGCAGTGGCCAGTGCTCGCGCAAGGCCACACCGGCGGCGTCCATGTCGACCAATGCTCCCCCCTCAGCGCGCGGCGACGTGTTCGGCCACGTCGCGATAGATCCAGTAACCCATATAGCCGAACGGGAGCAGCGCCAGCAGCAACCACGGCAGTAGCACAAATCCCGCCACCAGTGCCGTCGAAACAATGAAGTAAATGCCCGCGGGTTTCCAGGCGCTACGGACCCACCTCGCATTCTCGCGCAGTGCCGCACCCACAGGCCAGCCGTCCAGCACCAAGCGCGGCAGCGCCGTCAGCAGCAGCATCCCCGGCAGCACGCCAGCGGCAAGCACGAAGGAGAGCGTGGCCCGGCTGAATCGAGCGATGCCCGCCGGATCAGCCGTCAACAACCCGTGCATCGCTGCCGGCCCTGCCACGGCGCGGGCCACGATCAACTGCCAAGCGAAGATCGCCGCCGACAACAGCGAGATCCACAACCAGCGGGCACGCAGCTCGAACAGCCGCCGGCACGCGGCCATCGGCGCGAATCGCCCACTCCTGACCCGCTGATCAGTGGCAATGAGGCAGGCCGCACTCACCAGCGGCACAAGCAACTTGGAGGCGACGACACCGGCCACCGGGATACCCCACTGCAACAGCGCCTCGACCAGCATCGGCAACAGGCACAGCAACAGGAAGCGCAAGGGTGCCTGACGCAACATCCGCCCCGTGGCACCGAGCCAGGCCAGGAAACGAGATGCCGGCCAGGAACCGGGGTGCAACTGCGGCAATGCGGGGTCAGCGGGCAGGGTCGACATCGTTTTCTCCTGGGTCAGTCCATGCATAGACGGACCTGGCGGAGAAAACCTGACGGCGTGGGCGGGCTCGCGTGCAGCGCCCGTTACTGGACGACAAGCCTGCGCCTCGACGGGCGAGGCGCGTGGCGACTGGGTGTCAGCTGCGTCGTGCGCAGTACATCGCTTGACCCGGCAGGTGCAATTGATCGCCCTCGACGCTGCCGGCCTCCGGCCCCGGCACCGCCAGCGCCTGCCACTCACCCTCCGGCAGCACCAGCCGCGCCGCCTCAGCCGACAGATTGAAAGCCAACAGCAGCGTCTCCGCACCCAAACTACGCTCGAACAACAACACCGGCTCGGCACTGTCGAGGAAACGGATGTCGCCCCGCACCAGGGTCGGCATCGTCTTGCGCCAGGCCAGGAACTGCCGCAGCGCGCTCAACACCGAGTGCGGATCGTGCGACTGCGCGGCCACTGAGCGCTCGCGGTGTTCTTCGGGAATCGGCAGCCACGGCTCGCCGGTAGTGAAGCCGGCCAGCGGCGCGTCCGTCCACGGCAGCGGCGTGCGGCATCCATCGCGGCCCTTGAAGTTCGGCCAGAAGGTGATGCCATACGGGTCCTGCAGCGCCTCGAACGGCACGTCCGCTTCGCCCAGGCCCAGTTCCTCGCCCTGGTAGATGCAGATCGAACCGCGCAGCGAACACAGCATCGCCATCAGCAGGCGCGCCAGTCGCGGCTGCGCCGGATGCCCGCCCCAACGCGTCACCGCGCGCTCGACGTCATGGTTGGAGATCGCCCAGCACGGCCAGCCTTCGGTCATGGTCGCTTCCAGCCGCGCCACCGTCTCGCGGATGTAGCCGGCGCTGAAGTCCTCGACCAGTAGCTCGAAGCTGTAGCCCATGTGCAGGCGCCCGGCCGAGGTGTATTCGGCGGTGGTCGCCAGCGAATCCTCGGAAGAGATCTCGCCCAGCGCCACGGTGCCCGGATACTGGTCCAGCAACGCGCGCAAACGCTCCAGGAACGGCAGGTTCTCCGGCTGCGTGTTGTTGTAGTAGTGGTACTGGTAGGCGTACGGGTTGTCGGGGCTGAAGCCGCGCCCCACCCGCTTGTCCACCGGCTTGGGCGGGTTGTCGCGCAGCTGGCGGTCGTGGAAGCAGAAGTTGATCGCGTCCAGGCGGAAACCATCCACGCCGCGATCCAGCCAGAACCGCACGTTGTCCAGCGTCGCCTGCTGCACCTGCGGATGATGGAAGTTCAGGTCCGGCTGGTCGGCCAGGAAGTTGTGCAGGAAATACTGCTCGCGCCGCGGTTCCCATTGCCAGGCCACGCCGCCGAACAGCGACATCCAGTTGTTCGGTGGCGTGCCGTCTTCGCGCGGGTCGGCCCACACGTACCAATCGGCCTTGGGATTGCTGCGGTCCTGGCGGCTTTCGCGGAACCACGCGTGCTCGATCGAGGTATGGCTGAGCACCTGGTCGATCATGACCTTCAGGCCCAGCGCATGCGCCTTGGCGAGCAGCCGATCGAAATCCTGCAGCGTGCCGAACAGCGGATCGACGTCGCGGTAGTCGGCGATGTCGTAGCCGAAATCGGCCATCGGCGACTTGAAGAACGGCGAGATCCAGATCGCATCCACGCCCAGCGACGCCACGTAGTCCAGGCGCTCGATGATGCCGGGCAGGTCGCCTACCCCATCGCCGTTGGCATCCAGGAAACTGCGCGGATAGATCTGGTAGATGACGGCACCGCGCCACCATGGAGTCTGCGACATGAAGCCCCCCTCCGGGCTGCGAAAGCGCCCGCGAAGCGGCGCCGAGAAAACCCGGTTAGCTTAGCGTCGCCCCCTCCCGGCGGGGCCGGCCTGCATACGTATTCAAGGCTTCCAGGCAGTTTCCGCACAATGCGGATCGACCTTCCGGTCCTTATTGGGTGGGCAACGAAACCAGCGTGACACCTTCGATCTCGCCGACGACCTTGCCCTTGCCTTCGGTCACCAGTGCTTGCGCTTCCGGCGAATCGGCCGATCCCGGACAACCGACCAGGGTGCGCGTGTGATCGAGATGATCGGCGACGGCAGCGGTCTCCCCCATCCGTCGACAGGCATCGCCCGCCCGCGGGTAACCGTCACCGAATGGCCGCAATGAAGCCGGCCAGGCGAATGGCGCAACGGCCGCGGGCACCCCGTCCACCGCGGCGCCCGCTGGCGCAGCGGCCGGCGGCTCAGACCTGCCCTCCGCTGCGGCGGAAGATGATTCCGCCGCCCGCTCCGCCCGGCATCCGGGCAACAGCAGCAACAGCGCTAATACGGAGGCGACCAATACTCGGCCGTCGACATGCGTCTGCTCGGTCATCGTCCTGCTCCCGCCTCGATCCAGGCCTGGCCATACGGCCGGTGGCCCATTATCGGTCGGCCGCCGTACCCGCGTCGTGGAGATGCCCTGGAAGGTCGCCATCCCTTGGCGACGCCGGCGCCGGGGCGTAAGGTCGGCACATCCCCGTCTCCGGACAGAGGTCGCCATGAAGTGGCTGCTCTACGTCTTGCTGGGCACGACCTGCGGCCATGCGCTGGCGACGGCCATCAGCCCGGAACAGCGCCTGCAAGCGGCCAACGCGCGCCTGCGCGATGCCTGGCTCGGGGAAGATCCCGCGGCGCTGCAAGCGGCCTACGGCGACGACGCCATGCTCATGCCCGAACACAGCCTCGCCCGCCGCGGACGCGACGCCATCGGCGACTACTACCGCCAATGGTTCGCCGCCGTCGATGTCGCGTCCTATCGCCGGACGCCACGCGAAGTGCTCGCCTACGGCGACTACGCGATCGAGATCGGCCACTACCGTCAGGCCTTCCGTCGCGGTGACGCCGGCAGCTACGACTATGCCGGCAAGTACATGACGCTGTGGGATCTGCGCGGCGCCGAGCCAATGATCGTCTCGGAACTTTGGGGCGCTGATGCGCCGTTCGAACGCGCGAAGCTGCCCGAGGTCGCGGCTGCCGTCTCACCGACCAGCGGAGCTTTCGCCAACGACGCCGCCCTGTCAGCCGAGATCACGCAGCGCAATGCATTGATCGGCACCCTGGTCACCGAACGCCGTGGCGGCGAACACGCCGAGCTGTTCTTTCCCGATGCGATCTACCTGACCTACTACACGCCGATGTTGGTCGGCATGGACGAGATCCTTCCCTATTTCATCGAACACGAAAAGCCGGGCACGGTCAGCATCGATTCGCTGGACCTGCGCAGCGGCCATCTGCACACGCTGGCACCGGATACGGTATTGGAAGAAGGTTTCTATCGCGTGGGCTGGCGTGCGGGCAACGATGCGGGCGTCGTCGAGGGCAAGAGCCTGAATCTGTGGAAGCGTGATGGCGACGGTGAGTTCAAGCTGTATCGGCAGGCGGTCAATCACGATTAGCGCCTACCACCACCAAGCAGAACACCTACATCAGATCGAGCGCAACAAGTGCCCTAATCCAATGGACCATGCATCGCGGCCGACCTTAGTCTTTGCTCGCGGAGACTGAAAACTCCCAAACACACCTCAGCGCCATGCCAGCAGACGGCCGACCAAGCCATGCAACGGTAATGCTGGGCGAACGGAAGATTCCCCCTTCGGGGCAACCCACCGCCGATCGTGTGTTTTCGGTTTTCGAGGAACTGCAACGATGTCCATTGATCCGCATGACGGCGACCTCGCCGACACTCACTCCGCGTCCCATGGCCCCGGCTACTATTTGCCTGAACACGCCCAGCACCAACTCCTGCGCGTGCAGGACTTTCTGGAATTCCTGGCTACCACAGTCGAACCACGCACCCAGCAAGATGACACCGCAGGCAGCCTGCGAGTGACGCCCGCCCAGCTCGCCTACTGCTTTCGCATGCTGGCGGGCCAACTGAGCCCCATACTGAACGAGCTCGAAGGGCCGGCACATGTGGCGTTGACCTATGCGGAGCCGCTGCGTTGAACCGGCGGCGTGACCTTCACCTGTCCGCACCATCTCCGGCGCTAGCTTGAGCACTCCCCACCTCAAGCTGCCGACCATGATGCCCACCACGCCTCGAACGGACCCGCCCGACGCGGGCCAGGATCGCGATCCCATGCCGAACCGCGGCGGGCTCAACGAAGAGTTCGGCGACCTCGACCCGGCTGATGCCGAGGAGGAGGACGACGGCCACCTGCCCGGCCACTTGGGCGGCGGCCTGGCTGGAGGCTAAATCTGAAGCGAAAAAGCCGACCCAAGGGCCGGCTTCGAGTCACTCGGCGCACTGTGCGCCGAAGTGGTGGGCGGTACAGGGTTCGAACCTGTGACCCCTACCATGTCAAGGTAGTGCTCTACCGCTGAGCTAACCGCCCGGTATGCCCGGCAACACTTTGCGCGTTGCGGGGCGCGCATTCTAGCCCAGGGGCGCGGCGGACCACAAGCCCGCCCCGCGCCGGCCTGGTCAGCCCAGGCTGGCTTCCTGCAGCTTGTGGATCTCGTCGCGGATGCGCGCGGCCTCCTCGAACTCCAGGTCGCGGGCGTGCTGGTACATCTGCTGCTCCAGCGCCTTGAGCTTGCTGGCGATCTCGGCCGGGCCGAGCGCCCGGTAGTCGGCCGGCTCCTCGGCGACCATGCCGCGCCGCGACTTGCCCTTGCCGCGGCCGCTGCCGCCCTCCTCGCGCGCGCCTTCCAGGATGTCGACGATGGGCCGCGCCACCGACTTCGGCACGATGCCGTGCTCTTCGTTGTATTCGACCTGCTTCTGGCGGCGCCGGTCGGTCTCGTCGATCGCCGCCCGCATCGAGCGGGTCATCTTGTCGGCGTACAGGATCGCCTTGCCGCGCAGGTTGCGCGCGGCGCGGCCGATGGTCTGGATCAGCGAGCCGGTCGAGCGCAGGAAGCCTTCCTTGTCCGCGTCCAGGATCGCCACCAGCGAGACCTCCGGCATGTCCAGGCCCTCGCGCAGCAGGTTGATGCCGACCAGCACGTCGAACTTGCCCAGGCGCAGGTCGCGGATGATCTCCACGCGCTCGACGGTGTCGATGTCCGAGTGCAGGTAGCGCACGCGGATGCCGTGTTCGCCGAGGTATTCGGTCAGGTTCTCGGCCATGCGCTTGGTCAGGGTGGTGACCAGCACGCGGTCGCCCATCTTGATGCGCAGGTTGCACTCGGACATCAGGTCGTCGACCTGGGTGCCGACCGGGCGGATCTCCACCTCCGGATCGATCAGGCCGGTCGGGCGCACCACCAGTTCGGTGATCTCGCCGGCCGACTCGCGAAGTTCATACGGCCCCGGCGTGGCCGAGACGTAGATGCTGCGCGGCGAACGCGCCTCCCATTCCTCGAAACGTAGTGGCCGGTTATCCAGCGCCGACGGCAGGCGGAAACCGAACTCCACCAGGGTTTCCTTGCGCGAGCGGTCGCCCTTGAACATCGCGCCGATCTGCGGAATGGTCACGTGCGACTCGTCGATCACCAGCAGCGCATCGGCGGGCAAATAGTCGAACAGCGTCGGTGGCGGCTCGCCCGGCGCCTTGCCGGTGAGGTGGCGCGAGTAGTTTTCGATACCGTTGCAGTAGCCGACCTCGGTCATCATCTCCAGGTCGAACTGGGTGCGCTGGGCCAGCCGCTGTGCTTCGACCAGCTTGTTCTGCGCATACAGCACTTCCAGCCGATCCTTGAGCTCGATCTTGATCGTGTCGATCGCGCTGAGCACACGCTCGCGGGTGGTCGCGTAGTGCGTCTTCGGATAGATGGTATAGCGCTGCATCTTGCGCATCGTTTCGCCGGTCAGCGGGTCGAACAGGGTCAGCTGCTCGACATCGCCATCGAACAGCTCGATGCGCAACGCCTCGGTGTCCGATTCGGCCGGGAACACATCCACCACTTCGCCGCGGACGCGGAACGTGCCGCGGGTCAGCTCGGTTTCATTGCGGCTGTATTGCAGGTCGGTCAGGTGGCGGATCAACTGGCGCTGGTCGATGTGCTCGCCGATCGACAGGATCAGCCGCAGCGACAAATAATCCTCCGGCGCGCCCAGGCCGTAGATCGCCGACACCGTGGCCACCACCAGGGCATCCTTGCGCGACAGCAAGGTCTTGGTCGCCGCCAGCCGCATCTGTTCGATGTGCTCGTTGATCGAACTGTCCTTCTCGATGAAGGTGTCCGAGGCCGGCACATAGGCTTCCGGCTGGTAATAGTCGTAGTAGCTGACGAAATACTCGACCGCGTTGTGCGGGAAAAACGCCTTGAACTCGCCGTACAGTTGCGCCGCCAGGGTCTTGTTCGGCGCCATCACCAGGGTCGGCTTCTGGATGCGCTCCACGACATTGGCGATCGTGTAGGTCTTGCCCGAGCCGGTCACGCCCAGCAGGGTCTGCTTCGCCAGCCCGGCCTCGAAGTTCGCCGTCAGCTTGTCGATAGCCTGCGGCTGGTCGCCGGACGGCGAATACGGGGAAACGAGTTCGAAGCGATCGCTCATGGAAGCGCGGGACCTTGGGGGGCGATCCCCGCAGTATAGCGAGGGCTGGAATGACGCCCCCGCGAGCGGATTCCGGAGGCCACGGCGGCGCGCTCGCTGATTCAGCCAATCTTGACGGCCGGGCAGTCTGGAACGCCCGCTGGACTTAGCCATGCCTCCCAGACACCGCCGCAGCGGGTTCACGCTGCTGGAACTGATCGTCACCCTGGCGATAGCGACGATCCTGACCGTCGTTGCCCTGCCCTCCTTCCGCAGCACCCTGGACCGCCAGCGCGCCACCACCGCCGTGCATCTGCTCAGCGCCCAGTTCGCGCAGGCCCGCAGCACCGCCATCACGCGAGCCGAGGTGGTCAGCGTCTGCCCGTCCCGCGGCGACGGCCGCTGCCGCGAGGACGGCGACTGGAGCGATGGCTGGATCCTGTACCGCGATCCAGGTCGGGACGGGCAGCCGAATGCGCCGGGGGAGGTTCTACGCGAAGAGCGCCGCTCGCGGCGCGGCAACCTGGTCCTACGCTCGAGCAGTGGCCGCCCGCTGCTGCGCTATCTGCCCGACGGTCGCAGCGCCGGCAGCAACCTGCGCGTGCGCGTCTGCCTCCACGGGCGGCTGCAGGGCGAGGTGGTCGTCAATAACCTGGGGCGGGTGCGGTCGGTGCGCGCGGCGGGGACGCAGCCTTGCGATTGAGCCGTGAGGAGCGCGGGAACCGCACCGCGAATAAAAGCGAAAGGGCCGCGATTTCTCGCAGCCCTTTTGCATATTTGGCGCCCGAAGTTGGACTCGAACCAACGACCCCCTGATTAACAGTCAAGTGCTCTAACCGGCTGAGCTATTCGGGCGGGGCGCGCATTGTAACGAGACTTTTGGGCCCGATGCAAGCGTCGCCGAACTCCCGTTTCCTGTCGGCTGGGCGGCCTTACCAGCAATCCGCCGTCGGGCCATCGCTGTCCTTGACGTTCGCCTGGTTGATCGACAGCAGCCCACACGAATCCTTTTCCTGGGAGCCTTGTGGCGTAGCCGTAAGGCTGTAGGAGGATTGCGACGGGTTCACCAACTGAAGCTGGTACCAGGCAGTCCCCTGTCGCGGAGAGTTCGTGAACGGCGGCACGAAGGTCGCGTAGGTGTTGTTGACCGTATGCCAGCGTTCGGCCTGCTGGGTCAGCTCGACCAGGTCGGCCTTCGCTTGCGCCCGGCGCGACTTGCGCACGTACTCCTGGTAGGAGGGGAACGCGATGGCGGCCAGGATCGCCACCACCGCCACCACGATCATGAGCTCGATGAGGGTAAAGCCGGCGACCCGTTGCGAACGGCGGAATCGGCCTGTCATTTTCAGCATGAGGTTCTTCTCCATTAGCGGACCTGCCGCCAGGACTGTCGGCCACAAGGGCGCGGGAGATAGAGCGGATCGGCGCCCACGGCACGCAGCACGAAGGTGCACTGCTCGGCGGTGATCAGGTTGTCCACCGTACAGCCGGGCTTGGTCGGATCGCAGGGCGTCAACTTCGGCACGAAGATGCTGGTGTCCTTGGTGGGCGGGGAGTTCGAGGAGGAACCGCCCTTGCCTAGCGCCACCGCACCGCAGTCGCCCGAACAAACCGACGTTCCGCCAATGGTAGTAGTGACGCCCGACATCGCACCCGCACCGGTGATCAGGTTCAGGCCATACAGCCAGTTGGTACCACCACCCGGACCGCAGCTGGCCTCGCCGGTCGTATAGGTGGTGAAGAAAACGCGTCCGTTCTGGATGTTGGGCGTACCGATGAAACGCTCGCCCTTGCCGACGCCACTTACGACGAGATCCACGTACCAGCCCCGCTTCATCGTGTAATTGACGGGATTGTTGCTGACCGCCCGTGTCTCGTAGCCACTGCTCGTCGTCGAGGCGGAAACGGTCTGGCCGACCAGCTCGCTGCGACCGCCGACCGGCCCGCTCATGTTGTCCCAGATGCCATACAGGGACTGCACAGGCAGCGTCGTACCGCCGGCGTTGTCGCCGTCGGCGAAGTATCGACCGGTACCGAAGAAGATACTGACACCACCGCCCGGACCACTGGACACTTCCAGCCCACCGGTAATCGGCTGCGCCACGTCATTTCGGGTGGCGGTGAACAGCGGCGCGCCGCCGTAAGCAATCGCCCAGTTGGCGGGATTCGAGTCCGAGAGATCGAACCGCCACAAGTTGCCCTGCATGTCGCCGCCGTAAACCGCATCCACGATGCCGTCGAAATTCTTCAACGCGACCGGGGCGATATTCATCAGACCGTTGCGCACGGCGTAACTGGTCGTGGTCGGGTGCAGCTTGCGCAACACTTCGCCGGTCTGGATATCCACGACAAACAAGGTGGGTTGACCGCTCGCCGAGTTGATGCCGTTACCGAATATCGCCACGAAACGCGGGCCATTGGTCCCTGCGACGGGCACGATCATGGGCTTGCCCAGGACGAAGCCCATGTCATCGTCGTTCTCGCCGGAGACCTCCCACAGCACGCTGTCTTCATCGAAGTTTTCGGGATCGCTGATGTCCAGCCCGAATACCGAACCTCGGCCAATGTGAGTGGAAGACGGCGACTGCGAAGCGCTACCGCCACCGGTCGCGCCGACCAGCACGGTATGCCACTCATTGTCGTAATAGGCGTCCCCGGCCGTCATCAGGCCGTCCACATAGTAGCGATGTGAATAATAGGGATTAGCGAGCTCGGCGATATGCCGCAGCGCCGATGCCGGCATGAAAGCGAACACCTCGGTACCACCTGCGGCCGAGTCCGTCGCGTTGAAGGCATGCAGGAAGCCATCGTTCGCGCCCACGTAGGCCACGCTGGGCGCTGACTTGGCGTCCAAGAACGCCTTGTAGGAAGTGCCCAACGACAGCTTCCAGGGAACCGTCGTGAAGCCCGCCCACGCGCCGTAGCCATAGTCGTCCACAGGCGCTACCACTTCCGGCGACGAATTGACGATATCGCCGATGATCGAGCCGCGCTGGCGGAAGTCAATCACGGCACCGCCGCGTAGATAGCCGACCAGCGCATCCACAGACTGAGTGCCGAACCAGGTAGGTACGTTCTCAAGACCCATGACCGCCAGCTTCGCAGCCGGATCTGCCCCGGGGATGTTCGCCGTGGTGAACTCTGCCGCGGCCACGGGCACCAGATCACCATCCGCATCTACGCTGGTCGGCGCAGTGGCCATGTAGAGCTTGCGGTCGGTCGCGTTGATCTTGCTCGATGCACGCCAAAGCTCGGCGCCATCTTCGCCCGTCGTGGTAACCCGGTGCGCGACCAGGTCGCCCGTCCAGTCGTTGGAATTGTCCGGAACGTTGTAGCTCGCCGACATCGTGAAGGAACTGGTACTGATGCGCGCACCCGAACCACCGCCCGATACGGGCGGATTGTTACCCGCGGCGTTCTCGAAGATTTCGCCCAATCGCGTCCTGAGCTTGGCGGGATTGCGCGCCAGGAAGTAATTGTCGGGCTGGCCGTCGTTGTTGGCATCCCAGTTCTTGCCTTCGGGCACACCGTACTTGGCCGCATACCACAGCGGACTTTCCAACTGGTTGGCCTGGCCGGTGGCAAGCTTGAACTTCAAGACCTGCGGCTTGCCCCAGGTATCAGGAGGATCGTTCTTGTCGGTCAGAACGGTGGCGTCGGTGTTGCCCGGACGCAGGACCAACCGCTGCACGTTGTTCGTTGCATCGGAACCGACGATGGTGAAGCCGGTCAGCATGGCATTGCCTGCGTAGGCGGCCAGGTTCTCCACGCGGACCAGAATTTCGTCGGGACCAATCGTCGCACTGAGCGTCTGCGAACCATCGCAGATCGCCGAGCCCTGCGCACGCCAGCAGATGTCACGGAACGCACCGCTCTCGCGACAGGCCGCGCCCACGCAATACGTCATCATCGAGACGACGTCATTGTCGTGGTCGTTACCCCACAACGAGTCTTCCCACACCAGCGAGAAGCTGCCAGCGCTGCCGTCGGACTTCAGCGGCCGCCCGTAGATGTAGTGGTTGCTGGCCTGCGACGTCTTGCTGCCCACGCCGACGGAGCCCAGGAAGCAACTGCGCCAGCCGCCGTCGTTGATCTTGGCCCCGCCCGCATTGTTGGCCTGGCACAGCGGCGCCAGCGTGATCTTGCCGCCGCCCACCGAGACCTCGAACTTCGGCAGATTCTCCGCCATCGCGACCGTGTAGGTCGTGGCGGTCACCTTGTCCTTGCCGTCGTCCTTACCCTGCAACCCCGGACGCATATCCGTGCGCGCGGCGGTATAGGCCAGGCCCGACATCAGGTAGCTGCCCTCGGTGGAGGGCGCGTCCGGGCACAGGCCGCGCGCCAGGCTCAAGTTGTTCACCTGCAGGCCCTGGCAGATGTCCTCGTGGGTATTGAGTGCGTCGTAGCGCGGGGTCGCCGACACGCGGCCTGCCATCCAGCGACCGCCATTGATGCCCTCGGCGGCGCCGACCTTGTCGGTGGCACCCTCCGGAGACTCCAGACGCTGCACCGAAGGAATATTGTCGCTGTCAAAGGAGGGCAGCCCCGACGACATGACCAGGATGTTGCAGCTCGCGCAGTAGGAGTTGCCACCCTCGGAGGGCGCGCGGTAAGGATCGAGCCACTTCACATCCGCCGGCAAGCCGGTCAGATCGCCCGTGGACGAATAGTAGGAGGTGCGGGTAGTGCCGATATCACCGACGTAGCGCAGCGCCTCGGCATACATTTCGGTGATCGGATTACCCCAGCCACTGCACTTGTAGCCGCCGCTGCCCGGATCGTCGAGGTGCTTGTCGCTGGTCCGGTTCAGAATGCTGTAGTCGTTGCAGTCATTCCACTTGTCGCTGTAGTTCCACTGGGTCAAGCGGAAATTTGAAATCGTGTTGATGATGCCTTCTTTGCCGCTGTCGATGGCCAGACAGAACTGACCGGTGGACATCTTGATCTCGTCGCCGGCCTGGCAATCACCTACGCCGTTGCCGGCCAGCTTGCCAATGTTGCGGCGAAGCACACCACCATCGCGCGGCGTGCCATAGGTGCCGGAGATCAATCCGAAGCGCAAACGACCGGTTTCGCCGTAGCTCTGCAGCAGGCCGGCGGGCTTCCAGTGGTCCTCCGTCCCATTGCTGTACTTCCGGCAGAAGCCCTCGCGAACGGCATTCTCGGCCGGATCACAGACTTCCACGCGAACCGCGTAATTGACCGCCGATGATGGCGTATCGCTGTTGTAGTTGGTCGTGCACTGGCGCAGCGCGGTGGCGGACCATTCCGACCAGTTGCCGCTGGCCACGCGCATCAACGGGCTTCCGCCGTTGGAGGTAGTCGCATTACAGAAAGACTGCGTGCCGCTCAACGGGGTGAAGTCGCCAATATCGGCGCCGCTGTACACCTTGACCCAGGCATGCAGGTCATTCGGAATGGATGCGCGTTCGAGCACCGTCTTGGCCGTGGTGTCCGTGGAGCGCTGCCCGCCGTAGAGCACATAACGCAGGATATCCAGGCGACTCATCGTCACCCAGTTAAGGAAATTTCCCGACCACTGCCGGGTGCAGCTGTGCCCGTTGGCGCCACCGGCGCGACCCACAGCCTTGAACACACTGTTATCACCCGTTCCGGAAGGCGAGTAGCAAAGTTTCGGATCGAAATAGCCCTCGTACGGGAACGTGTCCTTGTAGGTCGAATCGATGATGCCGTCCGCCGGCTCATCCAGGTCGGTGTAATCGCTGTACGCCTTGTTGAACAGCTGCTCGTCGCGCGACATCACCATCATCATCAACGGTGGCTGGCTTTGCGCGGCATAGAGCGGCGTCTGCGCGATCGCGTAGTCGCCCAGTTGCGCTTTCAACGGCATCGCGCGACTGACGAGGAGCGCGACGAACCCCAGCACGGCGAAGAACTTCCACCACTGGGACAGGCTCGACTTGAACGTGAGAGGACGACGGGTCATGGGATGAAGACCGTGTTGATCACCGCGCTGGAGACGGCGTTGTTGTCTGCGTCACTGGCCAGCACCGTGACTTCGTAGATGTTGCCGGTCTCTTCGTTCTGCTTCGCCCCGACGATAAGGCTGGAAGCGGCGAAGCATTTGTCGACCCGGCGGGTATATGTCGATTTGGCTGCCGTACCCAGGCCGTTGGCCCACGTCAGCGGATCGAAGATCGGATCGCAGACCTCCTGGTTTGCCGGGTAGGTGCCGCCAGCACTCAAGGCCGCGTCGATGTCCGCCTCGGTTCCCCTGGCGTTGGCCTCGGCGTTCTGGAACGCCAGGTTGCCACGCAGGTAGTTGGCCGCCATGCGCTCCTGCATGCCGGTGACCTGCATGCCTACCAGGCCGATCAGGGCCAGCAGGATCAGCATGATCAGCGCGACATAAAGCACGGCGCCTTGCTGCCGCGCCGGCGTGGGCCGCGGATGGAATCTGCGCATGGTGACCTCAATTGCCATACAGGCGGTTCCGCAATGCGATGGTGGTCTGGTACACCGAGCGGTAGTGGCCGTCGGAGGGTGGCTTGAACGTCGTACCCAGCGCATTGAGTGCACTCGGGCTGTCACTTTCGGCCTGCGGCGCACCCGCGATCTCCGGGCTGCTCATCACCAGGCCCAACTGGACGGCGCCGATGCGGCGCCAGCCATCGGCAGGCAGCGTGGTCGAGGTCTCGATGTCGCCGGCGACCTCCTGCTTATCGATGTAGCCCGTCGGCGGCAGTGCTGGATCCACGACGCGATCCTGTCCGTAGAGGATCTGCATGTTCTCCACGCCCTCGACCAGCTCTTCCTTCTGCGGAACGAGCGCACCATTGGGCGTGGCCTGGTAACGCAGGCGATACAGCGACGAGGTGCCCTCGTTGTTGACGCCCACGTAGTAGATGACGATCTCGGCGCGATACAGCATGGTCTGGCCAGCGGTAAAGACCGAGGTGAAGTCACCGGTGTTGTTCGGCGCGGACGCGTTCATGACCACCGCCCCGCCAGCGTCCACCGCCCCCGCCTGGAAGACCGTCGCCGACAGACAATCGGCCACGCCGAACAGTCCCGGGTTGGTGACACCACTCTGCAGCACGGGCAGACGTGAGGCGTCGAAATTGAACTGCGGTGCTGCCGGCGTACCGCTGATCGAGGTAACCGGAACGCCATCTGGTGCCAGGAAACGCAGCGCAACGATGTCGCTGCCAGCCACGCGATTGTCCAGCGCGGCGGCGAACTCCGCTGGCAAGGCCGGCGTATAGGCGTCGCCGCCCGCTGTCGGCGTCTGCGACAGGGTCACTTCCGAACCGGGCTCCGTGTCGTTGGCCTCGAAACCCTGGATCGATTCGCCGAACAGCAACGCCGGATGCGTGGCAGCGAGCGTGGTCGTCAGTGTCGCCGGTGACTGCCGCGTATGCGCCTGATCGTTGACACATCCGAAGTGGCCCACCATGCGCATGTCACGCTGCAGGTAATCCAGCGCAAAGCGCCCGTTCTCCTGTACCCGCGCCAGACCGGCCGACAGCTGGTAGGCCGAACGCGATGCGCTGAAGATCTGGATGACGCCCAGGATGAGCAGCAGCCCGATCACCATCGCGACCATCAATTCGATCAGCGTGAGACCCAGCATCGCCGAGCGTTGACGAAGGGGCGTGTTGACAGGACTTCTCATAGCCGGGTGCTCGCGGAAAACGTGGTGTCGTCGGCATCGGGGTTCCAACGCTCGTCGCCCCAGGTGATCTGCACGGTCATCTGATCGCCGTTGCGGCCCACCTTCGCGGTCGCGTTCTCGCCGAGCGCCTTGCCCATGCGGCACTTCCAATCGGTCATGTATTTCGCGGCGGTGAGATTGGCGCCGGTCGGCGACTCGCAATCGCCGGCGTCGGTAGAGGCCGTGTAGTCCCCTACATAGGCCTGCGCGAAGACCCGATTCACGCGTATCTGGTCGAGCAATTCATAGCTGAGGTTGGTGGCCTGGGTGCGAAAGTTGGCGCTTTGGGTGAAGCGCACGCTCATCGTCTGCAGCAGGGCGAAACCCAGTAGCCCGACCGCCAGCACGAGGACCGCGATCATTACTTCGATCAGCGTGAAGCCCCCTTGCCCTCGCCTGCCCAGCACTCGCGGTGATCTGCTCGGATTCATTGGCACGTGTCCTTTCTGACCTTGACCTGCCCGGTCGGCATGACCTGCAGCGTGCGCCGCAGCGGCTGGCTCCCGCATTCGTCGGGGCGCAGCTCAATGCTCTGGTCCTGCGGCGATCGCCGGCGACCGCGCGGATCGAACGAGATCGTCGTCGCTCCTGCGTCGCCCACCAGGCTCGGCTTGCCCTCGGTGTACTGGATGACCGTCTCGCCGTTGTTCAACGTGCCGTCACCGTCGGCATCGTTCCACACCAGCCAGCCGTCGCCCCAGGTCGCACCATTGCAGCCGGCGCCATTGTTGCTGGCGCAAACGCCGGCGCCATGGGCGTTCTTGATGGCTTCGCTGCGCGCCAGCGACAGTGAGGCCAGCATGCTGTTGGTGCTCGTGGCGATGCGATTGGACCTCATCACCCCCTGAAAGCCCGGCACGGCTATCGCGATGAGGATCGCGAGCACCATGATCGTGACCATCAGCTCCACCAGCGTGAAACCCCTACTGCTACGACTCGACATACATACGCTCCCCAGCGTCCAGGCCCCCAGCCTGCTGCCAGCCGGGACAGACGGCAAGCCCGGGCTGGACGAACGGTCGGTTACAAGGGACGGGCGTCAAGGGTTTGACGCCCGCCCGGCCAGCGCCCTGCCCCGGCGCCGGCGCGGCCTGCGCGAGGCCTAGGTGACCACCCGGTAGCAGGGCTTGTACTCGCCGGAGATCTTCATCCGGCGCTGCTCGACGAAGGCGCGCAACAGGGCGTCCAGCGCCTGCATCATCGCCGGGTCGCCGTGGATCTCGAACGGACCGTGCTGCTCGATGCGCTGCATGCTTTCTTCCTTGACGTTGCCGGCCACGATGCCGGAGAACGCACGCCGCAGGTCGGCCGCCAGCGCCGGTGCCGGCCGGCCCTGGTGCAGGTCCAGCGAGGCCATCGCCTCGTGGGTCGGCACGAACGGCTGCTGATACTCCAGCGGGATGTCCACCGACCAGTTGAAGTAGAACGAATCGCGCTGGGCGATGCGGTACTCGCGCACCTGCTTGATGCCCTTGGTCATCCGGCGCGCCACCTCGACCGGGTCGCCGACGACGATCTCGTAGCGCGACGCCGCCTCCTCGCCCAGGGTCAGGCGGATGAAGCGGTCGATCTGCTCGAAGTACGGCGCGGCGATGGTCGGGCCGGTGAGGATCAGCGGCAATGGCAGCGCGCGGTTCTTTTCCTGCAGCAGCAGGCCGAGCAGATAGAGGATCTCCTCCGCCGTGCCCACGCCGCCGGGGAACACGATAATGCCGTGGCCGATGCGGACGAAGGCCTCCAGGCGCTTCTCGATGTCCGGCATGATCACCAGGTGGTTGACGATCGGGTTCGGCGACTCGGCGGCGATGATGCCCGGCTCGGTGACGCCGATGTAGCGCGTGTTGTGGCGGCGCTGCTTGGCGTGGGCGATCGTGGCGCCTTTCATCGGCCCCTTCAT
>Ga0160434_100157_pt1 | contig 35532 bp, 33 predicted proteins | sample HID1973I_E0MG_FD_108273 | JGI IMG/M metagenome (GOLD analysis project Ga0160434, IMG submission 108273) | Enriched mosquito-associated microbial communities from UW Madison campus, WI, USA - HID1973I_E0 MG | ecosystem: Host-associated > Arthropoda: Insects > Digestive system > Unclassified ... | reverse complement strand
TGTCGGAAACAACGGGGGCATCGATAGTAAGCTTACCCACACCTTTCAAAAAGTTAAAAGACAATTTAACAAGATTCCCTTTTTCCTAAAGTCACTAATAAAATACCCGAAAGAAACTTTTGAATATCAATTAATTATATCAAAAAAACGCTTAGATAAATTACGCTTCTCCGAACGTATAGATACCAAAGATGTTTTAACTGATTATGAGCTTGAAATTTATAAGAACTATGATTATGCACATAATAATTACATCTTAAAACCTGCCGATTTAAAAGTTACCTTATTTAGAGTTTCAAAAAGACTTTATTTCCTTGATGATTTTATTTACCTCGGTTGGAATAAATTTGCGAAAAAAGGTGTTGATGTTAAAGAAATCCCTGGAGACCACAAAACGTTTTTGTATCCACCAAATGATAAATATTTTGCAGAGATTTTGCAACAAACGCTGAATAATTTGTAGTTTGTTAAAAAAATAATTATTGGATGAACCTTTGTAACTGGCAAAAATACCAGCATAATTTAGTATTAAATCTGGATGAAGATCATCTTTTTAAAATCGCAGTTGATGAGCATTTTGATAGCATAGTTAATGATTATAACCAGGTACTTTCAGAAAAGGAACTTCATAAAGCAAAAAAATACAATAAGGAAAGCGACGGCAGAAGATACATTGTAAGTAAATATTATCTACGTAAAATTTTATCACCCTTTATTAAAACCGACGCCCCGGCGATTAATTTTAAGGAAACTTCAAACAAAAAACCATCTTTACCAGGTATTGAGTTTAATGTTACCCATAGCGGGAACTTCGTAATCATTGTAATAAGCAAATCGCAAATTGGTGTAGATTTGGAATTGATAAACAAATCTTTTGATTTTAAACCATTACTGGCGAATTGTTTTCACCCGGATGAAGTTGCCTACCTAAAATCCAGCAGTAAAGAAACAGCTGATTTTTATCGGTTATGGACACGCAAAGAAGCATTATTAAAAGCGACCGGAGAAGGATTAACTGATGAATTAGATCAATTAAATTGTTTGGATAATCACCTTACCAGAAATAATTTAGTTTACTATCTGAGCAGCTTCCTAATCGAAAATAATTATGTAATGAGTTTGGCGAAGCTAGAAAATGGTCATTCAAATTTTTGGGAATATTAACTACTTTCTTTTCGAACGTTCCCAGGCCGCACTTTGATTTTTTTTATAATAACGAATTAAGCCAGCAACAACCGCATAATTCATTACACAGAAGTAGTAGGGAATAAAAAATGCCTTAACCTTAATATTTCTTGATTCAAAATACAAACCTAACAAGCTTAACAAATAGAATATAATCTGGGCGATTAATAAAACTTCGTAGAAAAATGACTGGGCTTTATAAGCTATACAAATGTTTAAAATAAAAGCCAGCACTAATAAAAATGGTGTAATCGTCCATCTTAAAACCCTGTGAGAAATATACTGAAAAGTAAGTAACGGGTAATGAAATGGATTAGCTGCTTTTTTTAACCGCAATATAGATTGGATACCGCCTGCTGCAATTCTGATTTTTCTTTTTAACTCTTCCTTGGTATTGGCCGATGCAGTTTCCATGGCATAAGCCGCAGGCTCATAAGCAATAATGTAACCTTTTTCTGCAATCCGCATTGCAATCATATGGTCGTCAATTATTGTATCACTTTCTACCGGTTGGTAGAGTTCCGTTCGGATACTGAACAATTCCCCTGCAGCGCCTACGTTGGAATATAATTCATAATCCCACTTTTTTAATCGGGATTCATATTTCCAGTAAAAACCCTCTCCCGCCGAACTTGCATCAGCAAGTTCTTCAACCATTATTCTTTTTTCCCCGGCAACAGCGCCCACTTTTTTGTTTTGATAATGTTTTACCAATTCCCGTAAAGCCATATTATTCAGGAAAGTATTTGCATCAGTAAAAACCAAAATCTCGTTTTGCACGAATGGGATTGCTCTCTTTATTGCTGCCATTTTACCCGCCCGGATATTTTCATGCAATAAAGTTACATCTGGGTATTTTTGTATCCTTTCAGCTGTCTGGTCCGTTGAGCCATCAGTAATAAAAATAATCTGAAGGTTTTCCTTTGGATAATCAAGGTTAAGGGTATTCAAAACCTTCTCATCGATCATGTCTTCTTCGTTCCATGCTGCAATAAGGATAGTCACGGTTGGTAACGTAGCGGTTTCGCTAAAAACGAATGGTTTAGCAAACAATCTTTTTATTTTCACTAAAATAAAAAGTATAAAACCGTAACCTACAAAAGTATAGATGATAAGAAAAAGGGAAATCCAAAAAGCTAAAATCATTGAGATGTTTATATTTTAAAACCTAAGTTTTTACTGTTTTTGGAATTTGTAAAATTCCAAAATATGCCACGCAAAGTCCATTTAACCAAATCGGTACGGTTCTTTGATAAAAATTTAAGCATTTGTTTTGTGCACGCTATAAAAATATAATAAATACTGAAGAATATGGTATTAATTAGCCCTGTATTTCGTCTGATAAAAAGCATTCGGTTTCGAGTCATGAAATAAGTTTTAATCGCACTCTCCTTACCAACGCTCATAGATTCTTTGTGATAAATTTTCGTTTTCCCTGTAAACCATATTTTTTTTCCGGCTTTCTTAAATTGCTCGCACCAATCAAGTTCTTCATAATAAAGAAAAAACTGATCAGCCATTAAACCGGTGAGCTGTAAATCTGCCTTTTTACACATCATGGCCGCACCATGGCAATAACCAGTTTCGTTACTAATCAAATCGAACTGTCCGCTGTTAACGTCCATGCTTCCTATGCCACTATTTCTGCAAGTCAGGTAATTCATTTTGGTAAAGCCGGCATATTGAATGGTTTTCGGCTGATCATAAAACAAGATAAGTGGCGACAGCAAACCAATTTCAGGATTTCCATTCATTTCATCAACCAAAACATCAATTGTGTTGGCTGTAATTTCTGTATCGTTATTCAAAAGCAAGAGGTAATCGCCTGATGCGCCTTGGATACCTAAATTATTTCCGCCGGCAAAGCCGAGGTTAACTTCAGATCGAATGTAAATTAAGTCGGGAAATATAGATTTGTATTCTTGTTCATGCTGTTCCCGGCTACCATTATCAACAAAAATAACTTCTACTTTATTTTTTGATGGATTAGCTTTTATCGATTGTAAAAAATCGATATTTACCTGATGTTGATTGAAATTAACGGTGATGATTGAAACGAACTTCATTAAAGTAAAAGTAGCGATTAAAGTATTGCGCAAAGTTATAATTTAAAAGTTACTGTTAAAAAACTATATAATTCAATCAAAAGTTTAAAATAAGGTATCCATAATTATACAGAAAACATTCAAACTATCAGGAATACTTATGTGTTAATAACGAATATATTTCTAATTTTGGAAGAAAAATTTTTCCACCTGTTTTGCAAGATAAATTAAGAAAAACTAATCTGAAGCTCTCAAAAAAACAAAAAATGCGTACAGCTCACCTTATTCTCACCTACACCGATCCGGAGCAAACGGAAAGGATGATAAAAAAAATGATGCATGAGGATTTTGACTTCTACATCCATGTAGACAAAAAATTCGATATTAACCCACATCTTTTTTTAAAAAAACTACCCAATGTTTATTTTATAAATAATAGAGTTAATGTTAAATGGGCAGGCTACAATACCGTAAAGGCTACGTTTGAATGTATTAAAGAAATTGTAAGCAAAGGTATAGCTTATAAGTATATTAACTTTTTAAGCGGTCAGGATTACCCACTAAAATCTGCTGCTGAACTTGCCGATTTTTTCGATAAAAATTCTGGAAAAGAGTTTTTAAGTTATAGAGATATAAAAAATGACTGGAAAGAAGGACTAATCAGGATGGAAAAATATTTCCTGGCTAACCATAATTTTAAAGGTAAGCATACGATCGAGAAGGTTATTAATTTTGTGATGCCAAGAAGGAAGCTTCCCTATAATCTACATCCTTACGGAAAATCGATGTTCTGGATTTTAAGCCCGGAAGCCGCCATGCATGTCGTAAACAAGGTAGAAAATGATAAGAAACTAATCAATTTTTTTACCTTATGCTGGGCAAGTGATGAGTTTGTTTTTCAAACAATACTTTTAAATTCAAGTTACAAGGATAAAATTATTAACGAGAATTATAGATATATTGATTGGTCTTTGGGGGGGGCAAATCCCAAACTCTTGGATGAGAACGACTTTGATGCAATTCAGCGTTCAAATATGCTTTTCACCAGAAAAGTAGAGAAAACAAAAAGTGCTAAACTAATGGATTTGATAGATACGAAACTTTTAATGCTTATTACGATACTTACATGGCTCATATAATTAATTTAACTACTTTTAAGGATACCCGCGGAATTTTGACGGTATTGGACAGCGTTGTCGATTTCGAAATTAAACGGTTATTTTATATTTATTCTGTTGATGATTCAGACCGTGGAGGTCACAGACACCACAATACCTACCAGGCAGCAATATGCATTAAAGGTTCTTGTAAAATTACTAATAATGATGGGAAGGAAACCGAAATATTCGATCTTAATTCGCCTGAGAAATGTTTAATTTTAGAACCTCAGGATTGGCATGTTATGCATGATTTCTCAGAAGATGCTATTCTGTTGGTGCTTGCCTCTACAGCTTTCGACCCTAAAGATTACATATATGAGCCTTACGAGAATACCTTATGAGAATTTAAAACTTCTTAATAAACCATTCGAAGAAGATTTTAAAAAAAAATTTAGCAGCTTTTTAGATAGTGGTTGGTACATACTGGGAAATGAAGTTGCACAGTTTGAGCTTGAATTTGGGGAATACCATAAAGAAAAATTCGTTGTAGGTGTTGCAAATGGACTCGATGCACTTATACTCGCTTTAAAGTGTTGCAATTTTAAAAAAGGCGATGAAGTTATTGTACCGTCAAATACTTATATTGCAAGTATATTAGCAATTTTGCAATCAGATTTGGTGCCTGTTTTTGTTGAGCCAGACCTCGCTACATACAACCTCGACCCAAATAAAATTGAGCAGGCCATAACCAATAAAACCGTTGCTATAATGGTTGTTCACTTATATGGGCAATGTTGCGAAATGGATAGCATCAAAACAATCGCTAAAAGCAAGAACCTTAAAATAATTGAAGATTGTGCACAGGCACATGGTGCAACCTTTAAAAATCAAAAAGCAGGTACTTTTGGCGATTTCGGATGCTTTAGTTTTTATCCAACAAAAAATCTTGGCGCATTGGGAGATGCCGGCGCAATAGTTTGTAAGTCAGAAGATGATTACAAGAAGTTAAAACAACTACGAAACTATGGTTCTGAAAGAAAATACTATAACGGAATTATTGGCTATAATTCGAGATTAGATGAAGTTCAGGCTTCTTTTTTAAGGGTTAAATTGCCGCATTTAGACGAAATAAATAGCCATAAAAAAAAGCTGGCTGATTTGTATAACAAAAACTTATCTGATAGCTACATCAAACCCGCTTTAAGTGCTGATTATGATAACGTTTATCATATTTATAACATCCGTCATCCAGAAAGAGATAAATTAAAAAACTATTTATCGGAAAATAATATAGATACTGAAATTCATTATCCACTAGCGCCACATAAGCAGAAAGCGTTACAAAACCTCAATAATTTACATTATCCCATTTCGGAGGAGATACATGCTACTACACTAAGTTTACCATGCTCTTTTGCACATGCATCTAGCGATATTACTCGAGTTATAGATACAATTAATAAGTTTAAATAGTAATTATGCATTATCTCCTAAAAGAATTTGCTCCACCGGTAATTGGAACATTAAGGTATTATAGCTTAAAATATGGCTGGAAAGGAAATTTCGAATCTTTTGAAAAAGCGCAGCAACAGTGTAGTGGTTATGATGAAAATCATATTCTGAATAAAATTATAGAAACAACAGGCAAAGTAAAAGATGGAGAAGCGGTTTATGAACGTGATGGCATAATTTACGATGAAGTAAATGTTAACCATAACTTATTAAGCGTTTTACTTTTGGTTGCAGGCAGGAATGACAACAAACTAACTATTGTAGATTTTGGGGGTTCTTTAGGTACTTCATATTACCAAAATATAAAGTATTTATCCCATCTAAAAGAATTGAATTGGTGCATTATTGAACAGCCAACTTATGTTACTGAAGGAAAGAAATCTTTTGAAAATGAACACGTCAAGTTCTACTATTCTATGGAGGAGTGTTATGCTGCTAATAATGAACCTGATCTGGTATTAATTTCAAGTGCACTTCAATACATTAAAAACCCTTACGAAATTTTAAACCATATACTATCATTCAAAGCGCCATATTTCATGATTGACTTAGTTGGTTTTAATGATAAGGATGAGGATAGAATAACAATTCAGAATGTGCCTCCAATTTTCTATGGCATAGAAGCCTCTTATCCATGCACATTTTTCTCAAAACAAAAATTAGAGGCACAGCTCTCTAAAAACTACGTTAAAGAATTCGAATTCATTTCTGAAGCACAAAAATATTATATAAACTTTAAACCTTTCAGATATGAAGGCTCATTCTGGAAACTTAAGAAAGGATAAAGAAGAATCCAAAATTATGGATTAGGCACTTCTCCTGGCGGATAAAGTGTGTAAGCAAAAGGATTTGGTACCGGACTTTTATAAGGGCTGTACAAACCCAGATATTTAACTACTTTACTTTCATCCATTTTATTGATAAAGAAATCAGTTGATAGCAAAAAGTTTTTTATAAGTTCCATTAACGTATTAGAGCGCTCCCAACTGATGTTTAGATGATATATTGATTTCCATTTCATTCGCATAACCGCATTATTGCTATTGTGGAAATAGTCATTAACATATTGCTCTACACTCCCATGTTCTAATTTTAAATAATCAAGCTGTTTCTTTATAATCAATACTGCGTACTCACTAACAGAACCAGTAATAAAATAAACTGATGCAGGTATAATTACAGCACCTGTAGCTACACCTGTCAATACTAAAAACTTCCTCCTGTTCATATTAAAATATTTTGTCGGCAGCAAATAGCGACATGGCTGAAAGTGTAAGTGTTGGATTTGATGCACTGTAGGTTGTAAAAGCTCCTGCTCCTATCACGAATAAATTTCGATATTTATGATGAATCATATGTTTATCAACCACGCCTAATTTCGGGTCTGAACTCATTCTGGTTCCACCGATGATATGCCCTTCATTTGGAAAAGGTGGTAGATATTCGAGTTTCTCAACCGGAAGGCATGAAAGTATTTCAGGAAGCTGTTTTTTCATATTCTCGATTCCCTTTAATGTATAGTCCGATCTTTTTACATGATGAACGTCCGGCACTAATCTATTTGAGGTTGTATTAATATAATTTGCTTCTAACGGAATGTCTTCAAACAGTAAACGAATGCTGGCAATGTTTAAATATTTTCCACGCTCCAAACGAATATAATAAGGAGCATTGCTAACTTCCATTAAACAAGCAGCGTAGTCTTTCCTGTGTGCACCATCGTAAAGCATATATCCATTAGCATTTACCCAGGTACTCCCCCCAACGTTGCTCATTCCATCCAGATAAATTAATACCTGCATACCTAGTTGTTCACCAACACCTTTACCCAGAAAAGAGGATTTATCACCGGCATTCATCAAAATATTGGAATTGAAAAAGGGATTTGCTCCTAAAACAATTACTTCTCCTGCCGCAACCTGTTCAACACCATTTTGGATGAACTTTACTTTTTTAACTACGTCATTTGCAGTTTCAAGACTGTAAACCTGGGCGCCATAAATGAGCTCAATCCGAGGGTCTTCGTAAACGCCGATGTTAGAATTTTCGATCGTAAATTTAGCGTTAACAGGACAAGTATCGCATGTACTTGATGTCATGCACCTGTTTCTTCCCGTTGTAGCCCTGCTCGCCCTGGCTGTTGGTTGGCTGATGTACTTATTACCGTACGTTTTATGCAATACCTTATCTACCAAACTGAATTCATGTGGTGGCAACGGATAGTTTCCGTTTCTTGGAAAAGGTGTTCCATTGGGGCCGGAAACATGCATCAGTTCTTCTGCTTCGTAATAATATGGATCTAAATCATTATAGTCGATAGGCCAATCCTGTTCGATGCCATATAAGGTTTTCATTTTAAAATCGGAAGGCATGAACCGAGGTGTACAACCCCACCAGCAATTGGAACAACCACCTAACCCAGTTGTAAAAGGCCATTTTTTATATGGACTGAGGTTATTTATTGCTTTTTCCCAAGGTTCTTCAAACTTCTTAAATGAAGATTTTTCCCCTCGCTTAACTTTTAACCGTTCATCATGTGGAAAGAAATGACCTCGTTCTAAAACAAGAACTTTACTATTTTGCGGTGCTTTTATGAGGTATTTTTTTAGAAAAAAACTCGAGGCAAATCCTGTTCCAACTACCACTAGGTCATAATAGTCACTTTTCATCAATACCTGTTTTCTGGTTAATAGTTGTTGGCATTTTTTAAGAACCAATGGAGCCATGGAATATCTACAAACATTAACACGCATAATAATATAGTAAATAATACGAGATAAAGCATAAACCATTTTCTGGTATATATTTTTTCAGAGCCTTGAACAGGCGAATCATTCAGCAAACCAATTTTAAGGTACCAAGAAAATAGTAAGGCAAAAAATGGAAAACTTACCAATAGTTCTATTCTATCTTTTACCAGAAAAATACCCATAAAAAATGCGCAGGTAATTGCATAGAAAAACATAGAAACAAGCAGGCTATTTTCTGAATAAAATTTAAATGATTTACGATATAAACCGGCAACATGTGGATTATCTATTAATCTAAATTCAGCAAAACGTTTCGTAGCCATTAAAAATGCGCCACCCATCCAGTAAGCCACAATTATACTAACAGGAGGAAATGTATTTATCCAGTTTAAATCCCATTTACTATTTGGTATACCTAAAGCAGGACTAAATATAAACCAGCCGGCGGCAAATCGTATCGGGTTGTTTACAGATTCAGTTAAAACATCTAAAAAAACCCTGTCTTTACTTCTAAACGGTTTTACGTTGTATACAAAACCCATAAACAACAAAAACGCTGCAACTGAAAAAAATTTTATGGAAACCAGAAAAGCCATTCCCAGGCCTATTAATCCTAACAGTGTATATTCGGAATATACGATAGCCGGATTAATAATTGAAACAACAGCAGACCTTTTATTTTTTAAGGGATGGTATTTATCAAAACCTGCATCAAGAAATTCGTTTATCACATAATTTGCTGAAGCAACAAGGCATATGCTGACAATACCAATAACAATTTTAAAAATAAGTTGTGCGTTAAATGGCGTGTGAAAAATAGATAATGCAAACAACATTCCGGGAACCATAAAAAGGTTCTTAACCCAATTATCGGGTCTGGCAATAGCTATGTATTCTTTTAAGGAAGCTCTTTTGAGTTCTTTTGGGGATGTATCGTCTGATGAAAGGGGGTCATCAGGCAATATAATTCGATCTATCATAATTTGGTCACTTAATTCACATCAAGTATTGCTTTTGAGAGTTTTTTATAAAAATTATTTTTCGCTGTTTCTTTGTCTATTAATAGAAATTTAATCCCCGCCTGCTTTGCACATATACCATCAAGTTCTGGTCTATCGCCGATAAATAAACAGCTATTCTTTTCTTCTATTTTAAATTTATCAATAATATAATTTAATGCTTTAGGCTGGGGTTTTAAGGCATTTATTTCCGCGTCAGTAGAACTTATCAGTAAGTCTGCCTCTAATCCCATCCACTTCATCTTCTCATCTGAATCATAATCAGAATAAATGGCCCGAAGAATGTCATTTTCTTTAAGTAACTCAAAAAGTTCTTTTACATCGGGGTACATACAACTCTTTAAATATCTGTTTGGAAATGCAAATATCCATTTATTTACAACATTTTTTACCGTATTTACAGGATATTTTAGTTTTTCAGCGCACCAATCGAATTGTGCATTATACAGATCAGGGCCTTCAAAACCTGCTTTCATCTCCCTTTCTTTTCTAAAATGGTAAATTATAAGTAATTCTTTAAATTTCCACGGCCTTAGAAAATAATACCATAATAATGCAACCATCATTTTATTTCTTAATTTTTTTTGGTCGTAGAGTGTTCCATCAACGTCAAAAATTACTAGTTTTAAGTGTTTCAGAAATATTTTTTCAGGCATAACAATTATTGAAGTAAAATTATTAAAAAATCCGATATTGCGGGCAATTAGCCCTAATAATGTATTCGTCTGATTTTAAAAGCCAGGAATTAGGTAAATTGTATGAAAATTTTATTTACCTACTTATAATTATCGGTTTAGGTTTACGATTATTTCATTTTTTCTACAATCGATCATTGTGGATGGATGAAATATATCTATCTACAAGCTTGATAAAACTAAATTATAAAGAACTTATAACCGGGCCGTTATATTATCAGCAAAAAGCACCTATTCTATTTTTACTTGCTACTAAAGCAATTGTAAATCTTTTCGGAAGTAAAGAAATTTACCTTCGGATAGTACCATTACTATCATCCGTAGTTGCAATTTTTTTATTTGTACCTGTTGCTAAACACTTTCTTAAAGGCTATGCTGCATGTTTAGCGATTGGAATTGTTTGCTTATCGCCTGCTTTAGTATACCACAGCGTTGAAATTAAACAATATTCTACCGAATTTTTGGCAACAATTTTATCAATATATCTTTTAATAAAATTTAAAGGGAAGACTGATATTCGAAGTTTAGTTTTTTGGGGCTTTAGTGGTGCATTGATATTATGGTTTTCATATTCAGCAATATTTATTTTAGGTGGTATTGGAATCGGCTTAAGTATTAATAATTTATGGCAGAAAAAATGGGGTATAGTTTTTAAAAATTTAATTCCGTTCACCTTGTGGTTTCTAAGTTTTACAATAAATTACTTATTATTTACCCATAAACACGCTGAATCTGAATGGATTGCGTATTGGTTTAGATCGTATGGAAATTTCATGCCTTTACCTCCAAAATCCATATCCGATTTAAAATGGTTTGCAATAAACATTTATAGGATGTTAGATTATCCTTTAGGTTTACTTTGGAATTTCAATAATTATGGCAATAGCCAGGCGTTAAATATGCTACTAAAAATGCCATTTCTTCCAATAATATTTATAGTTATTGGGTTTTACGCAATAGTGAAAAATACTGTTACCGAATTTTTAACTTTAATAATTCCAATTTTATTGATGTTTCTAGCTTCTGGTTTAGAATTATATCCGCTAACAGAAAGATTTTGGGTATTTATATCGCCAATATTTATCCTGATATTAGGAAAAGGTTTTGAAACCACCACTTACCGTTTTAGACAGAACTGGGCTTTATTAATTCTAGTATTAATGTTTATTGGTCCAACGGTGCAATCGGCTGAAAGCCTGATAAAGCCAAATAAATTCTTCGTTCATAAAAAATCTTTTCAAAGGGAAGCTTTAAGTTATTTAAACGAAAACTTTAAGGAAGGTGATGCCGTATATGTTTACTGGAATAATTTGCCAGGATACAGGCTTTATAAGGATATGTATAAATATCGGTATATAGCTATTGAAGGTTCTGACCAAAGAAAAAACGCTTTAAATTATAATGATTATTATAAAAATTTAAAAAAAGACTTTGGAAAATTCTCAAATAATAAAAGAGTTTGGATTGTAATTAACTCACAATTTTTAACTGATATCGGCGACAAAATTGATGAGCCTAAATGGTATTATGATAAAAAAATGAGCCCCGAAGAGCATTTGTTAACTGAATTACTAAAAAACTATATTTTGGTTGAAAAACATAAAACAAAAGATGTGGACGTTTATTTATTAGAACCATTAGTAAAGTCGTAAATTTTTAATAGATTTATGTACAAAGTAGTCCCTTAATACTGTATTTAATTCCTTACATCCCATTTAAATATGCGCATTGCACATATAATTTTAGCTCACAAAAATCCTGAACAATTAGCTAGGTTGATAAAGCGGTTATCCCACCGTTCGTCAGATTTTTATATCCATCTTGATAAAAAAGTTGATATCAATGATTTTCGCTATTTAGAAAAGCTAGAAAATGTTTCATTTATCAAAAATCGGGTTAAATGTAATTGGGGCGGAAATACGCTTTCTATTGGCATTTTAACGTCTATGGAGGAAATACTGAATTCTGGTATAGCGTATGATTTCATAAACCTAATCAGTGGCCAGGATTACCCAATTGTTTCCGCTAATGAATTTTATAATTATTTCCGGGATAAAAAAGGTTACAATTTCATTTCTTACGATGATGATAAAAATTCCCAGTGGTGGAAACATGCAAAACAAAGATATGAACGTTATCATTTTACTGATTTTAATTTTACTGCCAAATATTTTTTTGAAAGGATTTTTAATTTCGTTGCTCCAAAAAGAAAATTCCCTTCTCAATTGGAAGTCTTTGGGGGTAGTAAAGCAACCTGGTGGATTATTAGCAGAGTTTGTGCTGAAGATATCATAGCAACTTTAGCACAAAATAACACACTAAATAATTTTTTAAAATACTGCTGGGGTACAGACGAGCTCGTAATTCCGACATTAATTTTGAATTCAAAGCATAAATCTAAAACAATTAACAATAATTTTAGATACATCGATTGGTCTGAAGGAAATGCACATCCTAAAATGCTGAGCGCTGCAGATTATGAAAATATAATCACCTCCGATAATTTTTTAGCGAGAAAATTAGATTTAGAGTTTGACCGCGTCATATTTGATAAATTAGATAAACTTATTGAAAGTTAATTACTTAATTGAAGATGACCAATTTCAAATGCTATATTTTTGCTAATTATCATCTAACTTCAGTATGACATCCACTTATCATAATTTGAATGAGTAATTGTTATTCTTATTTAATTAATGTCCACATCAAATGCTTTAGTTGCGAACGCTAATTAATCATACAAAAAATGGAAATTCTGCATATTAACAAAAACTATTTACAAATCCAACATAATTTTTTCTTATTGCCAGCTTAATACTACAAGTCAAGTATAAATACCTCTAGAGGTACTTGTAAGTATCAGATTATCAAACAGTTAGCTCAAATCTACTAAAACTTATGCGTTTAGTCATATTACTGTCATAAATATTATTAATTAAAACTTTTTTTGTAAGCCTTACTAATTCAAAAAATATGATTAATAACGGTTTAGGGCACTTTTCTTTGAAATTATGGCGCTAAAGATAGTTTCACAGCCAATTGCTCATTAATTTTTCTGTATAATATTTATTACAATTGCCGTTCTAGAAGCAACAAACAATTAATCACTTATTTTTAAAAGATTTTTAATGAGAAAACATTCAAGAATGAACTACATTTTCTGTGTACTAGTTATTTTATTTGCTGCTTGTAAGAAAAACAACACGATAACCACAAATATTTCCGAAACATCTGTATCTGCGCCCTCCGTTCCAGAAGCTGTGGCTCCAATTCAAAGTATTCCGTCTTATGAAGTTGGGACTGGTTCAGGTGATCTAACGATTGATGGTAAATCTTTAGACTTAACAACAATCAAATTAATTAAGATAAAATCAGGCACATATAAATCAATTTCAATTAAAAATATATTAGCTAGTCCTTCTAGTCCTGTATCCATAAAAAATAACGGTCAGGTTAAAATTACAGAAGGCGTATTTACCAGTAATGTTTCCTATATCTACATTTCCGGTGATGGCGATGCTTCAATAGCTTATGGATTCTCTTTTGAAAATATTGCATTTAGAGCCATAAAATTAGATGGCAAAATGAGCGGTGTTACAATCAAAAATATGAGTTTTAAGAATGTTAAAGACTATTGTATCGCTGGAGAAAATAATAATGGCTCGGGCTTAACTTATGATGGTACTGCAAACACAAGAACTGAAGGTTTTAAAATATTAAACTGTTTATTTGACAATACTGGGACGATTGTTTTTGGGGGGAGCTTATCAAAAGATAATGGGGAAGATTCTGGTTTTTTTAAAGATATAGAAATTGCTTACAATACCTTTTCAAATACAGAGTCAGGCACAGTATGCTCATTTTCAAATGTTCAGGACTATAATATACATCATAATGTTGTTAATAATTTAAATAATTCGAATAACAATCATAATGGGATTTTTTATATGCAGGGTAATGGAAAATTTCATGATAACAAATTAACAAACTACCAAGGTAACGCAATTAGAATGTGGGCCTATTCAAGGGGTTCATCTCCAGCAACCGTTGAGATATATAACAATATTTGCTACAATACTCGGAAATATGGTGCCTTTGAAATTCAGGGATTTGATAGATATATTGTTCCCGGTAAATCAACATTTGTAAATGCTAAAGTATACAATAATACTGTTGGTAAAATGAATACCAACAAGGATTGGCAAGGGCAAATACTTGATTTATATAATTACGGCGGAACTTTGGAATATTATAGCAATATAGGTTTTGATCTATATAATAATAACTCATCAATTACCAATATGATTAACAACATGAGCGATGTTAAAATTATAAAGGAAGAAAACAATAAGTATTCTGCGAAATATTCTGACGTAGTTGGTGATTTAACCAAATTCAACACACTATTTACGGGCCTAGGGGCATCTGGAATATAAAATCAAATCTATAAGGAGAATCCTTAATTAATATAGGCAGCTACATAAGTAATCGTGCCTATATTAATTTATTTGAACTATAACTTTAAAAATGCTTTTTTGATTTTATTAACTATCTTTCTAAGGTACCGTTTATTACCGTTTATAGGCTTAAAATTTTTCCAGGGAGTTAATGCAAGGTATTTATAGAACTCCTCCCTATAAACTTCCTTAGAATTATAAGTTGTGAAGATTGGTTTTATATCTAGAAAATGTACAAGATATGGATTTTCATTTTCTTTAAAAGCAAACCAATTCCATTTTGGATCTAGTTGAAGCCATTGATTCGCTAAAACAACATTTAACCCATATTGGTCTGCGAGCTGAACATATTTTTTATGAATTCTCAAGGCATCTATAACCTTTTCTGAAATACCTTCATCTCGCCATCTTTTTGGATTTATTACTAGCACTCCCGAATTAAAGTATTTTGTTTTTGCTGAAAGACCTAATTCTTCGTAATTAGCAATCCCACCCCATTTGCAGTCAACTGTTTCGCCAACATCCTGTGCGGCAGCAACTATGTAATCACCTAAAGAAGTGTTCCACAGTTTGGATATATCATCCTGAACAATTGTATCGACATCTAAATAAATCAATTTATCAGCATCTTGATCAACAACATATGGCGAAAAAACTCGCATGTAAGCTGTAAGGGGAAATGCAGAATTATCTACAGGTATAGTTATGTGAGAGGGAACTATTTCTTTGCTTAAAAACCATTTAATAGTTATTCTTGACTTATCTACTATTGACTCAAGCTTTTTTCTAAAGCTTTTAGAAATTCCATCGTCAATTATATAAAAATCAATGTGTTCATCAGTTTTATGATTTACATCAATAGATTTAAGCAAAGCGACAATTAATATGGCGTAGTGGTTATCACTAGCTACAATTATTGAAATGTTTTTACTATTCATAGGTTAAGTATTGACGAGATTAATATGTTATGGTTTTTTTATTTTATCAGGCTATTAATAATTATGTCTGCACTAATTTCCTGAAGATGCTGACTTAAACAATTTGTCTTTTTGTGCTCTGTAAAGGAGAATTACTTCATTGAAACCAACCCTATATATATCAAAAAAACTAAAATTGTAATAATTTTTTATGGGTTTATATGTCATATATATTGCTATTAATATTGGAATTACTGAAGCAAATGCAATGGAGTAAATTGAATGATAAATCCACACACCTACAAACACAGCTGCTATATTCGCAATCATCATAATAATGATTTTAAAAAAATTAACTTTTGGCTGATGTATTACATCTACAGTAATCGCAAAAAAACGATCGGCTGGATATAGAAGTGAAATTATAATAAAAATACGAAACAGGTTCGGAGCTTCATTTGAAACATAATTGGCACCTCCCAATAGATGTATAATTGGCTCTGCAAAAACAACACTAACTATTACAACAGGAACCAAAGCTACTGTCAACATCCCAATCAACTTTTTTAAGGTATAAATCATCTCAGCTTTATTATCCTTATTATAATTTGTAGATAATAGTGGCATACCACTCGTTACAAAGCTTAATAACGGAATTTCCACAATTTGCAGAAGTTTGCCCCCTAAATTGTACATAGCTAAAGCTGCTGGACCAATCAAAAAATTTATCACAAATGTATTACTTACACCAAACAAATTGGAGCTTATATTTGTACCCATACTATACTTTCCGAAATGGAATAATTCTAAAACAGTTTTTTTGTTAGCCCGAAATATCGTATCCATCATTGTCCACCTAAGTATAATTACCATTGTGCTGGCAAATAAATTTGATGCAATATAAGTATAGAGTAATGTTGTTAATGTAAGTTTATTGAAAAAAGCTAAGGTAAATACAATCAAGGTATAAGAACCCTGGTTAAATATCCTTAACCAAAGCATTCTGTCAAATCTTTTTTTAGCCTGAACAATGCAATCAGTCATAAAACATGGTAAGGTTACGATTGATATTATGGCAAAATATTTTAAAATTAGTGACAAACCCTGGTCAGATACATATTTGGCGATAAAATATGTTGGTACATTAATGATAAAAAATATTACTGCAATTATTGCCGACAATAACCATGCAGAACCAGCTACTTCATTTCCTCTTTGATGGCTTGTACCCGAAAAAAATTTAATAATTGTTACAGTTAAAAACCCTGCTCTTAAATTATCAATTAAACCAATAATACTAAGAAAAAAAATATAGATACCAATATCGACTACTGTTAATGACCTATAAACAATCGAGAGAGTTATCATTCCAAATACCGCCATTAATCCATTCGCAAAGAGCGATTGAAAATGCATGTTTTTAAAAATGGAAAATATTTGTTTAATTGTTTTTATCATAAAAAAGATAGTCTTACAAGAAAGCCTTATAAATGCCCGTTATTTAATTCATTAACCGCAAAGTCGCACGCTCTGGCAGTCAAAGCCATGTAAGTCAATGAAGGATTTTGACACGCCGATGAAGTCATGCAACTACCATCAGTAATAAACACATTTTTTACAGCATGTAGTTGGTTAAATTTATTCAGCACTGATGTATTAGGGTCTTTTCCCATTCTCGCAGTACCCATTTCGTGTATTGTAGAGCCCCCAGGCTTATGATAATTGAATGTAGAAACATTGGTAAAGCCGGCATCAGTTAACATTTCGGCACAAGTATTTTTTATATCGCTAATCATTTTTTCTTCGTTCTCTTTAAAAGAAAAGTCAATTCCTATAAGTGGCAAACCCCATTTGTCTCTCTTCTCTTCATCAAGATAGATCTTATTTTCATAATATGGCAAACATTCGCCCCAACCGGCCATCCACACCGTCCAATTTCCGGGGCTAGTAAGTTTAGCTTTAAAATCTTTTCCGAAGCCAAATTCATTTTTTAAATCTTGCCAGCCCTGCCTCTCTCCATCTCCTTGTATTGTATATCCTCGAAGAAAATCTAGGCCCTCATCAGATTTGATATTTCTGTATCTTGGAATTAAAAATCCACATGGCCTTCGCCCCTTATAGTACTTATCCTTTAAACCATCGAAAACTCCTGTCGCTCCTGCCGAACTATGATGATCCATCAAATTATGGCCTAACTGCCCACTATCATTTCCAAGTCCGTTGGGAAATCTTTCTGATTTAGAGTTTAGTAAAATTGAAGTAGTTGCAATAGTCGATGCGTTAACAAAAATAATTTTAGATTTAAATACATATATTTCGTGAGTATTCGCATCGATTACTTTTACTCCCGAAGCTCTTTGATGCTTATCATCATAGAGTATTTCAGAAACAATAGAAAACGGTCTTAAAGATAGGTTTCCGGTAGCTTGAGCTGCAGGAATTGTAGCGCTATTGCTACTAAAGTAACCTCCATATGGACATCCACGAGCGCATAAATTCCTATTTAAACATGGCCCTCTTCCGTTCCATCCTTGCGATAGATTGGCTACTCTTGCAATTGTTAAAATTCTGTCCTTTGGTTTGATTGCGGCTCCTAAATGCATTTCAACGCAATTTAATTCCATTGCAGGAAGAAACTGCCCGTCTGGTAAATGGGGCAGATTTTCTTTGCGCCCGCTGACGCCGATAAAAGTTTCCACATAATCATACCATTTATCCAAGTCTTTATATCGTATGGGCCAATCAACTCCAATTCCATCCTTTAAATTGGCTTCAAAGTCTAAATCACTTAGCCGATAACACTGCCGCCCCCATGTTAATGAACGACCTCCAACCTGATAGCCTCTGTACCAATTGAAAGGTTTTTCCTGAATGTATGGATGTTCTTTATCACTCGCAAAAAAATGGGCAATTGAAGGATCGCTCACAGAGGTTTTTACAGGATTATTTTCTATTTCTGATATTGTGTTGTAATAACCATTTTTATATTGCCAAGGATGTAGGTTTGCTGTAGGATAATCAACGATGTGCTTAACGTCTCTACCCCTTTCTAAAAGAAGCGTTTTTAAGCCTTTTTTACATAATTCCATTGCCGCCCAACCGCCACTTATCCCAGAACCAATAACAATTGCATCAAAAGTGTTCTCTTGTGTAACTTGATTATCCATAACTATTTTGTCGCCCAGGATTTTTGGTTCATTTTCATTGGTATACAAGATTCGTATTTTACGGGTATTTCATCATAGCTTAATCCTTGAGTTGCCCCTAGTTCGGATAGGCAATAACCTTCTACACTAAGCTGTTTTAATTTTGAAAAAAAGGTGGTTCCGAAAATTTTCGAGTTTATTTTATTAAAAATGCTTATCGAATAAACATTTTTCTCTTCGAAATATGTCAGAATATTTAGCCTTTCAGCTTCATTACATTTCATAAATGATTTTTGAAACTTATCTTTTGCATATAACTCTACTTCTGCTAATCCATTTATAAATTTATTTTGTTCAATTTTTGGCGTGCAATCCATTATAACATTAAGAATAAACTGCTCAACCCCGGCACGCTTGGCCCCAGGGGTATCCGTTTCAGGAATAATAGTTTCTGCCAACTCAGAAATCAGTTCTTTAAAACCCAATAACCTCGATTCATCAAAATCCTGGTGAAGGTCGAGCCATTTGTAAACAGAAAATGATGAAGCGCCTAGAAAGCTTAAAGCTAATATACTTTTTATAGAAGTTCTTCTTTTCAATTTGGGAGATTATAAAAGCGAGTAAAGATAAATATTAAATCAATAAATTATTTATAATTGAGAGTATTATTAAATTTATTTACCACTTTAACATTTTTGATATATATTTATAAATCACCAACAGCAAGCCATTAAATGAGACCAGTTTTCATTCCAGCAAACATAAAAAAGTACAATAAAACCTCCGATTCTTTAAAGCCAGAGCTATCCGGAATAGTTGAAAGATTTCAAAAATTATCTAGCAGTACACCTGACGTATCTATAGTTATACCAGCATACAACGAGGAGAAGAATATTTTAAAAACATTATTTGCGTTATCAAATACACAAACAAAATATTCAATAGAAATAATTGTGGTAAATAATAACTCAAAAGATAAAACTGAGGAACTTATAAAAGCCTGCGGTGTAATTTGCGTAAATGAGCGTCGGCAAGGTATTACAATTGCTCGCAATTCGGGCTTAGCATTAGCTAAAGGAAATTACATCATCAATGCGGATGCTGATACTATTTATCCAGAATTGTGGGTTGATAGCATGATAGACCCTTTGGAAAATGATGATAAAATCGCCTTAACGTATGGGAGATTCTCTTTTATTCCAGAAACAACCTCTAGAGTTTTATATTTTCTCTACGAGTATTTATCAGATTTCAACAGATACATCAATAAAATATACAAAGAGGAGGCATTAAATGTTTATGGCTTCAATTCGGCTTGCCGAAGATTACAGTGTATCAGTGTTGATGGTTTCACACATCCTGAAGGAACCAATGAAGACGGCTGGCTAGCTATTAAGTTGCGCAATGCAGGTTATGGAAAATTAAAATGGGTTACAAAGAAAGAAAGCATCGTTTGGACCGGCGATCGAAGAATAATTATTGATGGAGGAATTTATAAATCTACGTTAGATAGATTTGTTAAATATTTTAATTTCAACCATGTTAAAGCTAAATAAGCCGCAGTTTTTCTAAAATTCTTGATAAATCCTTTCTATTTTTCCAGTCATCAATTCGATATTAAATTTCTCTTTTACGGTATCTTCTGCGGCTAAACCCAGTTGTTTTCTTAAAGATTCATTATCTCGCAATAAACTAATGGCATCGGCAATGCTATTAATATTATTAGGATTTACCAATATTCCGTTTTCGTTATGAACAATCAAATCGGTTATTCCATCAATACTTGATGCGATAATTGTTTTCCGCATCGACATTGCTTCAAGTAAAGCAATTGGAAGTCCCTCCCACAAAGAAGGAAGGCAAAAAATATCAATGGCATTTAAAATATCTGGAATATCGTTCCTAAAATCAACAAAGATTATATGCTTTTCTAAATCGAGTTCGCGTGCCAGGGAAAGCATTGCAGGTTTTAAATCGCCATCTCCAACAATCAGAAATTTTAAGTTTTCCTTATAATCTATTGCATTAATTGCATGTAGAAAAGCTAAGGGTGATTTTTGATGCGTAATTCGAGCAATGTAGCCTACTAAAACCACATTATCTGGAATATCAAATTCTACCCTTATATCTTCAAAGTTCTTTTCTGGATTAAACTTATCTCGATTTATGCCATTAGCGATTACGACAGCATTTTTCATTGAAAATTTACTTTTACCTTCATTTAGGTTACTTTGCGAAACACAAATTGTTTTATTTGCAATATTTACTAAAAACCTTTCGCTAAACGTTCTTATAAATTTTACAATTGGTTTTTGATCAGGATGAAACGACCAACCATGAACGGTATAAATAAGAGGAATTTGCAAAGTTCTAGCACTAAAAAAAGTATTTGAATTTGCTCTGGTTCCGTGTGCATGGATTAAATCAATCTTTTGCTCAGTTATCAATTTCTTTACTGTATTCCAGACTGTAACATTAAAAGGTTTTTCAGTATTTATTACGAATGTTTGGAAACCATCAGATTTTAATTTATCGACCATCGGGCCTTCGGTAAAAGACAGAATAATAGATTCATACAAATTTTTATCAAGTGCGTTTACCAAATCTAGAACATGTGTTTCTCCGCCTCCAACTTTGCCCTGCCTTATTGCGTGAAGAATTCTTTTCTTTGTAACGATCATCTTTAATACTTTTTTGCGTTTATTTCTTCTATACTACTATCGTGATAATGAACTGTAGCTGTAGAAATTTCATTTGCTCTTTTTGCTTTCAACAGAGAAAGAACCTGCAACAACATAAATACCGGAACTTTAGTTAATGCTTTATAAATAACTTTTGGTGCATTAAAATAATTAAGGGAAAGAATGAAAACCGAAAAGAAACATATTAACGCGGTACCCCAAAAGAACAGCATTTGGGGCTGGTACAGAATAGCTATCAAAATGCTAACCATAGATAAACCTGCGATGATAAATAATGGAGGTCTGGAAAAAACCAAACCACAAAGTAGTTGATTCCAATTTAGCGTTAAGAGACCTTTAAATACCAATTGCACACCTTTTCCTGCGTGTTTAAACCATGTATTTATCCAGCGGGCACGTTGTTTAACAAGTTGCTGAGATTTTGAAGTCTTTTCATCATAAACTATTGCTTTTTCAGCAAATGCAATTCTTCTGTTTCTGTTTAGAATTTCCATTTGAAGTACTTTGTCAAAACCTGCACCTTCAATTAATAATTCATCTAAACATTCGATATAAAACGATGTTTTAAATGCCATTCCGGAGCCGGCCAGTGAAGCTGATGAACCGCTATCGAATAACAATTTTCTATCAATAAATCGATAATAGATATCTCCAGCTTCATCTAAACATGCGTAAGATGTGTTTAAATTTTTAGCCTTCCTAACACCTTGCACTGCAAGAAAATTAGCATCAAAAAAAACATTTAGCTCATTTAGATATTCAGTATCTACAAGGTTATCGCTATCAATAATTGTTAATAGTTGATGTGGTCTGATAAATCTCTCAATTGCATAAAAATGGGATTTTGTATTTCCTGCTAAAATTTCTTCCGGCTTAAGTAAGATTACTTTATCACTGTTAAAATTTAGACCTGTTATATCACAGTTATCAGCAACAACATAAACGATATAATTATTATAATTTAAATTGAGAATAGACTTTACCACACCAGGCAATAAAGTTGTTTGCTGATAAGCTGTAACAATTATTGCATAATCATATTTATCAATAGAACTTTTCTTGTTGTAAACCTTCCGCTTTACAAATTGCACTAATAATAAAAAGACTGGTAATACTAAATTAAAACCAATAATTAATTGAACGATAACCGATATAATAGCTAGAATTTTCATTTAAATATTTATTTTCTCAACAGTATTAATGGCTCTGTAAATATCTTTAACACTATTTTCCCATGTATGTTGAAGGGCAAAATTACGCCTACTTTGTCTTAAATCTTCGGAGTCTTCAATTAGGGCTTTATCGATCATTGAAACGTAATCACTTTTTGTTTCTGCCAAATAGACAAAATCGGCAAAGGTTTCCATAGCCTTTGTCATTGTTGCAACGACTGGCTTGCCAATTGCAAGATACTCATCAATTTTGCGAGGGTAATTACCAATGGTAACCAGGTTAACTAGTTGTGGATTAATACAAACATCAAAAAGATTAATATAATCTGGAAGGCTTTCAATTGGTTTCATACCAGTGAAAATAATGTTTCCAATGTCATGCAATATGCTAGCTTTGAAGGTATCATCTTCCGGCCCAACTAAAACAATTATCCATTCTGGCCTTGAAATCGCAATATGAGCTATAATCTCAATATCTAATCTTATACTTTGCAAAGCCCCAACATACCCTATAAGCGGCATATTGCTACTGGTTAATTCTTGGATGTTTTTTTTTACTTTTTGCTCAAAAAAAATCTCCAGGTCGCATCCCTGCCCAACATAGAAAGAATTTGGATTAAATTTTTTGCAGTAATCGGCCAAAAATGTCGAATTAGCAACACATAGGTCATTTTTAGCAATTAATTTTGGTTCCAATTCCTCACCGTGCTTCTTCCAATAATCTACACCAATCATATAATCTCGTGAGTAATAAATGCTAAGATTTGGTTTTAAATAATCACCGAGATGGAATGCCTTAAACATCTCGTTGTCGTTAAAAAGAATAATATCCTTAAAACCTAGATAAGTTAAAACTTTTTGTATTGACTTTGACAACTTTCTGTTGTTGATCCGATTTAGCAAGCTAAAAATCTTCGTGTTTCCTATCCAATTAATGGATTCAACCATACAATCTGGGTATAAATTCCACAGATTATGTTGAATATTGACCAAACCATCAGCTTTCCCATTAATAATTTCTAATCTTTTTTTCGTTTTGGCATCGTTTTTTCCACGATAAAGGCTAATCCTATCCAAAGGCGAATTAACATATAAAACCCTGTTGTGCTTACTAAACTCAAGTGCTATATTTTTACAGTTACTACCTATTTCGGTATCCCAAGGTTGCTGACCAACGATTACGATGTCTCGATTATTTAAAGTGTTTTCCATCACTAAATTTTTCTTAAGTAGAGACTTGAATAACAATTAAGGTATCGATAAGCAGTTCTTAGATAGCTAATAAAAATGTTATTACTGTTTCGCCAAACATTTCTTTTCATTGTACTTGGTTCCTCTGAAGAGTTTACCTGCTCCAAAACAGATTTATGTTTATTGTAAAAAAATGCCTTACCTCCATGTTTTATGAATGAAATCATCATTGTAAATTCAGTTTTGTCTCCTGAAGTTCCTTCGAGATACCGTCCGAATTTATGCTCAAAATTTTTTCTCTTTAGATGAGGGTGGTCACTATAATATGCAAATTTATTAAGGCCAGGATACCACCATTTAAATAACATTTCTGAAAACCCGTATTTATAAGATTTTAAATATGGGTATTTTTCATAGGCATAGAAGCGAACTACATCAAAGTCATTTCTCTCAGTTAATAAAGAATGACCATTTTTTATGCAAACTCCAAAATCTGGAAGAGGAATAAAATCTTCTTGAATATATAATGTGAAAGGTGTATTGACAGCATCCTGTCCCTTGTTTAAATTATTTCCAAGTCCTTTATTTACTGCGCTTGTAATCAGTTTAAACTTATATTTTTTTTGAAGGTTTTTAATGTAATCAATATGTTCTGGCTTACTACAATCATCAGAAACTACAATTTCATTAAAAATACAACTTGATTTCTCTAATGCTTCCAAGAGTCTTTCTAAAGATTTACTCCTGTTGTAGTGCGTAATCATTAATGTAATATCATCAAAATACTCTATGTTTTCAGCTTCCATTTTCTAAATTTTCAATATTAATACGAAATCCTTTCCCAGCAAAATGTGGCCTCATTATATTTCTTAATAACTCTTGCAGGGTTGCCTACAACAACTGAAAAGGGAGGAACGTCTTTAGTAACAACGCTGCCGGCTCCAACTATAGAATGCTTACCTAAATTAACGCCAGCAGTGATAACACTATTCGCACCAATCCAGACATCATCAGCAATATTTATAGGTTTGGCAGATACCTTTTGATAAGCTGGGGAAACATTAATATCTTCATATCCATGATTTAACCCGGAAATTACAATGTTTTGGGCTAACATAACATTACTTCCAATTGTTACAGGACCGATAACTACGGAGCCTATTCCAATGATTGTTTTCTCGCCTATAATGACATCTCCAACACCATTGTTAATTGTTGCAAACGACTCAATTACAGCCCGCTTCCCAACATAAAAATTGTTAAAAGGGAAGACATCGATTCTTGCATTATGCCTAACAATTGAACCCTTTTCTTTTTTATGTTTAAATGGATTTAATAGTAATTTCACCCAAAGTCTGGGTCTATTATCATTAGTAGGAATTAGCATAGCCAAAACCATGTTTTTTAATTTGGGGTTCGACTTTATTTTAGAAATAATTGACATCTATCGGTAATTATTTGTCATCATTGAGTTTACTCATTAATTTAGCTCCATTAATGATACCAAGTATAAAAAAGACAATGGCGGGTACGCCAAATATTTCCCATGGCATAATTTAAATTTTATTAATTAGTTTATCCTCTGCTAATTCTTGATCGAGTTTAGGCATAATGTATATAAACGCAATCGAAACATAAACTATAATTGTAGTAGGCATAGTATTTATTACCTCATTACCGTAACTGCACATTAATATGCCTGCAAAACCTGATGATAAAGCAATAGCTTTAATTCTCAAACCTTCATTTCTAATGTTCCATACTATCGCACAGCATTTACCTAACAAAAACATCATAATTGAAATCCATATTGTAAAACCTACGATTCCGTACATTACCCATATCTTAACCCAGTAGCTATCGGGCTGGATTTTAGACAAAAATTTGTCTGGATTATATTCAGCTCCATTCGCTCCTGTCACACCTAATCCACCACCTAAGGGTATACTGCTCATGTATTCTTTTAAGATTCGTTGAGAGTTTAACCTAACCTTAAGCGATGGGTCATTGGGATCTAACGCAGAGCGAAAGCGATAAATTGCATAGTTACCGTTCCCAATAGAAGTAAATTTTAAAACCCCTAAAAAAAGAATTGCGACGGCTCCGCCAAAGAATAGTACCTTAAACTTCTTACTTAAAATTATTGCTACGAAGGCACCAGGAATAAGTGCAAAAAAAGCACCACGGGTTCCAGATATTAGCATTCCATATATCATTAAACCAGAACACAAAAATAGAATAATTTTCGCTTTTTTGCTTACAGGACCTAGAGCTAAAATGAGTGCAAAAAGTCCTATATGAGCTTGTGATGCTCCAAATTGAGCTGCTTCTGAATAAAAGGAAAAGACCCTTAATCTTCCCCACAACACATGGGTAACCGCACCGCCTGCATCTAGAAACCTTCTATCGCCAGCAGACAAACCTATATGCTGTTGCTTGAAACCGTCCAAAGCAGCTAAAGTAGAAAGAGCCACAACAATAATTATAAAAGTATTAAGATGCTTGTTTTTATCGAACACAAGGAAACTTATCACAACTATCAGCAATGGATATTCTGCTGCACTTCTAATTTCTTTCAGCCATCCAGAAACGTTTGCTCCCGCAGGATTGAATACCTCGAGTACGCTTAAGATAAACCAAAATAGAAATAAATAAACTAAATCATTATTTAAGCGACTCCAATTTTCTTTTGGTATTGTAAGAATTGCTGATATAAGAGTCAATAATAACCCTACTTCAATCAGCAATCCTATAGGAAAGTTAAGATTGAGTTCTCTGGCTATACCCCAATAAAGAAAACAATAAACAATTAATGTGTAAAAAATACGTCTGGCAGCCATCAGGTATTAGGAGACAAATTTATGTAACGCTTTCAATTTTGAATTTGAACTTTATTTAAAACCCAACCTAAAAATCCTGGGACCTTTTTAATGTAATCTACGAATTCTTTATCACTATCTTGCATTGTTTTACCGTATTCAAAAATCGCTATATTTTTTTCTGTGAATAGGAGCCATTCTTTTGCGAGGTTAATATCATACAAACTATTAACATCGATAATTATTAAATCAAATTCATCTCTCAAAACATCAAAACCAGCCTTTAAACTTTTAATACTTTGCATTTCTAGCAAGGAATTTCTAGCTGTGTTTTTATTCATTACCGTGATTAAATCTTCTGTATGAATTTCCTTTTTAATCAAGAATGTTTGGAAACTTTGACTAACAACCAAAGCCTTACTATCTGATTTTACGACTGGCGCTTCATCGGCAATTAATAATATTTTTTTTCCAGTCATTGCAAAGGCGTATGCCAAGCTATAAGCTATAAATGTCTTGCCTTCTCCTGATAATAAGCTGGTGATTCCCAAAATTTTGCTTCCATCTTCATCCATTTTAGTGTTTACTTCAAAACGGATTGAACGCAACATGTCACGGTAAAGTTCATAATTAGTATTACTATTTTTATCGTTCCAGATCTCGCGAACACTTCTTTCATTACCCTCAATCTTATTTAATAATCCAACAACGTTCGATCTTGTCGCGCTAGCAAGCTGATTAGAAGTTACTATCTTATTGTCTAAAAAGAACATTACTAAGACAAAACTTAAGCAAATAAAAAAACTACCTAAGCCAGCGCCAGCAACATAAATAATCTTTTTCGAAGGCTCAGGATTTCCAGGTAAACCAGGTTGATCTATTCTAAGTTGTAAACCTGTAATTCTTCCAGCTTCATTTTGATGAAATTGATCCAATGTTGTCATATATTCCTTCGTGGCTAGATCAGCCTCCCGCTGGTAATTCTGAATATCAGCATCATAAGGAACCATGCTGCTATATCTCGCTCTTAGAATTGATAATTGTTGATCAATTGTACTAATACTACTCTTTGCCTGCTGAAGTTGTAAGTCTAATGTGGTTCGCTGAGCAGCCAAATTTTGTTTTGAGGTTCGTGGATCCAGAACATTCTCATCTTCATTTTGATTACTTCTGGCCTGAATAATTTTTGTTAATGAATCTATTTTCTTCTGATCGGATGCTTTGAAACCATTTCCAACCCAGTCACTAGTTGCTGATTCTCTTTCTTTCTTTAATCTTACAATTTCCCGGTTATCAGCTCTGCTACTTCCATTGACAATTGGGTCGCTACCCGCTAACTTGCTGTTTATAACAGAAATCGCCCCTTGAGTAGACTGTATAGTTCTCATCAGTTCAGTGCGTTGAGCCTCGTAATTTGTTATCTGTCCATAAACCGTTGCTGACTGTTCACTCAAATTTAAAACACCTTTATTTCGTTTAAATGCTGCTAGTGAATTGTTCTTAGCATTCATTACAGATTCTTTTTGTTTTAAAATAGAATCCAACAGCCCCATGGAATTGTTTTGATTTACCGTTACCTCTCCGCTATAATTTGTTATAAAGTCCGAAGCAAAAGTGTTTACCACAAAGGCAGATAAATCAGGATTCTCCGAAATATATTCAATATTAATATAGTCGCTATTATCAACATGAGAAATTTCTATTTTTTTCCTTAAAGCTTCTTCACCATAACCCATGGAATTGGTCAAATCGTACAAACGATATTTACCTTTATTATCAGCAAGAGTTAAAATAGATTTAGTTGCTAACTTTTCCTTAAAAAGGCCAATCACTTCATTTCTCTGTGTACTGTTCAGTGAATCAATTTTTTCGCTTAATTGTCTAAAACGCTTATTAGGATTTTCAAGATCATGCAACATTAAATTATAAGAAAGTAGATTGATGTTTTTTTTCATCTTAAACTTTTCAATAATATTGCTGAACTGCTGGCTTATCTGAAAGAAATCAGTATTCTCATTGGTTATTACTTTTTTAGAAGCGTCAAGCAAACCCGTAGAAATCTGAACCTCTGAACTATATTCTTTTGGTAAATTTTGAACTGAAAAGTAAGTAATTATTATTGCAACAATGGGTACTATAATAAGTACCCATTTGTATTTTACAAGAACTTTTAAAAATGATTTAATATCCATGCAAGGTTGTGATATTTATTTTACGTCAGTTAGCTTAACACCTATAATTTCTTCTAATGAATCTTTTGCCTTTAAAAATGTTGATTCAGCCTGAATTTTACCCTGATAAGAATTAAATTGATTTATTCTAGATTGATTGTATGTATCAATGGTAATCTCACTTTTTTCAAATTTATTTCTTAAGCTTTCCGCCACACCCTTATTCTCTTGGGCCATTTGAGTAGATAGTTTTAAGAGGTTAATGGTCTGGATGTAATCATAGTAACGCTTTTTAACTTCAACCATTAATGCTAAATTATATTCTTGTGCTTGTAAATCAGCAATTTTGGCATCAGCCTTAGCTTTTTTTATGGTGAAAGGTTTTTGTAAAAAGTTTCCTAAATTAAGATTGATACCAAACTGAAAGCCATTTACATTATATGGATTAATAGGGTCTAGAACAGTTCTATCCTGAGGTCTGTAGAAATACGAGCCACTAAAAATATCTAAATAAGAAAGCGTAGCGATAGGCACGGCAGTTTGGGCACCTTCTTTTTGAAGGTCAAAGATTCTCTTACGTGGATAATTTTGCTTTGCAAGCTCAATATACTTTTCTAAATCAGCATATTTAATTTCTGGTATGATGGTTTCTTGTGAGAAGGCACGTACACTTGTAAATATTAAAAGTGCCAGCGTAATTTTTAGTGTAGTCTTCATTAAATAATAGGGGTTGTTTTTATTATGATTATTTAGTTTAAAATATGGGATGATACAAAAAACGTTTAAATATACAATTAAACTTGTTCCTTTTGAATAAGTGCAGGAAAAGTTTTAAGAATTATTTTCATATCTAGAAATATAGAGTAATTATTTGCATAGTAGTTATCAAGTTCTTTTCGCTCTCTTTCTGACATATCTTTCTGCCCCCGTTTGCTTATTTGCCATAATCCAGTTAATCCAGCAGGACCAATAAAGCGTGTTGCCCATTCGTTTGTTGTAAGCTGTTCTGCTTCATAAAGCGGCAAAGGCCTATTTCCTACTAGCGACATATCGCCTAAAAAAACATTTATTAACTGGGGTAATTCATCTATACTGGTTTTTCTTAAAAAAGAACCAAATTTAGTAATTCTTGGATCATTTTTAAATTTTACAAAAGCACTTTTTCCATTTACATTTTCTTCTGCATTTGCATATTGATTTAAGGCGGTCATTTTATGTAGCATTTGGTCGGCATCCTGCCTCATCGAGCGGAATTTGTAAAAATCAAAAATTCTGTAACCCGCACCTACCCTTTTACTTTTATAAATAACTTTTCCTTTAGATTCTAACCTTATAAAAGCGGCAATAAAAATAAACAATGGTGATAGAAGAAATAAAGCTGTTCCAGAAACAATTACGTCAAAAATTCTTTTTTGGATTGGAATTTCGTATTTAGCCGTAACCTTTTGTGATAATTCTGCAAGTTTTGGCTTAATTAGCCTAAACTTAACCAGAAAATTAATTCGTTCACAAAGATCTTCTATCGGAAATGGATAAGTATAATAATCATTTACCCGCAGTTCTAAAGCTTTCTTCCTCCACTCAACATCATCTTTAATTCCTAACAGGATTATTATCAATCCCTGTAAAAAAGGATGTGCTTTTATATACTCAACCTGTTCAAAGCAGTTATCGTTTTCATCAACTTCGATAATAATTACATCGGGAAGATTTAACAAAGGCTCATTATCCATATAAATCTTAAAATCTTCAGGATATTCGATACGAGCTATGCAGGAATTCAATTCCTCAGAAATCAAGCTTTTTAAGAGTTGTCCAAAATATACAATCTTCGTATTTACTATTGAGCGTTCAATCGTAGATGTTAACATTTGGTAAATGATAGGTTATAATAATTAAATGATTTTTTCTTAAAGCTTAACACATTAGGCAGTCAGGTGCTCTATTCGCGATTTAAGTACTATCGGATTGAATGGTTTTTCCAAATAACTATCTACCTTAAATGAAAGCGATGAAACCAATGATTCTAAATTTTCAGCGCCTGATAAAAGTATAACTGGCGTATTTCTATAAAACCCACTTACTTTTAAAGTTTTTATAAAAGAACTTCCATCGAAATAAGGCATTCTTAAGCCAGATATAATAAGATCAGGATCATTGCCTTCTGATAGCCACTCTAACCCATCAATAGCACTTTTTTTTATGGTTAAATCGTAATCAGCAGCCAATATAAAACTTAACAACTTAAGGATATTCAATTCACTATCTACAACCAATATTTTTTTTCTGTTATTTCTTTGTATTCTTTTTCTACTAACCATGCTCAGGATGCTATAATACTACCTTTGATTGGTGAAAATCATCGGCAGAAATTTTATACATTATTAAACAATTTTCACAAATATCTGCCCTTGCAGAATGCTATAAAGTTGATGTTTAGCAGCCTTCAATACAATAGCCCGTTAGGGCTATAAAACAAAAATGAAGTTAAATTAAATAAAGAATCAATGCGCTGACTATCAAATATTTAATAAAAAACAACAAATAATAAGAGTATTATAAATTCAAGATTTGTATAACTAAGAATACATTAACAATAGCTATTTGATATTAAATTTTACAAGTAAGAAATACAAAATTTTATAAATATTTATCTAAATGATGTGCATTCAATTTAATGAATTTTAATTAATGTGGTATTATGGCTATTTGATTTTTGTAAAATAGAATCTTACAAATTGGCTGAATTTCCATTTCATAAGTCGTTTGTACTTTTTACAACATAAGATATTGTTAATACAACCGAAGTAAGTAAGCATGGATTTGCATCTCGACAACAATCGAGATGCAAAATGCCCTTATCGTTGTTTAAGGATAAAATGATGGCAAAGGATTAAGGCTCGTATTTTGCCTTTGATGCCAGTAGGGATAAATTGTTGGAACTTCGCTTGCTTTATCCAACTTTTTGACTTGTTCGGTCGTCAGATTCCAACCCACCGCAGCAAGATTCTGAACAAGTTGCTCCTCATTCCTAGCGCCTATAATGATACTTGAAACTGTTGGTCGTTGTAGCAACCAGTTTAACGATACCTGAGCCACGGTTTTGCCTGTTTCCTCCGCAATTTCATCCAAAGCATCTATAATGTTATAGAAAACTTCATCATTTACAACGGCTTCAGGCACAGGACTTCCTCCCTGCGCTACTCTTCCTTCTTTTGGTATGGGTTGATTTCTTCTATATTTTCCACCCAAACGTCCTGCAGCAAGTGGAGACCAAATTATTGAACCAACATTTTGGTCAATTCCTAAAGGCATTAGCTCCCATTCATATTCTCTGTTTGCGAGCGAATAATAAACCTGGTGCGCAACGTATTTGTTGAGTCCTTCACGCTCAGAAACACTTAAAGATTTCATCAAATGCCAGCCCGAGAAATTAGAGCAGGCGATATAGCGCACTTTTCCACTTTTAATTAATTCATCAAGCGTTCGAAGTGTTTCTTCAACCGGGGTATTACCATCAAAACCATGCATATGATAAATGTCGATGTATTCGGTATTTAAACGTTTTAAACTTCCTTCTATCTGCTTAATCAAATGAAAACGCGAAGAACCTTGATTATTCGCTCCTTTTCCGAATGGAAATGTTGCTTTTGTAGAAATCAGCAGTTCATTTCTTTTTCCTTTAATTGATTCACCAAGAATCTCTTCGGCCATACCTTCAGAGTAAACGTCCGCAGTATCGAAAAGATTGACGCCCGCATCCAGGCAAAGGTTAACCAACCGCGTAGCCTCTTTAACATCGGTGCTGCCCCAGGCTTTAAAAAACTCATTACCACCACCGAATGTAGCAGTACCAAAACTTAACACCGGAACTTTCAATCCTGAGGCGCCTAATTTTCTATAGTCCATATCATATTATTTATGTTTAATACTAAGTTAAACAGCTGATAAAGTTTAATACAAATCTTTTTATACTTTTTACTTATATATTGAAATGTACAAACTGTAGTTCGCTGCGCTAAAAGTATTCAGTCTTTATCATCAGCAAACAATCTGTTAGGGGCAAGCTTTAAGTTGCAATTACTATATTCGCATTGTTGATAAACGTTCTATAACAGTGGGTTCCATTACAATGTGCTCAATATCTTGATACACGTTTTTTTGTCCAATCATTTTTAGAAACATTTCTGCACAGATGGTACCCATTTTTGAAGGATGCTGATCTATAGTGGAAAGACCTGGAGTAATATGTTCTGAAAATCCTTCATCAGCAAAACCAATTACCCCAACTTCTGGCGGGGTTTTTCCAATTTTTTTAAGCTCTTTAAGTACACCTAGAGCGGTAAAGTCATCGGCTGCTATAATTGCATCGGGTATTTCTATACTTTGCATCAATCTTACTGCGCCCAAACGCCCGTCTTCTATCGAAAGTCCACCAAGAATTACATGTTCATCAACGACTGTTAATTTATGCGCAAGCATTGCTGCTTTATAGCCTTTTAAGCGTTCTCTAAATATTTTGACCTGGTGTAAAGTTGTGATGAATGCAATTTTTCTATACCCTATATTTATCAAATGTGCTGTGGCCAAGTAACCTGCCTGATAATCATTTAAAGTTATCGTCGGAACATTAATAGGTCTATTTATCCGGTCAAAAAGTACCAATGGTTTATTTTGATTAATTATCTCATTAAAATGGCTAACATCATCTGTTTCGAGAGCCATAGATGCCATAATACCATCAACCTGAGCCTCAAGCAAAGTTTTTACCCCTTTTATTTCATTATCCATAGATTCTTTAGTTTGAAATAAAATGATTCGGTAACCATGATCCTTCAATCCTGCTTCGATACTATGGATTATAGACGCGAAATAATGAGCTTCTACGGAAGGTACAATTACGCCAACGATGAAAGTTTTACCCGATTTAAGTGCTGAAGCCAGCTTATTTGGGCTGTAATTTAATCGTTCGGCGGTTTTTAAAACAGCTTCTGTTGTTGCTTTACTTATTAATGGCGAACCACTCAATGCCCTCGAGACAGTAGAAACCGTCACATTAAGTGCCTGGGCGATATCGTATATCGTTGTTTTTTTCAATATCTATAAAATTTAAATTCACGATTAACATATCACTAAAAATGTACCCTCAAATATTCCAAAGTATTTCATAAAAATTACCAATACACACTATAAAGTGCTATAATTAAACCTATTACTAATAATGCTCCAACTCCAAAGCTCGTTGATGTTTTAACCATCGAGGTCTCAACTTCAGGTCCCTTAGGGTTTACCCCTTTCCTAGATTCAGGTAGGCTAATTACAAGCATTTTTCTGCTACACAAAATATAAATACGAACCCCATCCTATCTAAAAAAGGTATTTCGTAAAGCATACTTCCATTTTCCTGCTTAACCAATTTGGGAAAACCCATAATAGAAAGCCATGAAAGATTAGACCATTTAGGTAAAAATTTTAAAACCAGGGCCACTCATACCGATAAACTGCTCTGCAGAAGTATTTAATGCGATAAGTGAAGCACCAATTGCCCACCAGGTTAATGAGCCTTCGGCAAGGAAATAATCTTTTGAACCTGTTGAAGCCGATTTCTTTTTGTTATAAATGTACAGGCCGTAGGCTTCCACAATTACAAAATAGTTAAAAAGACAACATAGTCTTTTGTGTCAAGTACGTGCTGTTTCATTATATTTGGCTATAGCATTAAGAAATACACACAATAACCATTTGTGGATTATGTGTATTTCTAATGATGTTTAAAAAACCAGCTTAAATATATCTGTTTATTAGGTTTTCTAAATATTCTTGTTTGCCGCTTTTAACTTCAGGCTCCCCATTCTCTGCAGCGAAGTTCCTTAAATCTTCCAGATTCAGCTTTCCTTGTTCAAATTCTAAACCCCTCCCGTTATCGAAAGAAGCATATCTTTCGGTCCTGATTTTTTTATAATCAGATTTTTGAAGAATGTTATCAGCAGTGATTAAAGCACGGGCGAAAATATCCATCCCACCCACATGTGCATAAAATAAATCTTGAGCATCAGTAGAGTTTCGGCGGATTTTTGCATCAAAGTTTACACCACCACCCTGAAGACCACCACCTTCTAAAATAATAAGCATTGCCTCAGTTAATTCATTAATATCATTTGGAAATTGGTCCGTATCCCAACCATTTTGATAATCTCCCCTATTAGCATCAATAGAACCAAGTAAACCGCTATCTACGGCAACTTGTAATTCATGTTGAAAGGTGTGCCCAGCAAGTGTAGCATGGTTAACTTCGAGGTTCAACTTAAAATCGTTAAGTAAATCATATTGCTGCAAAAACCCTTTTACTGTTGCTGCATCATAATCATATTGATGTTTAGAAGGCTCACAAGGTTTTGGTTCGATGAAGAAAGTGCCTTTAAACCCTTGTTTCCTCGCGTAATCTTTTGCAGTATGTAAGAATTTAGCTAAATGTTCCTGCTCTCGTTTCATGTCAGTATTCAGCAGACTCATATAACCTTCTCTTCCGCCCCAAAACACATAATTTTCTCCACCCAAAGCGATGGTAGCATCTAAAGCGGCTTTCACTTGCGCAGCACCATGCGCTAAAACATGAAAGTCGGGATTGGTTGAAGCACCATTCATATAACG
>Ga0160434_100153_pt1 | contig 36697 bp, 32 predicted proteins | sample HID1973I_E0MG_FD_108273 | JGI IMG/M metagenome (GOLD analysis project Ga0160434, IMG submission 108273) | Enriched mosquito-associated microbial communities from UW Madison campus, WI, USA - HID1973I_E0 MG | ecosystem: Host-associated > Arthropoda: Insects > Digestive system > Unclassified ... | reverse complement strand
GATCATGTGCACCGGGATACGGATGGTGCGCGCCTGGTCGGCGATCGAGCGGGTGATCGCCTGGCGGATCCACCAGGTCGCATACGTCGAGAACTTGTAGCCGCGGCGGTATTCGAACTTGTCCACGGCCTTCATCAGGCCGATGTTGCCTTCCTGGATGAGGTCGAGGAACTGCAGGCCGCGGTTGGTGTACTTCTTGGCGATAGAGATGACCAGGCGCAGGTTGGCCTCGACCATTTCCTTCTTGGCCTTGCGGGCCTTGGCCTCGCCATAGGCCATGGCGCGGCTGATTTCCTTGATCTCGGCCAGGGTCAGGTAGTTGGCCTGCTCCAGGTCGATGGTGGCCTGCTGCTCGGCGACGATCTGGTCCTTGACGTCACGCAGGGCCGACGACCACTTCTGCTTGCGCTTCAGTGCGTCGTCCACCCACTCCAGGTTGGTCTGGTTGCCTTCCCACGAGCGGATGAAGTCCTTGCGCGGCATCTTGGCCACGTTGGTGGACAGGTGCAGCACGCGGCGCTCGTGGTCCTTGATGGAGTTCTGCACTTCGCGCAGCTGGCGCACCAGCACGTCGGTCAGCGGCAGCGGCAGCTTGAGGGTGACGAACACCGCGGCGATTTCCTCGCGCAGCTTGGTCACGGTCTTGTGCTCGGCGCCGTGCTTGGCGTGGGCCTTCTTGAACTTGGCGAATTCCTCGGCCAGCACGCCCATGCGGTTGGCGACCTCGACCGGGTCCGGGCCGACCGGGCCGGTGTCTTCCTCGGCGCCTTCGACGGCTTCTTCCTCGTCCTCGTCCTCGGCATCGGCGTCGCCTTCGGCGGCAGCCAGCTCGAGTTCGGCGGCCGCGGCGGCGTCAGCCTCTTCGATCAGGTCGTTGAAGCCGACGATGATCTCGCCCAGGCGCTTCTTGCCTTCCTTGTGCAGTTCGTAGTCGGACAGCAGGTGCTCGATGGTGGCCGGGAACGTACCCAGCGCCGCCTGGACCTGGCCCAGGCCTTCTTCGATGCGCTTGGCGATGGCGATTTCGCCTTCGCGGGTCAGCAGTTCGACCGTGCCCATCTCGCGCATGTACATGCGCACCGGGTCGGTGGTGCGGCCACCTTCGGTGTCGAGTGCGGTCAGTGCGGCGGCGGCTTCTTCGGCGGCGGTGTCGTCGACCTCGCGGTTGCCGGTGTTGCCGTCGTTGAGCAACAGGGTTTCGGCATCGGGCGCCACTTCATGGACGTCGATGCCCATGCCGTTGATCATGCCGATGATGTCTTCAATCTGCTCCGGGTCGACAAGGTCGTCGGGCAGGTGGTCGTTGACTTCTGCGTAGGTCAGATAGCCCTGTTCCAGGCCCTTGCTGATCAGTTGCTTGATGTCGGATTGCTGGGCAGGACGTTCGTTGGCCATGAGTGCTCGCGCCACCGGCTTGGGAGGAATGAAGGAGAACCTAGCATTATACCAGCGACCGCCCCCGTCTGCCGGATGAGGTGGGGGAAGCGCCGTGCCAGGGCAGGTCCTTGGCTGACTCGCTGTCGGGTCAAGGCCTGAGCAGGAAAGTGACGGGTCCGTCGTTGACCAGGCTGACCACCATATGGGCGCCAAAGCGGCCCGTTTCCACCCCCGGGGCATGTTTTTCGCGGCAGATGGTGACCAGTTCATTGAATCCGCGTTCAGCCTCCTCGGGCGGTGCCGCGGTGGTGAAGCTGGGCCGCATGCCCGAGGCCGTGTCGGCCGCCAGGGTGAACTGGCTGACCAGCAGCAAACCGCCGGCGGTGTCGGCCAGGGACCGGTTCATCCGGCCGCCCTCATCTGCAAACACACGGTAGCCGAGCAGGCGATCGGCCATCCGCCGGATCATCGCCGCGGTGTCGCCAGGTTCCATGGCGACCAGCGCCAACAGGCCCGGGCCGATCTGGCCGACGGTCTCGCCCTCCACCACCACGGATGCCCGGGTCACGCGCTGGATAAGGGCAAGCATGCAGAACCTCAAGGGAGCCGGCGGAGCAGGATCGCCGAAGGTCTGACGCGTTGTCACTCTGTCCGAAGCATCCCTCTCCCTCATCCGCCCCTTCGGGGCACCTTCTCCCACAAGTGGGAGAAGGGAGATTCCGGACATCACGCGAGTCGTCCGAAGCATCCCCTCTCCCGCTTGCGGGAGAGGGGTAGGGGTGAGGGCGCTCTGGGTCCGGCACCGCCCGCCCGTTTAGAATTCCCCGATGAAAGCCGAATTCCGTGCCGGACTGCTCTACCGCAGCGCCGCCTTGCTGGGCCGCCTGCCCTGGTCCTGGCTCCGCGCCCTGGCCGACGCCGTGACGTGGCTGTGGCTGCGCCTGGATGCCCGCGAAAGCCGCGTCACCCGCCGCAACCTCGAGCTCGCCTTCCCCGGGATGCCGCCGGCCGAGCGCACCGCCCTGCACCGCGAAGTGCTGCGCTCCACCGCCCGCCAGACCTTCGAGATGCTGCGCACCTGGACCCGCCCGCCGGCCGAGAACCTGCCGCGCCTGCGCGAACGCCACGGGCAGGCGCTCTACGACCAGGCCCTGGCCGCCGGCCGCGGCGTCATCATCGCCGCGCCGCACTACGGCAACTGGGAGCTGCTCAACCAGTGGCTGGCCTCGCGCGGCCCGATCGCGATCGTCTACCGCCCGCCCGAGTCGGCCGCGCTCGATGGTTTTTTGCAGTTGGCCCGCGGCAACGACAACGTCCGTCAGGTGCGCGCCGAAGGCCCGGCCGTGCGCCAGCTGTTCAAGGTGCTCAAGGACGGCGGCGCGGTCGGCATCCTGCCCGACCAGCAGCCGAAGATGGGCGACGGCGTGTTCGCCCCGTTCTTCGGCGTGCCCGCGCTGACCATGACCCTGGTCAACCGCCTGGCCGAGCGCACCGGCGCGACCGTGCTGTACGGCTGGTGCGAGCGTATCGGCCCGGACCTGGAGTTCGCCCTGCACATCGAGCCCGCCTCGCCGGCCGTCGCCGACCCCGACCCGGTGGTCGCCGCGACCGCGCTCAACGCCGGCATCGAGGCGATCGCCCGCCGCGACCCCAGCCAATACCAGTGGACCTACAAGCGCTACACGCTGCGCCCGGACCCCACCGAACCCAACCCCTACGCCACCGCGCGGCACCCGCACTGATCACGCCCGCGCACACCCCGCATTGGCACCATGGCTGCGACGCGCTGTTGCGACGCGCCGATCGCCATTGAACACCCCCTGGCCGCCCCCATCAGGGAACCACGATGGATACCTCTCTGCCCGCCTCCGCCATCCACCCCGACCCCTTCGGTGACCCGGCCGCGATCCGCTGCGAACGCGCCGCCTCCGAACTGCGCGCCGGCCGCCCGGTCGTGTTGCGCGATACCGACGGCCACCGCCGCGCGGTGATGGCGCTGGACAGCAGCACCGCGCGGGGCTACGCCGCCTTCGTGCAGGCCGCCCACGATCGCCACTACCTGTTCCTCACCCCGGCCCGCGCCGCGGTGCTGGGGCTGACCGCGCCGCACGGTGCGCGTATCGCGCTGACCGGCGTCTCCTACGACACCCTCGCCGGCCTGGCCTATCTGCGCGACGCCACCGTGCCGGCGCAGTGGGCCAACGGCGATGCGCTGGACGCCGGCGCCGCCGAGATCGCCCGCCTCGGCCTGCTGCTGCCCGCCGTGCTCGCGGTCGAGCTGGATGACGACACGCGTGCCTTCGAGGGCTGCCAGTGGCTGGCCCTGGAAGACCTCAACCCCGGCTGCGCGCGCGCGGCCCTGCGCGCCTACGAGCTGGTCACCCGCACCCCGGTGCCGCTGCGCGATGTCGGCATGAGCGAGTTCGTGGTGTTCCGCGGCGGCGTGGCGCAACGCGACCAGGTCGCGATCATCGTCGGCACGCCCGACCTGAGCCGGCCGGTGCCGGTGCGCGTGCATTCGTCCTGCTTGACTGGCGACCTGTTCGGTTCGCTCAAATGCGACTGCGGTGACCAACTGCGTCGCGGCCTGGCCAAGCTCAAGGAACTGGGCGGCGGCGTGCTGCTGTACCTGGACCAGGAAGGACGCGGCACCGGCATCGCCGCCAAGATGCGCGCCTACGGCTACCAGCACGCCGGCCTGGACACCATCGACGCCGACGCGCAGCTCGGCTTCGGCCCGGACGAGCGCCGCTACAGCAGCGCGGTGGCGATGCTGCACGCACTCGGCATCAACCGCATCGAACTGCTGACCAACAACCCGGCCAAGGTCGAGCGCCTGCGCGCGGCCGGCATCGAAGTCGTCGGCCGCCTGCCGATCACCGGCGAGATCACCGCCGAGAACGAGCAATACCTGCGCACCAAGGCCGCCCGCGCCGGCCACGCGCTGGACGTGGACGCACTGATCCTCGCCTCGCAATAGCCAGCGATGCCGCCCTTGGATGCCGCTCTTGGATGCCGCTCTTGTAGGAGCGGCTTCAGCCGCGACCGCGCCATCCCTCAGTCGCGGCTGAAGCCGCTCCTACAACGTCCCCAGATGCCGGTCGGCACGCTGTAGGAGGGGCTTCCGTCCCGACGGCCTCCGCCCGCTATGCTGGATGCCTTCTCGATCAGGCGTCCCTCCGTGGCCGAACCGCAGCCCTTCGCGACTCCCCTCGCCGACGACACCGCCGAAGACCTCTGGCATCCACTGCCCGCGCGCGGCGCCTGGCTCGAAGCCGGCAGCGTCGCCCTCGTCACCTGCCTGCCCTTCGTCATGCTCGGCGGTTCGCTGTGGTTCGCCGGCCACGTCGTGCCGCGCGGACCCTGGATCATCCTGCTCGCCCTCCCCGTCGCCGCGTTGACCGGCTGGCTGGCCTACCGCCGGCAACGCCGCGTGCGCTGGCGCCTGGACGCGCAGGGACTGGCAGTGAAGCGCGGCAACTGGTGGCAGCACGAGACCCGCGTACCGGCCAGCCGCGTGCAGCATCTGGACCTGCGCCGCGGCCCGCTGGAACGGCTGTGCGGCCTGGCCACCCTGGTCGTGCACACCGCCGGCACCCGTCACAACGCGGTCACCGTGCCCAGCCTGGACGCGGCCACCGCCGAACAACTGCGCGACCGCCTCGCCCGCCAGCTCGACCAGGACGACGACGCATTGTGAGCGCCGATCCCTCCAGCGTCGTGCCCGCACCCGCACCGGCCGCCGAGGCCGACCTGCGACTACATCCGCTGTCATGGCTGTTCGTGCTGGTGCAGCAAGCCAAGCAGTTCCTGGTGCCGCTGGTGGCGCTGGTCGTGTTCGGCCAGCGTGGCGACGGTTACGGCTACGAGCAGTACGGCAATCTGTTCACCGCCGGCGTGATCGTGCTGCTGGTCGGCGCGGCGGTGTTGCGCTACCTGACCTACCGCTACCGCATCGGCGAGGACGGCCTGCATATCCGCAGCGGCCTGTTGAACCGCAGTCGCCGCGACATCCCGTATGCGCGCATCCACAACGTGGTCGTGCACCAGTCACTGTTGCATCGCTTGTTCGGGGTGGCCGAGTTGCGGCTGGAATCGGCGGGCGGCCAGCGTCCCGAGGCGGAGATGCGCGTGCTCAGCCTGGATCGCGCGCTGGCGCTGGAGCGCCGCGTGCGCCAGCGCGGCGCCGAGCCGGCGACGACGAACGAATCGGGCCCGGCAACTGCGACCGAAGAACCGGCGCAGCGCACCTTGCTGGCGCTGTCCACCGCCGAGGTGATCCGGCTTGGCCTGGTCTCCAACCGCGGCATGGTGGTGGTCGCCGCCGGCGCCGGCCTGGCCTACCAGATGTTCCCCGAGCGCACCGTCACCCACTTCATTTCCGCCAACGGCGAGATGGCCTACAGCTACGTGCAGCGCCTGCATCCAGGCCTGCTCGCGGCGGTGCTGGCAGCGCTCTTGCTGGCACTGGTCGCAATCGTGGCGCTGCGTGCGTTGTCGGTGGTGCTCGCGCTGGTGCAGTACCACGGCTTCACCTTGAGCGAATCGGAGCGACGCCTCACCGTCGAACGCGGCCTGCTCACCCGCGTACGCACCAGCGCTGCACGGCGTCGCATCCAGGCCTGGACGCTGGAAGAAAGCTTCCTGCAGCGCCTGCTCGCACGCCGCCGCCTACGCGTAGACACCGCCGCGTCGGATTTCCGCGGCGACCAGGGCCGCGCGCTACGCGACCTGGCGCCGATCGCGCCGCCGGCGCAATGCGACGCGCTGATCAAAGACCTGCTGCCCGGCGTGGCGTGGCCGCCGCAGGACTGGTCGGGTGTGCGCCGCGGCCAGGGTTGGCGGTTGGCACTGCCCTCGCTGTGGCTGTTGCCGGTGGCCGCGTGGCTGGCCTGGCGATTCGGCCCTTGGGCCTGGGCATTGCTGCTGTGGTTGCCGTGGTCGCTGTGGCTGGCCTGGCGGCAAGTCGCGCGCATGGGCTACACGCTGGACGAGCGCCGCATCGTCGTGCGCGGCGGCTGGTGGGACCGCTGGTGGCGAATGGCCGAACTCGACAAGCTGCAGGCCCTGCGCCTGTCGCGCTCGCCGCTGGACCGCCTATGCGGCACCGCCTCGCTATGGCTGGATACGGCAGGCGCCACCGGCTCCGCACCCGCCCTGCGACTGCGCCTGATCGACGCGGAACAGGCGCAAGCACTCTACGAACGACTGGGCCGACGCCTGGCCAAGCGCCAGCTGCAGTGGTGAGGGCCGCCGCCTGGTCCCGGCCAATCGCCCGGCACTGATCGGCGATCACGAACGTGAAACGCTCTTGTAGGAGCGGCTTCAGCCGCGACCGCCGGATCGTGCAGTCGCGGCTGAAGCCGCTCCTACAGAAAGCGCTAGCCGGCAATTCGCGGTCAGGTGCCCGCCGGGCCCCAGTACCCAATGCGCTTGCGGATCTTGTACTTGCGCCACAGGTTCAGCGGTTTGCGCTTGCGGCTGCGCGCACCGGCGGCGACATACGCATCGATCGCGTCCAGCACCCGCTCGCTGGATCGCCCATCGCGATACGGGTGCAACTCGTCGGCGAACTGCTTGATCGCCGCCATCAGCTCCGGCGGCCGGCTCAGCGCGCGCCGGATCGCCGGCTCGAACTGCACCGGATCGTCGATGTCGATCAGCTGCGGGCCCGGCCGCCGGTTCTTGAACGTGACCACCGGCTTGTAGGTCAGCAGGAACTCGTTGAGCGCCGACGAAGTGTCCGAGCACATCAGGTCGACCTGCGGGAACAGTTCGAGAATGTTGTCGTTGTCGGCGAAACGCAGGTATTCGTTTTCCAGCGCGCGATAACGCGCGACGATCTCCGGATCCATCTTCGGATGGAAGGTGACGATCCAGCGGAATTCGCCCGTGCGCGACAGCCGCTTGACCTCGTCGTACAGGATGCCGGCCGCGCTCCACGACGGCGAGAAAGTGGAGTGGTACAGGATCACCGGCGGCTGCCGCACCGGCTCGGGCGCATCGCCCAGCTGGCTCATGAAAGGATCGATCTTCGGGAAGCCGGTCTCGCTGACCGCGAAGTGCCCCAGCTGCTTGGACAGCGCAGAGAACGCGGCGGTGTCCTTCGGCCCGGTGGTGCAGTACAGGTCGAAGAACCCGCGCACATAGATATGCCGCGGCTTGCCGGCATCGAAGCCATGGAAGGTCTCGACCTTCACGCCGGGGAAGAAATGCGGCACGGCATTGGACGAGGTGATCACCGCGTACGGATTCCACGCGCGGACCTCGGCCACGGTCAGCAGCTTCTCGCCCGCGACCAGATCCTCCGCGCCCGGACCGTCGAAGAACCACGCCGTCTCATCGCCGCGCGCGCGAATCGCCGCCTGCAGCGGCCGCAGGATGGCCAGCGCGTAGCGCTCGGAACCGTACAGCAGGTAGTGCTTGGCCATCAGCGCTCCAGATCGTGTTTACGCAGTTGCGCGGCCGCCAGCTCGACCGACGCGGGGTTGCGGCGCATCTCGTAGTAGCGCATGCGCTTGTAGACGGCGTACGCGGCGGCGGTCTGCGCGACCACGTAACCGCGCCAGCCGTCGAGCATGGCCAGCCGCAACACATAATCCTTGAAGAACGCCGCCACGAACACCAGCGGGGTCATCCACATCCGCACCGGCCGCTGCTTGTCGCGCCAATCCAGCGCCTTCAGCTCGGCATAGCGCAAGGCCTTGAGGTCCTTGTGCACCAGGGTGGGATTGTGCAGATGGTTGAACGGCGCGCGCAGCGACTCGGCGCGGCCATCGATGCGCAGCGACTCGTGCACGCGCGCCTCGCTGAAGCGCGCCCGGCCGCGGTGGTACAGGCGGGCCAGGCGCTCGCCGACCATCGGCCGGTACCAGCGCATCGGCGCACCCATGTAGAACGTGGAGCGGCGCAGCCATACCGCGGCCGCGTCGCCGGCCAGGATCTGCGGCAGCCGCGCCAGGCACTCATCGACCAGCGCCTCGGTCAGGAACTCATCGGCATCCAGCGCCAGGATCCAATCGTGGCTCGCCTGCGCGGCGCCGAAGTTGCGCTGCGGGCCAAACCCCAGCCAGGCCTGCTCGACCACGCGGGCGCCGTGGGCGCGCGCGATCGCGGCGGTGTCGTCGCTGCTGCCGCAATCGATCACCAGCTTCTCGGCGGCGAACGGCACGCTGTCCAGGCAGCGCGCGATGTTGGCCGCTTCGTTGTACGTCATCACCACCAGGGTCAGCGGCAATACCTGGTCCCTGGAACCCGCCGTGCCCGCTTGCATGCTCAGGGCTCCTTGGCTGTGATGCGTTCCCCGCGATCGATTATAGGTTCCTGCGCGGCACGCAGCGCCAGGCCAATCAACACACCCACCAGCGAGACGTACAGGCCCGCGGTCACCTGGTGGGCGAACATGGATTGGGTCAGGCCGCACAGCACGTAGCTGACCACGACCATGATGCCGGCGGCGGCGGGGCCGCGGAAACGGCGCTGCCCGCTGCGCCGGTGCAAGCCCGCCAGCAGCCACAGCGGCACGCCATAAACGGCCAGCAGCAACAGCGCCCCCGGAATGCCCTGGGTCGCGCCCCATTCGGCCAGGTCGTTGTGCGCGTGCCCCAGATGGCAACGCTGCACCCAGCGATCGGTCTTGCAGGCCGGCAGGTGTTCCCGCATCGCATCATCGAAGTGGCCGACGCCAATCCCGGCGAACGGGTGCTCCAGGAAGGTGGCGTAGGCGATCTTCAGCCGCTCCAGGCGCGCGCCGGCCGAGGAATCCGCATCGCCTTCCTCATAGCGCTGCATGTCCCGCTGCAGTTCGTAGATGCGCATCTGGTCGGTCAACGCCGGCACGGTCAGCGCCAGGGTGGCCGCGATTGCCGCAGCGGCGCCGAAGATCAGCAGGCGGGTCCGGCCATCGCGCCAGCGCGCACCCAGCACCACGATCACCAGCAAGGCCAGCAGCCCCGGCCAGACGCCCCGGCTGCCGCTGAGCACGATGGTCGCGCAACCGGCGATCAGCGCCGGCAACAGCAGTGCCCAGCGCCCGCGCGGACGGCAGAACACCGCCAGCACCATCAGGATCAGCACGATGTCGGCCAGCACGATCGCATTGGTCCAGCCTTCGGCGCGCGCCTCGCCGCGCGCGATCTGGAAGATCGCCAGCGCCAGGGAGATGAAGATGCCGATCAGCGAACCGCGCCAGAGCCAGACCAGTCTTGGCTGCAACGCGTAGGCCCATAGCGCGGCCCAGGGCAGCACGATGAAACGCGAGCGGTTGTCCACGTCCTTGAAACCGTGCTCGAACAGCCACACCGACAGCAGCGACATCGCGAACACCGCCGCGGTCAGCCACCACAGCGCGCGCAGCGTGCCGCCCATCTGCGAGGAAGCGCGCCGCAGCACGGCGAACCCCATCACCGTGGAGGCCAGCAGGCACAGCCCAAACGGCAGCAGCCCGCTGGGCATCGCCAGCACCAGCATCGGCAGCAGCAACAGTCCCACCTCGGCCACCCTGGCGACATGGCGGTCGATCCCCGGCTTGGCGAGCGCGGGCAGTTCCGGACGGGTGGGATCCAATAGCGTCATCGAGGCAGAGGCAGGTAAGGAGGGACAGGAAGGAAGGCGGAATGATCGGGGGCGGACTGCTAACGCCAGCTAAGTCGCAGGCTCTGCACATTCACATGGTGACCACATGGTTTTTGGCTGCCGGCGGACCTCCCTGGATGCCGGGCTTGGACGCTCATTCCGCATTGATCTTGCCTTGCTCGCTGCGCTCGCGCGCCAACTCGTCAGGCGTGGCCACGCAGGGCGCCACCACCGCATCGGCTGGCACCAGCCACCAACGGCGGCGATTGGCCACGCCGGCCATTTCGGCACGCTGGCGGTCAACGCAGGACAGCAGGGCCACCTCCTGCACCAGCAGCCAGCGGCTGGCCGGACGCTCGGCCTGCCACGCGACACCACGACGCAGCTGCACGTCCCAGTACACGTTGAAGCCGAAGGTGGCGGCCGGGCGATCGGCCATCAGCAGGTTCTGCTCCTTCCAGGCGACCAGGCCCAACTCGGCGTCCGGGCCGATCCTGCGGCCGACCGCTTCCATCACCCCGCGCGCGGAACTGGAGGTGTTGAGCACCGGATAGCCGACCAGGCCGTACACGGTCCACATCAGCGTCAGCAGCGAGGCCAGGGCCAGCACCGCATGGCGTGCCCGCGACCAGGCCAGCGCGGCCGTGCCCCAGGCACCGAAGGCCAGCGCCATCCACGCCAGCGCGGACAAATGGGTCGCGTCGATGCCGCGCCGCTCGATCAACGAGCGCTCGAAGGCGGGGTCGCCCAGCAGCATCGACAGGCCGGCCGCCACGCAGCCGACGACCAGCAACGCGGTCAGGGCCCACAGCAGTCGCTGCACCGCGCGCTTACGCAACAAGCCGGGGATCAGCGGCGCCAACGCCAGGCAGAACATCGGCAGCGCCGGCAGGATGTAGACGTCGCGCTTGCCGTGCGGGATCGAGAAGAACACCACCACCATCAACCACCATGCCAACGGCAGCAGATAGCGCGGATCGCGCCGGCGCAGGCGACGCCACCACGCCGGCAGCGCCCACGGCAGCGCCAGGATCGGTGGCACCCACATTGTCAGCATGGTGGCGAAGTGGTACCAGAACGGCTGATGGTGGTCCCACGACTGCGCGTAACGCTTGGCGGTCTGCCGGAACAGGATGTCATTGAGATAGACGCGGTACTGCGGCTCATTCCTGGCCAGGGCGGTCAGCACCATCGGCACCAGCCAGGCCACGATGGGCAGCAACAGCGCCAGCGGCCCGACCCAGAAGCGCCAGTCGCGCACATGCAATCGCACCCGCGGCCAGCCGGCCCAGACCGCGAGCGCCGCCGGCACCAGCATCAGCAGCGCGAGCACGCCCACGCCCTTGGTGATGACCCCCACCCCGGCGAACAACCAGCCGGCCGTCCACCAGCGCCAGCTCGGGCCGAGCAGCAGGTGGCGCAGCAGGCCGTAGTTGGCCAGGGTGATGAAGAACACGACCAACGGGTCGATCTGCGCCTTCTTCGCCTGGAACGTGAACTGGAAGGCGAACAGCAGCGCCCACGCCGCGTACAGGCCGACCCGCCGGGTCCACAGGCGCCGGCCGAGGTCGTACACACACGCCAGCGTGCCCAGCGCGGCCAGCAGCGAAGGCAGCAGGAAGGCCACGCGCCAGTCGCGCAGCACGCTGAAGAACAGCGCCTGCAGCCACATCAGCATCGGCGGCTTGTCCGAATACAGCTCGATGCCGCGGCGCGGGAACAGCCAGTCGCCGCTCTCCACCATCTGCTTGGCGACCAGCGCGAAGCGCGGCTCGTCCGACGGCCACGGATCGCGCATGCCCAGCCCCGCCCCGATCACCAACACGGCGGTGATCGCCAGCAGCCAGAATTCCTTGGAGGCGCGCGTCTTCAACATGGGGCGGAATAATAGCGGTGACGATCAGGAATTTTTGCGTATTCGGGCGAAATAGAAACCATCGAAACCGTGCTCGCCCGGCAGGCGTTGACGGCCTGCGCCGGCCGCATGGCCAAACGTCTCCGGCAGGGCCTGTACCTGCGCGCCGGCGGTGCGCGCCAGGAAGCGTTCGACCTGCTGGTCGTTCTCCTGCCGCAGCAGCGAACAAGTGGTGTAGACCAGGTGGCCGCCGGGCCGCAGGACCTGCCAGGCGGCATCGAGCAAGCGCGCCTGGGTGTGCTGCAGCGCCGGCAGATCGTCCGGGCGGCGATGCAGCAGCACGTCCGGCTGGCGCCGCACGATGCCGGTGGCCGAGCACGGTGCGTCCAGCAGGACCGCGTCGAAGCCGACGCCGTCCCACCAGCTGTCCAGCGCGGTCGCGTCGGCGGCGTGCAGATGCACGTCCGGGCTTTCCAGTCCGACCCGGGCCAGTGTTTCGCCGACCCGGCGCAGGCGCCGGGCGTCCACGTCCAGGGCAGTCAGGCACAGGCTGGGATCGCGTTCGAGCAGATGCGCGGACTTGCCGCCAGGCGCGGCGCAGGCATCGAGCACGCGTGCCCCGATGGCGGGCGCCAACGCGTCGGCGACCTGCTGCGCCGAGCCGTCCTGGATCGACACCACGCCGTCGGCAAAGCCTGGCAGCAGGGCCACCGGCAACGGCTGGGCCAGCCGCACCGCGTCGGCCAGCATCGAATCGCCCTGGGCTTCGATGCCGGCGGCCGCCAGCACGGCCAGATAGTCCTGGCGACTGCTGCGCTGGCGGTTGACCCGCAACCACATCGGCCCCGGCGCCGCGCTGGCCAGGAAGATCTCGTCGGCCAGGTCGCCCCAGTCGGCGCGGACCTGGGTCCGCAGCCACGCCGGCCAGGCCGCGTCTGGCGCGGCCTGCGGCAGGCCCTCGCGCTGGGCGCGCCGCAGCAAGGCGTTGACCATGCCCGCCTGGCGTGGACGACCCAGGGCGCGGCAGGCCTCCACCGTCGCCGACAAGGCCGCGTGGGCGGGCAGTTGCAGCGCATCGATCTGCGCGAAGCCAGCCAGCAGCAGTCCGGTCAGCTCGGCGTCGCGTGATCCGAGTGGGCGCTCCAGCCAATTGGCCAGCGCCGCTTCATAGGTCGAGCGACGGCGCAGCGCAGCGAAGCAGATCGCCTCCACCAGCGCGCGATCGCGCGGCTCCGGCAAGGTCGGCAGCGCGGCGGCCAGTTCGGCCTTCAGCGAACGGCCGCGCACCACCACCGCCGCCAGCACCCGCGCCGCCAGCACGCGCGTAGCGACACCGGGACCGAACGCGGAACCGACCGTAGGCGTGCTCATCCGGCGCGGACAGGCAGGTCGCGACGGGCATTGAGGTAATCGGCGGCGGTGATCGCCTTGCCGCCTTCACGTTGCAGCACCCGCAGCCGCAGTACGCCCTGGCCACAGGCCACGTCGATGCCTTGCCGCGAGGCGGCCAGCACCGTGCCCGGCTGCGCGCCGTGGGCCTCATCCAGTGCCACCGCACCATGGATGCGCACGCGCTCGCCGGCCAGGTGGGCTTCGGCCACCGGCCAGGGCACGAACGCACGCACCCGGCGCGCCAGCGCGTCGGCCGGCTGGGTCCAGTCCAGCCGGGCCTCGGCCTTGTCGAGCTTGTGCGCGTAGGTGACCCCTTCGGCCGGCTGCGGTTGCGCCACCGGCATCAAGCCGGCACGCAGCAAGCCCAGCCCGTCGGCCAGTACCTGCGCGCCGAGTTCGGCCAGGCGGTCGTGCAACTGCCCGCCGGTGTCGCTGTCGCTGATGGGCGTGCGTTGGGACAGCAGCACCGGGCCGGTATCCAGGCCGGCTTCCATTTGCATCAGGCACACGCCGCTCTCGGCATCGCCGGCCTCGATCGCGCGCTGGATCGGGGCGGCGCCGCGCCAACGCGGCAGCAGCGAGGCGTGCACGTTCCAGCAGCCGTAGGTGGGAATGCGCAGCACGGCCTTGGGCAGGATCAGGCCGTAGGCGACCACGACCATCAGGTCGGGCGCCAGTTCGGCGAGCGCTCGCTGGGTTTCCGGGGCGCGCAGCGTTTCCGGCTGCAGCACCGGAATGCCGCGCGCGATCGCCTCCAGCTTGACCGGCGAAGGCGTCAGCCCGCGGCCACGGCCGGCCGGCCGATCGGGCTGGGTATAGACGGCGACCACCTCGTGGTGGCGGGCGGCCGCGCGCAGCGACGGCACGGCGAATTCCGGCGTGCCGGCAAAAACAATTCTCATAGGCGCTTCAGCGATTCCATCGGGAGGGCGGTAGTCAGAAACGACCGCGGGGCGGACCGGCGACGGCACGCCCCGCGACAGCACGCCCGCGCCGGGGCAGCGGCATCAGGCGACGTGCCGGCGCTGCTTGGCGAGTTTCTTGCGGACCATCTCGCGCTTGAGCGGCGACAGGTAGTCGATGAACAGCTTGCCTTCCAGGTGGTCCATTTCGTGCTGGACGCATACCGCCAGCAGGCCATCGGTGGTCAGCGCCTGCGGCTGTCCCTTGCGGTCCAGGTAACGCACGGTGATGGTGTCGGCGCGGGTGACGTCGGCGAAGATGCCGGGCACCGACAGGCAACCTTCCTGGTAGACCTGGCCGCCGTCGTGGGCGGTGATCTCCGGGTTGATGAAGACCTGCGGCTCGTTCTTTTCCTCGCTCACGTCGATGACCATGAAGCGCTTGTGCACGTCGACCTGGCTGGCGGCCAGGCCGATGCCCGGCGCCTCGTACATGGTCTGGAACATGTCGTCGAGCAGGGTCTGGAAGCCGTCGCCGAGGATCTCGGCCGGGTCGACCGCCACCGCCTTGGTGCGCAGGCGGGGGTCGGGAAACTCAAGGATGGGCAGCAGGGCCATAGGGGTAGCCAGGTAAAAACGCCGGACAACCCGGCAAGACGTCGCAATTCTAGCGCCAACGCTGCAATTCTAGCGCCAACGCTTGCGTTGCGCCCCGGTATGTGACTTATAGTGAGCCGACCTGTTGGGGAATCAGGCAAAAGGCAACCCATGTTCAACCGAATTCGTACGGTCGTCGCCGTGGCGATGCTGACCGTCGCGACCTACGCCGCTGCCGCTCAAATGGCCGGCGATCATCCGGACACCTACGTGGTCCGCAAGGGTGACACCTTGTGGGACATCGCTGGCAAGTTCCTGAAAAAACCGTGGCTGTGGCCGGAAATCTGGCAGGCGAACCCGCAGGTGCAGAATCCGCACCTGATCTATCCGGGCGACGTGCTGAGCCTGGCCTACCTGGATCGCGTCGGGCTCAAGCCCGGTCCGCGCGAGGAAGCGCCGATCAATGCCATTCCGCTGTCCGACGTCGAGCCGTTCCTGAAGAACCTGCGGGTGACCGACAGCTTCCAGGAACTGCCCTATGTGGTCAGCCTGGAAGACAGCCGCCTGCGCGCCAGCGCCGGTCAGGTCGCCTACGTGGTCAACCTGCCCGACGCCCAGCCGGGCCAGCGCTATGCAGTGGTCCGCCCGACCCTGCACTTCGCGCTGCCCAAGCCCAACGAGGACGTGCGCGCCGACGGCTCGATCGAGCCGGGCACCGGCAATCTGTGGCGGACCTTCGTGGCCCCCAGCAGCCGGCGCGAATCACTCGGCTACGAGCTGGCCCAGGTCAACATCGGCACGATCACGCGCGCCCCGCAGGGCACGGTCCAGGTGGCTTCGCTGCTGCTGCAGGACAGCGGCCGCGAAGTGCGCCCCGGCGATCGCCTGATCGCGGTCGAAGCGCAGCCGTACGACCTGCAGTTCATCCCGCATCCGCCGGCTGCCCAGCTGGCCGAGACCGAGGTGCGCGTGCTGGCCGTCGCCGATGCGTTCACCGCCGCCGGTCCGCGCGACGTGATCGCGATCTCGGCCGGTTCGCGCGAGGGCGTCGACAACGGCACGGTGTTCTCGATCTGGCGCAATGGCCGCCATGTCAACGACCGCATCGCACGTCCGAACACCTCGCGCGCCGACGACGGCTTCCGCGCCGGCTCGACCACCGCGGAAGTGCCGCAGGAATACGCTGCCCACGCGATGGTGTTCCGCACCTTCGACAAGGTCAGCTATGCGCTGGTGATGGAAGGCGTCAAGCCGGTCAAGGTCGGCTACAACCTGCACCATCCGGACGCGCAGTAAGCGCGGCAAAATCCGAGCTGCAATGCGACGGCGCCTGAGGGCGCCGTCTTCTTTTGCGGGACATGCTGGCGCGATGGCCGCCCTCCATCCCAACGAAACACCCGCCCTGCTCACCCTGCTGCTGGCCAACGGCCCGGCGGCGCCGCGCCGACAACTGCTCGGCAGCCATCGTTGCGCCCGCCTTGCGCTGGCAGCCGGCGGCCCGGCCTGGCAGGCCGCCGGCTGCACGCCTGCGCAAGTCGCCGCGTTGGCGCGCCCGGACCTGGGGGCGCTGGAATCGGCATTGGCCTGGCTGGCACGGCCTGCGTGCCACCTGATCGGCTGGGGCGATAACCGCTACCCGGCCCTGCTGCGCGATACCGCCAACCCGCCCTTGGCGTTGTTCGTCGAAGGCGAGGTCCAGCTGTTGCACCACCCCTCCATCGCCGTGGTCGGCAGTCGCCGCCCCAGCGCCGGTGGGCGCGACCACGCCGGCGACTTCGCCAGCACCTTCGCCGAGGCGGGGCTGGCGGTCGCGAGCGGGCTGGCGGCGGGCATCGACGCGGCCGCCCACCAGGCCGCACTCGCCCTGCGCGACGGCTTGACGCTGGCGGTGCTCGGCACCGGCCCGGACCTGGCCTATCCGCCCCGGCACCGCGCATTGCGCGAGCGCATTGCCGCCACGGGCGCGGTGGTCAGCGAATACCTGCCCGGCACCGCCCCCGCGCAAGCGCATTTCCCCGCGCGCAACCGGATCCTGGCCGGGCTGTCGCTGGGCACGGTGGTGATCGAGGCGGCGCATCGCTCCGGCGCACTGATCACCGCCCGGCTCGCCGCCGAGGCCGGCCGCGAAGTGTTCGCGCTGCCGGGCTCGATCCATAATCCGATGGCCCGTGGCTGCCACCGGCTGATCCGCGATGGCGCGCTGCTGGTGGAGGAGCCGGCCGAGGTGCTGGCGCTGCTGGGCCCTCGCGCGGCGGATCGGGCCGGCACCTTGTGGCCGGCGCCGGCCGCCCCCATTGAAGCCGCCGGGCCTTCCATTCAGCCAACCCGGGCGGCCGGCCACCCCGACTACCAGCGCTTGTGGCGAGCACTGGGCCATGACCCAACCCCTATGGATTCATTGATCCAGCGCACCGGATTGACGGCTGCCACGCTGTCCTCCATGCTGCTGGCCATGGAACTGGAAGGAAGGGTGGTGGCCCGGCACGGCCGCTACACGCGCAACCCCTAGTTTCTTCACCTCCACAGCGTCTGCGGACGCAGGCCGAGGGGCAATGAAAGAGAGCATTCTCGATGTACTGCTGTACCTGTTCGAACACTACTTCAGCGAGGACGCGGATCTCGTTCGCGACCGGGATTCGCTCCAGAACGGCCTGATCCAGGCCGGCTTCAGCCCTACCGAGATCAACAAGGCCTTCGACTGGCTCGATGCCTTGGCCGAACAGCGGCCGAGCGTATCCGAACCGCGCGTGGACGGCCCGGTGCGCATCTACCACGGCCCCGAGCTGGACAAGCTCGATGTCGAGTGCCGCGGCTTCCTGCTGTTCCTGGAACAGCACCGCATCCTCGATGCCGACCAGCGCGAGCTGGTGCTCGATCGCGCCATGGCGCTGGACCAGGACGAGCTGGACCTGGACGACCTCAAGTGGGTCGTGCTGATGGTGCTGTTCAACCAGCCGGGCGCCGAAGCCGCATACGCCTGGATGGAAACCCAGATGTTCGTCGACGAGCCCGAACCCGTACACTGATCGCCTCCGCGCGGGGGCTGCGCCAAGGAACGGGGTGGGGTCGATGAACGAGTGGTATTACGCCGAGGGCAACCGCCAGCGTCAGGGCCCGTTGCCCCCGGAAAACCTGGTCGAACTCTATCGCTCCGGCCGCATCGGGCTGGACACGCTGGTCTGGCGCGAAGGTCTGCCGCAGTGGCAGCCGCTGTCCGATTTCGCCGCCGAACTCGGGTTGCCGGTGACCTCAACACCCGCCGACGCGGCCGCGCCACCGCCGCTGCCACCGCGCGCCAGCGCAGCGCCCCTCCCCGCGTCCGACACCATCGCCGCCACACCTCGCCGCGGCCTGTCCGGCTGCGCGATCGCCGCGATCGTGGCGGCGGTCGTCGGCGTGATCCTGCTCGGTATCCTCGGCATCCTTGCCGCGATCGCGCTGCCCGCCTACCAGGATTACGTGCTGCGCGCGAAGGTTAGCGCCGGCTACGCGCAGGCCAACGCACTGCAAGCGCAGGTGGCAGCGTTCCACACCGCGCAGGGCCGTTGCCCGGTCAACGGCGAGGAAGGCTTCGGCACCGCCGAAAGCTACGCCGGCGGCAAGCTCTCGCAGATCCGCATCGGCCGTTTCGACAATGGCCATTGCGGCATCGAGGCGGTATTCGCCGAACACGATCACGCGCAAGTGCATGGCAAGGCGCTGTGGCTGGACCTGGATCCGCAATCGGGCCAGTGGCACTGCAGCTCCGAGATCGACGACCGCTATCTGCCACAGGAATGCCGAGGCTGAGCCCGGCGCAAGAACAGGGAATGTGATGACGCACTGGTACTACGCCGACGCCGCCGGCCAGCGGCAAGGCCCGATCGACGCCGACGAACTGCGCAGCCGCCACGCACGGGGTGAGTTGAACCCGCATACGCTGGTCTGGCGCGATGGCCTCGCCGATTGGCAACCACTGTCGTCGGTGGCGACGGAGCTGGCGCTGGAACTGCCCACCGCGCAGCCATCGGATTCCCTTGCCGCCGATGCGTTCACCGGCGCGGACGCGGACGCGGCGCTACCGCAGGCGTGGGCCGCAGCAGGCGGCGACATCGTCTACGCAGGATTCTGGCGGCGCGCGGCGGCCAGCATCATCGACAGCTTCCTGATCGGCCTGGCCACCCTGCCCATCGTGGTGCCGCTGGGCATTGCAGCCGGGGTGTTCAGCATCGGCCACGAAGAGGCCGGCTGGGTCGCCAGCCTGCTGCTGCAGGTGGTGGTGCAGGGCCTGTCGCTGCTGGTGACCGTCACCTACTTCGCCTGTTTCCACGCCTCGCGGCTGATGGCCAGCCCGGGCAAGCTGGCGGTCGGGATCAAGGTCGTGCGCGGCGATGGCCGGCGCCTGGCCCCAGGGCGCAGCATCGGCCGGGGCTTCGCCTATTACCTGAGCTTCCTGACGCTGTACATCGGCTTCCTGATGGCGGCCTTCACCCAGCGCAAGCAGGGCTTGCACGACCTGATCTGCGACACCGTGGTGGTGGACCGCTGGGCCTTCACCGATACCCCGCAGCGCCAGCAACGCGGCCTGGACACGGTCACGATCGTGATCCTCAGCCTGTATGGCCTGCTGCTCCTGCTGGTGATGGGGCTGCTGGCCGTCGCCCTGGTGGCCGGATTGGCCTCCGGCCACTGAAGCCACCGCGATCCCCGGCTTGACACCACCGGGGCGGCCATGCCTTCACTATGAACACGCCCGGGGACTGCTCCCCGGGCGTTGCCGTCTGGGGGAAGCGGGCTCCGCTTCCCTAGACGGGCCAATTAAGCCACCCTACCCGCCCCCAGGGCCCCCGCCCAAGACATCGCCACCATGCCCAAGCACCTGCTCATCGTCGAATCGCCCGCCAAGGCCAAGACGATCAACAAATACCTCGGCAAGGACTTCACCGTCCTGGCCTCGTATGGGCACGTGCGCGACCTCGTCCCCAAGGAGGGCGCGGTCGATCCGGACAACGGCTTTGCGATGCGCTACGACCTGATCGAGAAGAACGAGAAGCATGTCGAGGCGATCGCCAAGGCGGCCAAGAGCGCCGACGACATCTTCCTGGCAACCGACCCGGACCGCGAGGGCGAAGCGATCAGCTGGCACATCGCCGAGATCCTGAAAGAGCGCGGCCTGCTGAAAGACAAGCCGATGCAGCGCGTGGTGTTCACCGAGATCACCCCGCGCGCCATCAAGGAAGCCATGCTGCAGCCACGCGCGATCGCCACCGACCTGGTCGACGCACAGCAGGCGCGGCGTGCGCTCGATTACCTGGTCGGCTTCAACCTGTCGCCGGTGTTGTGGCGCAAGGTGCAGCGCGGCCTGTCGGCCGGGCGCGTGCAGTCGCCGGCGCTGCGCATGATCGTCGAGCGCGAGGAAGAGATCGAAGCCTTCATCGCGCGCGAGTACTGGAGCATCGATGCCGAGTGCATCCATCCGTCGCAGCGCTTCAACGCGCGGCTGATCAAGCTCGATGGCGAGAAATTCGAGCAATTCACCATCACCGAAGGCGACAGCGCCGAAGCGGCGCGACTGCGCATCCAGCAGGCCGCGCAGGGCGCGCTGCACGTCACCGACGTCGCCAGCAAGGAGCGCAAGCGCCGCCCGGCGCCGCCGTTCACCACCTCCACGCTGCAGCAGGAAGCCTCGCGCAAGCTCGGCTTCACCACCCGCAAGACCATGCAGGTCGCGCAGAAGCTTTATGAAGGCGTGGCGATCGGCGACGAAGGCACGGTCGGCCTGATCAGCTACATGCGTACCGACTCGGTGAACCTGTCGCAGGACGCGCTGGCCGAGATCCGCGATGTGATCGCGCGCGACTACGGCATCGCCTCGGTGCCGGACAAGCCCAACACCTACACCACCAAATCCAAGAATGCGCAGGAAGCGCACGAAGCGGTGCGCCCGACCTCGGCGCTGCGCACGCCGGCGCAGGTATCGCGCTACCTGTCCGACGACGAGCGCCGGCTCTACGAGCTGATCTGGAAGCGCGCCGTCGCCTGCCAGATGATCCCGGCCACCCTCAACACCGTCAGCGTGGATCTGTCCGCCGGCAGCGAGCACGTGTTCCGTGCCAGCGGCACCACCGTCGTGGTATCCGGCTTCCTGGCCGTGTACGAGGAAGGCAAGGACGTCAAGACCGCCGACGATGACGACGAAGGCCGCAAGCTGCCGGCAATGAAGCCGGGCGACCGGATTCCGCTGGATCGCATCGTCACCGAACAGCACTTCACCCAGCCGCCGCCGCGCTTCACCGAAGCGGCGCTGGTCAAGGCGCTGGAGGAATACGGCATCGGCCGTCCCTCCACCTATGCCTCGATCATCCAGACCTTGTTGTTCCGCAAGTACGTGGAAATGGAAGGCCGCAGCTTCCGCCCGACCGACGTCGGCCGCGCGGTGTCCCGATTCCTGTCCGGCCACTTCAGCCGCTACGTCGACTACGACTTCACTGCCCGGCTCGAGGACGAGTTGGACGCGGTGTCGCGCGGCGAAGAAGAGTGGATCCCGCTGATGGAGAAGTTCTGGGGCCCGTTCAAGGAGCTGGTCGAGGACAAGAAGGATTCGCTGGACAAGACCGACGCCGGCAGCGTGCGCGTGCTCGGCACCGACCCGGTCAGCGGCAAGGAAGTCAGCGCGCGCATCGGCCGCTTCGGCCCGATGGTGCAGATCGGCACCGTCGAGGATGAAGAAAAGCCCAAGTTCGCGTCGCTGCGACCGGGCCAGAGCATCTACTCGATCTCGCTGGAGCACGCGCTGGAACTGTTCCTGATGCCGCGCATGCTCGGTGAGGACCAGGGCCAGGAAGTGAGCGTGGGCATCGGCCGCTTCGGACCGTTCGCGCGGCGTGGCAGCGTCTACGCCTCGCTGAAGAAGGAGGACGATCCCTACACCATCGACCTGGCGCGCGCGGTGTTCCTGATCGAGGAGAAGGAAGAGATCGCGCGCAACCGCGTCATCAAGGAATTCGAAGGCAGCGACATCCAGGTGCTCAACGGCCGCTTCGGTCCGTACCTGAGCGACGGCAAGCTCAACGGCAAGATCCCCAAGGATCGCGAGCCGGCGTCGCTGACCCTGGAAGAAGTGCTGGCGCTGATGGAAACCACCGGCAAGCCGGTGCGCAAGGGCTTCGGCGCCAAGAAGACCGCCGCCAAGAAAGTCGCCAAAGTGGCCAGGGTCGCCAAGACCACCGAGCCCAAGCCGGCCAAGAAGACGGTAAAGAAAGCAGCAAAGAAAACGGCCAAGAAGGCGACCAAGAAAACTGCCGCCCAGACGGTCGCCAAGACGGCGCCGGTCAAGGCCGCACCGGCCAAAAGCGCGGTCGGCAAGAAGACCGTGGTCAAGAAGACAGCCTGAGCGAACGCCAACGCGACCGGCACGCGGCAGTGGGGACCGGAACGATGCAGGATCTGAATCTCGCCAGCGCGATCGTCGCCCTCCAGCAGGGCGGCGTGATCGCCTATCCGACCGAAGCGGTATGGGGTCTGGGTTGCGACCCACGCCAGCACGCGGCGGTGATGCGCTTGCTTGAACTCAAGCGGCGGCCGCCTTCCAAAGGCGTCATCGTCGTCGCCGCCACGCTGGAACCGTTGCGTCCCTGGCTCGACCTGGCCGCATTGCCGGCCGATCGCCTGGCCGCCGTGCTGGCCAGCTGGCCTGGCCCGCATACCTGGGTGCTGCCGGCCAGCGAGCATGCCCCGCCGTGGGTCACGGGCGACCATGCCGGACTGGCGGTACGAATCAGCGCCCACCCATTGGTCGCGCGCCTGTGCCAGGCCTGGGAAGCGCCGCTGGTCTCCACCAGCGCCAACCTCGCCGGCGAGCCGCCGGCAAGGAATAGAGACCAATTGGACCCGGCGCTGCTGCGCGCCATCGACGGCGTGTTGGACGGCGAAACCGGCGGACTGGCCCAGCCCACGCCGATCCGGATCGCCCTGACCGGCCAGATCCTGCGCGACTGACCCGGCCTCACGCCGCGGCCGCGACGACGGCGTAGCATCGTGCCGGCCGGATTGGCCGGCCCCTTCCAGGAGCGTGTCATGCAGGTCCGCCATGCGTCCCTCGTCGTCGTGCTCGTTGCTTCCCTCTGCGCCGCCAACGCGAGCGCCGCCGAGCCGCCGGCGCCCACCGCCGAACAGCAGGCGATGATGAAGGCCTGGGAAAAAGCCGGGAAAGTCGGCGCCGAACACGCACAGCTGGCCGAACACCTGGCCGGCACCTGGACCACGCGCCAGAGCATGTGGATGGACGAAAAGGCACCGCCGCAGGTCTCCGCCGGCAAAGCCGTGCAGACGGCGATCCTTGGCGGCCGGCAGATCCGCATCGACTTCACCGGCCAGTTCGAAGGGCAGCCGTTCGAAGGCACCGGGCTGATGGGCTATGACAATGTCGCCGGTCGCTATGTGAGCCTGTGGACCGATACGATGATCACCGGCTTCATGATCGGCCACGGCACGTACGATGCCGGCAAGCGCACTTACACGATCCACAACGAGATGAGCGATCCGATGCATCCTGGCAAGGCCTGGCCGACGCGCGAAGTGCTGCAAGTGGTCGACAAGGACCACCTGGTGCAGGAAATGTTCGAAACGCGCGGCGGCAAGGAAGTGCGCACGCTGCGCATCGAATACACCCGCGCGCGTTGAACTGCGACCGCATGCGTGGCTGGCTGCCGCTGCTGGTCTTGATCGCGCTGCCGGCGCTGGCGGCGGAGACGCCGCCTTCCGGCAACGTCCGCATCTATCGCTGCGTCGGCAGCCAGGGCACCGTGTCGCTGCAGGATGCGCCCTGCGGCCAGGGCCGCCAACAGCAAGTGCTGGACATGCAACGCCCGCAGGATCCGCCGCCACGCACCGCCAGCACCGAGCCGGTGGCGGCGGACATCGCCAGCGCTTCCGCCACCGCGCCGCGCGAAGTGCGCATCGTCCACGCCGCCGCGCCTCGACCGATGTACGAATGCATCACCGCCGAGGGCGAGCGCTATACCAGTGACACGCCCGAGGGCAATCCGCGCTGGGTGCCGACCTGGGCCTATGGTTATGCCGGCGCACGGCCAGGGCCGCGCCCGGGGCCGCGTCCAGGCCCTGGCCCTGGCTCAGGACCAGGACCAGGCAGCGGCGGCGACCATGGCTCGCGGCCGCCACGCCCGCCCGGTGGCCATTCGCCCATCGGCGGCGTAATCGTTCCTTTCGGCACCATGCAGGTCCGCGACGAGTGCTATGCACTGCCGCAGCAGGAAGTCTGCGCACGCCTCAAGGATCGGCGCTGGGATTTGATCCGGCGCTACAACAGCGCCCTGCAGAGTGAGCGCGAACAGCTCAGCCGCGAACAGCGCGGCATCGACGCGCGCCTGGACCAGGACTGCGGGGGCGCATGATCCGACGATGGCTGGCGGCACTCTGGCTTGCGCTCACGCTGGCACCGGCGCATGCCCAACAGGAAGTGGTGATCTACCGCTGCACCGACGCGCAGGGCGCGCTGAGCGTGCAGAACATGCCGTGCCCGAAAGGCACCCAGCAGCAGAAAAAGATCATGCAGGCACCGGCGCCCACCGCGTGGCCCGCGTCGCCGACCATTCCTGCCACGCCAGCGCCGCCAGCGTCCTTAGCTCCTGATAAGCCGGCGCCGGACCAGCCCGCGCCGCGCAAGCCCAACCCCGAGCCGGTGGCGCCCGCCGCACCCAAGCCGCCGCCGCCACCGCTCTACGACTGCAAGCGTCGCGACGACACCCGCTACCTGACCGAAGACCTGCAAAGCGCAACCTACTGCCTGCCGTTGCAGGTCACCGGCCTGGACGGCAATCCGCGCACCGGCGCCGGCGAGGCCTGCGAGGTCGTCAGCGATCGCTGCCAACCTGTCGCCGACGACGGCTTATGCGCAGCGTGGCGCAAACAGGTGGAAGAAGCCGAAACGCGTTGGCGCTTCGCCGCGCCCGACCACGTCGCGCAACGCCAGGCCGAATACGCGCGCGTGCGCGACCGGGTGGCGGCCAGCAGTTGCGGCGATGGCGCCCAGGCTCAGAAGCCGTAGCGCAGGAATCCGCCGTCGACGGCGATGCATTCGCCGGTGATGTAGCTGGCCGCAGGCAGGCACAGGAACGCCACCGCCGCGGCCACTTCCTCCGGCTCGCCAATGCGCCGCATCGGGGTGCGCTCGATGACCTGCTCGTAGTAGTCCTGATCCGACAGCGGACCCGAAGTACGGCGGGTGCGGATATACCACGGCGCCACCGCGTTGACCCGCACGCCATCCTCGGCCCATTCGGCCGCCAGGTTGCGGGTCATCTGGTGCATCGCCGCCTTGCTCATGCCATAGGGCGCGCCGCTGCGCACATGGATCAGGCCCGACACGCTGCCGACATTGACGATCGCCGAGCTCGCATGGCGCGTCAGCATCGGGTGCGCATAGCGCGACAACTCGAAGGCCGAGAACACGTTGGTCTCGAAGATGCCGCGCCACTCGTCCTCGGTGTAGTCGATCGCCGCGCGGCTGACATTGCCGCCGGCATTGTTGACCAGCAGGTTCAGCCCGTCGGAATGGTCTTCGACCCAGTCCAGGATCGCGCGCCGGTCCTCGTCGTCGGCGACATCGGCCGCCAGTCCGTGCAGTTCGCGCTCGGCGAACTCTTCCTGCAACTCGTCGCGCGCGCTCGCCAGTGCGTCGGCGTCGCGCGCCACCATCAGCAGGTCGGCCCCCAGGCCCAGCAGCTCGCGCGCGATGGCCAGGCCGATCCCGGCACTGGCGCCGGTGATCAACGCGGTCTGCCCGTCCAGTCGCCAACGTTGCTGCATCGCCCGCTCTCCGATCGCCACGGCCGGACCCGGCCAATGGGTTTAGGATAGCGCCACCTCCAGGAGGCCACGACGATGAAATTCCGGATACCGCAGCGCCTGCTGGTCATTCCGCTGGCCATCGTGCTGGCGAGCGCGCTCGGCGCCTGCAGCCGGCCACCGCCGGCGCCGACCGAGCAACGCCCCGAGCCGCAGGCCACCGCGCTGCGCGATGCGATCAAGGAGCCGCTGGACAAGGCCCGCAGTGTCCAGCAGACCACCGACGAGGCCGCGCGGCAGCAGCGTGAGGCGATCGACGCGGCAACCCAATAGCCGCCCGGCCCCCCGCGTAGAACGACAACGCCGGCACTGGGCCGGCGTCGAATGCTTCCCGTCAGGCCCTTGCCGGGCCTGCGGCTACAGTCCGCAGAAACAATAGGCCAGCGCCTTCACCGGCGCGCCGCCCGCCTTGCTCTGCTCGGCCGCGTTCTCGACGAAGCGCAGCTGGGTATCGACTTCCGGCAAGGTCCGCGCCAGCAGCACGCGCGCCACGCCCGTATCGCCCAGCATCCATGCGCCGGCGCGGCTGCTGGCAAAGCCGCTCAGGAACTGCGCGAACGGCGTGGCCGGCTTCTCGATATAGCGCACCCGGAACTTGCCCTTGCCGAGCTTGGCGCGCGTGGCGGCGTCGGCGACGGCTGCCTTGGTGCCGCCGAACGCATCGACCAGCCCACGTTCCTTGGCCTGGGCGCCGCTCCACACGCGTCCGCGCGCGATCTTGTCGATCGCTTCCACCGGCTGCTTGCGCGCCTGCGCGACCTTGCCGGTGAAGTCCGCGTAGCCCTTGTTGATCACCGACTGGATCAGCTGGCCGACCGCCGGATCCATCGGGCGGGTGATGTCGAAGGCGCCGGCAAAGCGGGTCGTGCCCACCCCGTCGGTATGCACCCCGATCTTGTCCAGGGTGCGGGTGATGTTGGGGATCATGCCGAAGATGCCGATCGAACCGCTGATCGTGGACGGATCGGCGTAGATGCGGTCGGCGTCCATGCTGATCCAGTAACCGCCCGAGGCGGCCAGATCGCCCATCGACACCACCACCGGCTTGCCGGCGGCCTTCAGCGCGACCACCTCGCGGCGGATCTGTTCGGAGGCGAACACTTCGCCGCCGGGCGAATCCACGCGCAACACCACCGCCTTGACGTCCTCGTCGTCGCGCGCCTGGCGCAGCAACAGGGCCGTCGACTCGCCGCCGATGCGCCCGGCCGGCTGCTCGCCGCCGCTGATCTCGCCCGCGGCCACTACCACTGCCACCTGCGGCCGCGAATCGACCGGCGAGCGGCGCGAATCCAGCTGGGTCAGGTAAGTATCGAAATCGACGCTGCGGAAACCCACGTCACTGTCGTCGTCGGCGACGCCGCGCTTGGCCAGCAACTGATCCACTTCTTCGCGCGTCTTCAAGCCATCCACCAGCTTCTGCTGCAGCGCGAACTTGGCCAGGTCGCCGCCGGCGGCAGCCACCCCTTCCGGCAAGGTGTCGATGCCGGCCGCCAGCTGCTCGGCAGTGAGCTTGCGGGCCGCGGCGATGTCGCCGAGGTAGCGCTGCCACACGTCGTTCATCCAGAACAGATCGGCTTCCTTGGCCTCGGGCGACGCCGCATCGAGGATGTAGGGCTCGGCGGCGGACTTGAACTCGCCGACCCGGAACAGATGCACGTCCACGCCGAGCTTTTCCTGCAGGCCGCGGCGGAAATACTGGCGGAAGCGACCCAGGCCCTCGAGCACCACGCTGCCCATCGGGTCGAGATAGACCTCGTTGGCCTGCGCGGCCAACAGGTACTGCCACTGGCTCAGGTTCTCGGAGAAGGCCACGACCTGCTTGCCCGAAGCACGCAGCTCCTGCAGCGACGCGGAGACTTCGCGCATCGAGGCGAAGCCGCTCGGCTGCAGCTTGTCCAGATCCAGCAGCACGCGCTCGATACGCTTGTCCTCGCGCGCGGCATCGATCGCCCGCACGAAATCGCGCAGCTGTATTTCTTCGGCCCCCTTCTCACCCATCGCACGCGCCAACGCGCGGCTGACCGGGTCGGCACTGAACTGTTCGACCAGCCGTCCCTCCGGCGCGATCACCAGCGTGGTGCGATCCAGCAACGGCTTGACTCCGCTGCCGCGCGCCATCACCGCCAGCATGATCAGCAGGAACAGCAACAGCAGGCCGAAGAACACCAGGTTGAGGATCAACCGGCGGGTGAAGTTCATCACGTCCCAGAGCCCGACGAAGAAGCGGGCCACCGGACTGCGACTCACGGGTTGGTTCATGGAAAGCTCCAGAGAGGACGTGATGCCGAGGCACGCCTGTGCCACGAAACCAGCATACCCGCTGGCAAAGCTGCGGGCATGCCCAGGAAGTCAGGGGGACCGGCGGCGGCGATTCACGCGCTGGGCGCGCCCGTCATGTGGCCTGAGGCGGTCCTGCTCAGGGCGCCGCGCGGAGCATCCGCTGGCTGGTCCAGCGCAGGCGCCAGCCCATCAACACCGCCGCGGCGGTCAGGCCGATGATCAGGCCGATCCACATGCCTTGCGGTCCCCAGCCCAGCCACAGCCCCAGGCCGGCGCCCAGCGGCATGCCCAGGCCCCAGTACGAGAACATCGCCAGGAACATCGGCACCCGGGTGTCCTTCAGGCCGCGCAGAGCACCGGCCGACAGCACCTGGATGCCGTCGGGAAACTGGAACGTCGCCGCGAACAGCAGCAGCGTCGAGGCCAGCGAGGCCACCGCCAGATCGTCCGTATAGACGCCCACGATGGCGCCGTGACCCAACAGCAGCGTGCTCGCCGACAAGGTCTGGGTCGCCAGCACGATCGCGTAGCCGGCCCAGACCGCACGCCGCATGCCCAGCGGATCGCCCCGCCCGACCGCATGGCCGACCCGCACCGTGGTCGCCTCGGCCACGCCCATCGGCAGCATGAAGCACAGCTGGGAGACATTGATGGCAATCTGGTGCGCGGCCGCCTCGGTGGCGCCGAGCCGTCCGATCAACAGCGCGGTGACGATGAAGAGACCGCCCTCCATCAGCACGGTGATGCCGATCGGCAGGCCGGTGCGCAGCAGGTCGGCGATCGCCGCCCAGCGCGGGCCTTCCCAATGCCCGAACAGGCGCAGATGGGCAAATCGCCTGGAACGCCACAGGTACAACCCGAACGCGCTGGCCTGCAGCCACATGGTGACCGCCGAGGCGATGCCCAGCCCCTGCGCGCCATGCTCGGAGAATCCGAAGCGGCCATAGGTCAGTACGTAGCCCAGCGGCGCCAGCACGGCCAGCCCACCGAAACCGAGCAGCATGGTCGGCAGCGTCCAGTGCATGCCTTCGCTGAGATAGCGCATGCAGAAGTACAGGGTCAGCGCCGGGCCGCCCCAACGCACCGCATGCAGGAAGGCCGTCGCGCCCGGCACGATGTCCGGGGCGATGCCGAAGGTAGGCAGCAGCGGCGGCACCACGCTGAGGAACGTGAACATCACCGCGCCCAGGGCGATCGACAACCACAGCGCCTGGCGGAACAGCGGGCCGATCTCGCCATCGCGGCCGGCACCGTGCAACTGCGAGACCGAGGCGGTCAGCGAGATCAGCGTGCCGATCGGGATCAGCATCGGCAGCCACAGCAGCGCAGTGCCAATGGTGACCGCCGCCAGCGTGGCGGTGCCGTGGTGGCCGGCGATCACGTTGTCGACGAAGCCGATCAGACCGGTGGAGACATGGCCCAGCACCAACGGCAGGGCAAGCAGGAAGGTGGCACGCACTTCGATACCGAAGCGCGGCGTCGTGGAAGAGACGGACATGGGAGGCGGCAGGCGTACTGCGGTCGCGCCGGGGGAGGCGTCTGGCACCGGGTCGCACAGGTCCGCTATCTTACGCGCCTCTCCCTTGCCGGCCGATGACGATGAGCAAGCCCCACGCAAACCCCGAGGCTTGCGAAAACTGCGCCACCGCCCTGCAGGGCGAGTTCTGCCACGCCTGCGGGCAGAGTTCGCACAACCCGGTACGCAGCTTCGGGCATGCGGTGGAAGAGGTCTTCGAATCGTTCTGGCATCTCGACGGGCGCATCTTCCGCACCCTGCGCGACTTGCTGGTGCCCGGACGCCTCGCCTTGGCCTACCTGGCCGGCCAGCGCGTGCGCTTTATCCCGCCGCTGCGCCTGTTCGTGGTGTTGAGCCTGTTGACGTTCTTCGTGGCCCGCCTGGCGGTCCACATCGACAACGACGAGGCCAAGGGCGAACAGGGCCGCAACAGCACCCAGGTCGCCGCCGATTTCAAGCAGGCGCGCACCGCCGAAGAAGTCGAGGCATTGCGCAAGGACCTGACCAAGAACCTGGTCGAGGCACGCGACAAGGTCCCGGCGAACATCCCCGGTGCACGCGCCGGCTTCGACGCCAGCATCGTGGTGATCGACAAGCAGGCGCGCCGCCGCTTGAACGAACTCGGCGCCCCGGCCAGCACCCAACCGGAAGCCGCCTTCGCGGCCAGCAAGGCGGACGAGGACCTGGGCGAATCGACGCCGTTCGAAAGCCCGCTGCCCGACTTCGCCGACCACTGGATCGACGGCGAATTCCATCGCATCAACGACAACCTGCCGCGGCTGCGCGACGACCCGCAGCGGCTGGTGAATGCATTCTTCGCCGCGGTGCCGTCGACGCTGTTCGTGCTGGTGCCGTTATTCGCGCTGTTGCTGCGCGTGCTCTATCTTTTCAGCGGCAAGGTCTACCTCGAACACCTGGTGGTGGCGCTGTACAGCCATGCCTTCCTGTGCCTTGCCCTGCTCGGCGTGTTGCTGTTGTCGCTGCTCAGCACCGCGGTCACGCCATGGGCGGCGTGGTCGGGCTGGGTGATCGGCCTGGCGCAGTTCGCGCTGGTGATGTGGATGCCGATCTACCTGCTGGTGATGCAGCAACGCGTCTACCGCCAGTTCTGGCTGGTCACGCTGGTCAAGTACTGCGTGCTCGGCGGGATCTACTTCACTGTGGTGGTCGGCGCGGCCGCGCTGCTGATGATCGCCAGCCTCGCCAGGATCTGACCTCAGCGTCCGGCATGCGTGCGCAGCCACTGCGCGCGCGCGTCGGCAGGCAGACCGAGCAGTTCGGCGCGCAATGCCGCGCGATCCTGCGGCGCCGTGCGCTGGGCGATCATCGCCAACTGTTCGAGCTGCGCATCCTCCAGCCCGCGCAGCAGCGCCAGCGCCGTCGTCCGCTGCTCGGGCGACACGAAACCGAACAGCGGTTGCAGGGCGGGGTAGTAACGCCCCAGGCGCGGCCCGAGCTGCCAGCTGTCGCGGTGCAGCCGGTCCATCGCATCGAACTGGGTACGCAAGGCCTGCTGCTGGTCCGGCGGCAACGCGGCCCACTGCGCCTGCGCCTGGCGGAGCCGGGCGCGATCGGCCTCGCTCAGCGCGCGCCAGGCCGCATAGCGTTCACGCACCTCGGCGCGCCCGCCGGCATCGAGCTGCGGCCACGCGGGGGCCGCGGGCAGGACCGCCGGCGCCGGCGTTTCGTCCAGCGCGGCCGGCAGCTCCTGGGCGAGCGCGGCGTTGGCCAGCAGGGTGAACAGTGCCGCGAAGGCGCAGCCGCGCCAGCGCTCAGGGGTCATCGGCCGTCTCCAGGCCCGCGCTCTCCATCCCGGCCGCGGCCATTTGGGTGCGGGTCGGCTGCGGTTCGGACTCATCGGGCGGGATCGGTCCGCCAGCGGCAAACCAGGCATAGAAGTCGGCCTGCCTGGCCAGCGGCAGCTGCGGATCGGCGAGCATCGCGGCATCGGCGGGATCTGCGCCGGATACCGGCGCGGTCTCCGACAGGTCTTCGGCCGGCAGTTCCTCGACCAATACCGGTGCGTTATCGGTGACGTGCAACACACCGGCCGGTGCCTGGCTGACCGGCACCGGCGGCAGGACCGGCGCACGACCGCGCAGCACCAGTACACCGACGATCGCCAGCGCCACCAGCAAGGCCAGCAGGATCCAGAGCCAATGACGGCGCCAGCCCGAATCGCCGCGGCGTGGCACACGACGCGATGCCGCAGCGCTCGGACGCGCCACCACCGGTCCGTGTTGGTCCATCGCCATCGCCCCCTCGCCCAGCGCCGCCTCCCTCAGCTGGGCGAGGCGGGCCAACCGTTGCGGACCGAGATCGCGCAATTGCTGTTGCGCCGCCTCGGCCAGCGCGCGCCAGGCCTGGGCATCCGGACGCCCGTCCGGATCGCGCGGGCAGGCCCGGGCCAGCGCCTGTTGGTATTGCGGCTCGTCCAGGCCCAGCACATCGGCCGCGGCGGCTTCGTCCAGCCCAGCGACGATACGCAGCAGCAAGGCCAGGCGGTCGCCGGCCGGCATCTGCGCCAGGGCCCGCAGCGCGGGTACCCAGTGGGAGGGATCGACCGGCTCGCGCATCGCCGGGGCGGCCGCCAGCAGGCTCCAGAACCGCGACGGCCAAGCCGCCAGGGCCACCTCGCCCGCATGGGTGCGGAAGGCGCGCAACGCGGCCGCCAGGGCCCGTTCGGCCACGCCGGTGTCGCCGCACTGGAGGCGGGCCAGGACATCGCCGCGGCGTTCTACGCCCCGCAGGAAGGCCGACAGGGCGGCCGGCGGGGCCGGGGATCGGGCAGCGGACCCGGCAGTCATGGATACTCCGTCATCGCCAAATCATAGCCTTGGCGCCCCCGCCTTCGCTGCCTTGACAGCCGGACCGCCATACGCTCCCCTCCGGTTCGTCGCGCGCTGGTTGTGCACAGCACTAAAAGTCCTGTCATGGAACGACGCCCAGACCGCGGCAAACCCTATGTTTCAAGCGTGTTTCACGGATAACACCATGAATTCAAAGGGAAAATAGATTGTGGCGATTTTTTGTCCAAGTGGTCCGCAAGCCCTGTGAATCCGCCTTCACCGCGTGGAGCAAGCGGGAAACTCACAGCTTTATCCACAATCGATGTGGATAAAAGCGAATCTCTTTACGGGGCCAATATTTACGTCTTGTTTATCCACTACCGCACAGGAAGACGAGGCAAGTCCTGGCACCGCCACGGGCGTCCACCGCTAGACTGAATACATGTCGCAACCGCCACCGATCCTGCGCGTCGCCCTGCCGGTGCCGCTGCCCCAGCCATTCGACTATCTGCCGCCGCCCGGACCGGTCAGCGAGGCGGACGTCGGCCGAAGGGTCCGGGTCCCGTTCGGCAGTCGCGAGCTGGTCGGGGTGGTCACCGGGCTGGGCGAGGCGGCCGGGTCCGATTCATTGCGCGCGGCCAGCGCCTGGCTCGACGACCAGCCCCTGCTGGTCGATGAACTGGCCGCCTCGCTGGCGTGGCTGCGCCGGTATACCCATGCCCCGCTCGGCGAGGTGCTGGCCACGGCCCTGCCGGCCGCATTGCGGCGTGGCGACCCGCTGCCCGGACGCGACGTCTGGGGCTGGCGCCTGACCGAGGCGGGACAGACCGCGCGTGCCCGCCTGCGCGCCGGGACCCGGCCGGCGCGACTGGCCGAGCTGCTCGCTGACGAGACCCTCGACGAGGCACGCCTGGACGTGCTCATGGAGGACTGGCGCACGCCCGCGCGCGCGCTGGCCAAGCGCCAGCACGCCGAGCGGATCGCACTGCCGGCGCCGGGCCATCACGAAGCCAGCCTGCTCCCCGGCCCGGTCCTCAACCCCGCGCAGCAGACCGCGGTCGAGTCGCTGCGGGAAGCGCAGGACGGGCGCGGATTCGGCGCCTTCCTGCTGGACGGCGTCACCGGCAGCGGCAAGACCGAGGTCTATCTGCAAGCGATCGCGCACTGCCTGGCGGCCGGCAAGCAGGCGCTGGTGCTGGTCCCGGAGATCGGCCTGACCCCGCAGACGCTGGCGCGCTTCCGCGCCCGCCTGGGCGTGCCCGTGCATGCACTGCACTCCGGATTGTCCGACGGCGAACGCGCACGCGTATGGGCCGCGGCATGGCGCGGCGAAGCCCGCCTGATCGTCGGCACGCGCTCGGCGATTTTCACGCCGCTGCCCGACGCCGGCCTGATCGTGATCGACGAAGAACACGACGGCAGCTACAAACAGCAGGACGGGATCCGCTACCACGCACGCGATTTCGCCCTGGTGCGCGGCAAGGCCTTGGGCATCCCGGTGGTGCTCGGCAGCGCGACCCCTTCGCTGGAATCGCTGCACAACGCAGCGCAGGGCCGGTATCGGCACCTGCGCCTGCCGCACCGCGCCGGTGAGGCGCGGCCACCACGCGTACGCGTGCTCGATATGCGCAAGCGGCTGCTGCGCGACGGCCTGTCGACCGAGGTCGTCGACGGCATCCGCCAGACCCTGGCCCAGGGCGGCCAGGTGCTGGTGTTCAAGAACCGGCGCGGCTATGCACCGGTCCTGCTCTGCCACGATTGCGGCTGGACGGCGCCGTGCCAGCGCTGCAGCACGCCCGAGCACCGTACCCCGATGACCGTCCACGCCGGCGGCCGGCGCCTGCAATGCCATCACTGCGGCGCACGCCAACCGGTGCCGCTGGCCTGTCCGGACTGCGGCAGCCTGGCGCTGCAACCGCAGGGCATCGGTACCGAGCGGCTGGAGGAACACCTGGTGGCGGCGTTTCCCGAGGTGCCCGTGCTGCGTATCGACCGCAGCACGACCCAGCGTCGCGACGCGGTCGGCGAACAGCTGGCGCGCCTGGGCGACCAGCCCGGCATCCTGGTCGGCACGCAGATCCTGGCCAAGGGCCACGACCTGCCGCGGCTCACCCTGGTGGTGGTCGTCGGCATCGATGAAGGCCTGTTCTCCGCCGATTTCCGCGCCAGCGAAAAACTGGCCCAGCAGCTGATCCAGGTCGCCGGACGCGCAGGACGCGCCGAACGGCCCGGCGAAGTCTGGCTGCAGACCCACCACCCGGATCATCCGCTGCTGCAGACCCTGGTGCAGGGCGGCTACCACGCCTTTGCCGAAGCCGAGTTGCAGCAGCGCGCAGCGGCCGGCTTTCCACCGTTCGCGCACCTGGCGCTGCTGCGCGCCGAGGCCAAGGACGCGGCCGCCAGCCGCCAGTTCCTCGACATGGTGCGGGTCGCCGGCCCAGCGGATGCCGAGGTCGAGCGCTTCGGCCCGATGCCGGCCCCGATGCCGCGCCGCGCCGGCTTCCAGCGCAGCCAACTGCTGCTCTCGTCAGCGCAGCGGCAACCCCTGCATCGGCTGCTCGATGCACTGCTGCCCGAGATCTACGGCTCGCCGCTGGCCCGCCGCGTGCGCTGGTCGCTGGACGTGGACCCGATCGATCTCTACTGAGTCGGCTTGGCCTGCTTGGCCGGCGTGGCGACCTTGCGGGGCGCCTTCTTCGCCGCCGGCCTGCCCTCGACCTTGGCCGGGCTCTGCTTGGGCCGCACCCACAGCGTCTTGCCCTCCTGGCGCGTCTCGAACAGGTCGATCGCCTTGATCAGTTCGCTGAGCTTGCCGTAGCCGTAGTTGCGCGAATCGAACGGCCCCTTGTTGCCGATATGGCTGCCGACCCGCCCCAGGTGCGACCAGCCGTCCTCATCGGCGGCGGCACTGACGGCGCCGGAAAGCAGCCGCTTCAGCGTCGCGTCGGCGCGCATCGCCTCATCGTTGCGGGCGCTCACCGCCGCTGGCGCATCCTTCTGCTCGGCCAGGCCCAGTTTTTCCAGATACAGGAAATGCGAGCAGGCGCGCACGAACGGAAGCGGCGTCTTCTCCTCGCCGAACCCGTAGACCTGCAGGTTGTCGTTGCGCAGCCGCATCACCAGCGGGGTGAAGTCCGCATCGCTGGACACGATCGCGAAGCCGTCCAGGTTGCGCGCATACAACAGATCCATCGCGTCGATCACCATCGCCATGTCGGAAGCGTTCTTGCCGCTGCTGTAGGCGAACTGCTGGATCGGACGGATGGCGTATTCGTGCAGCACCGCTTCCCATCCCTTCAGATGCGGGCTCTTCCAGTTACCGTAGGCACGCCGCACATTGGCGGTGCCGTAGCGCGCCAGTTCGGTGAGGATCGCATCGATCTTCGACGCCGGCGCATTGTCGGCATCCACCAGCAACGCGATCCGCTTTTCGACTTCGGCCATGCCAGCACTCCCGGGGGTTGGCCCATGGCAGACGCGTGTGACGACGTCCTGCCCTGGGCGGGTTTAGGCTCTGCGGCAACGGTCGTCGACCGACCGCACAGGCACGAGGCCCACATGCAGCATTCTGTCCCAATCGTCGGCGTGCAGATACCGCGCCGCGCCTTCGGGCCAGCCGTTGCCACCCCTCTTCGTCGGCGGCGACCTGGCCGCGGTGAAGCGCGAGAACGGCCGGCCCGTCCCCGGCGTGGCGCCGGCCGCCAAGCAAATGGGCCGGCACATTGCGAAGGCCCTGCGTGCGCGTCTGCAGGGACGTCGTACTGGTGAACTGGGCGATGGCGTACTGGAGCTACCAGCGCGCGGCGCGGATCATCCTCGGGGCGCCGGAGCCACCGACGCCACCGGAGCAGGACGGCTGACCCCGAAATGCAGAAAGCCGCCCGAGGGCGGCTTTCCTTCATGCATCCAGGCAGTGGATCAGGCGACGAACAGCGCCTTCATCTTCTTCAGCGCGTTCGCTTCGATCTGACGGATGCGCTCGGCCGACACGCCGTATTCGTCCGCCAATTCCTGCAAGGTGATCTTGGAATCGGAATCCAGCCAACGGCGCTTGACGATGTCGCGCGAACGCTGGTCCAGACCGGCCAGGCCTTCGCGCAGCAATTGCAGTTGGTTGTCTTCGCTGTCGTGACGCTCATAGGCCTGCGACGGGTCTTCGTCGTTGGCGACCAGATAGTTCGCCGGCGACGGCGGCGCGTGGTCGTCGTCCTCGTCGGACGGCGCATCGAAACCGATGTCGCGGCCGGACAGGCGCGACTCCATTTCCATCACCTCGCGCTCGGACACGTTGAGGTCCTTGGCGACGGCGCTGACTTCGGCGGCGTTGAGCCAGCCCAGGCGGGTCTTGGACTTGCGCAGGTTGAAGAACAGCTTGCGCTGCGCCTTGGTCGTGGCGACCTTGACGATGCGCCAGTTCTTCAGGATGAACTCGTGCAGTTCGGCACGGATCCAGTGCACGGCGAAGCTGACCAGGCGCACGCCCATGTCCGGGTCGAAGCGCTTGACCGCCTTCATCAGGCCGATGTTGCCTTCCTGGATCAGGTCGCCCAGCTGCAGGCCGTAGCCGTTG
>Ga0160434_100152_pt1 | contig 36789 bp, 37 predicted proteins | sample HID1973I_E0MG_FD_108273 | JGI IMG/M metagenome (GOLD analysis project Ga0160434, IMG submission 108273) | Enriched mosquito-associated microbial communities from UW Madison campus, WI, USA - HID1973I_E0 MG | ecosystem: Host-associated > Arthropoda: Insects > Digestive system > Unclassified ... | reverse complement strand
GTCTACAGGCCAGTTAGCGCTGAAGAAAACGCATTTACTACTTTCCGAACTGATAGAGCGCTGCATCACAATTATCGATCCTGAAGAGAAATGGCCCATAGTAATAAGTGGTAACCGGTCATTGAAAGTGCACGCAGATGAGCACCGGATAGAGCAGGTTGTGATAAACTTTATAACAAATGCTATCAAATACGCCCCTCAGTCCACTGCGATCCGTGTTGAATTAGAATCTTTGAACAGAAATATAAAGGTTTCTGTGATAGATATGGGAGATGGAATCCCTAGGGAAAAATTATCCCATGTGTTTCAAAGATACTATAGGGTTGATCCACATAAAACACAGAAGGACGGCCTTGGACTTGGTCTATATATCTGTGAGGAAATCATCACCAGACACGGAGGCGAAATAGGTGCCGAGAGCGAATTAGGCATCGGAAGCACCTTCTGGTTTACCTTGCCGTCTAGTTATTGAATCCCTAACTAGGTTTCCTCTTCCTGACCTTTGGATAAAGCAAAGTTCCGTAATCAGACCTAGGGTCGGCCTATCCAGGGATAATCCAACTCCCATGCCCTTACAGGGTAGACTATAAAAACATCTTGCGTTTTTTTCATACCGCTATCAATCCCGAGAAATATGGGATAATTTTATACAGTCCGGGGCAGAAACACCTAAAAAATATTGGGACATTTTTTTGTTATACGCCAGGCAGCTAGGATATTTCCGGTCAACCATGTGATATTCTGACCAGTAAGTTGATCACCAACATCTCAGGTGTCGCATCCGACTGGTTTCACATGGATGGGATTCCCGATCGGCAAGTGATTGTCCTATCCCAGCAGGATAACACGCTTTTAAAAAGGAAAATATTTGTCGGATTCTTTAATACTAAAAAGCGCAAATATACTTTATTCCTAGCCGTCTTTTGCCTGGATGAGTAACAGCAAAATTTAACAAAACGAAAGGTAATTTACGCCGTGAGACTTAATTTAAAATTATCCAGGAAAGTTGCCACTTTAAATATTATATTTTTCCTGACAAATAGTTTCATTGTGCGGAATATTTATACTGTACCATCCTTCATTACGAATTTGACATTTAGCAGGTTTGATATGTCCTTTGTCAAATGCGGGATTGCAATTATATCTGCATAGTATCCAGGTTTTAATTAACCAATTTTATCTCCCAAGCCTAACTGCAAAGCGCCATTTACAGTGCATGCCTGCAATATGCTGATGTTAGACATTCCTGCCTTTCTTATTTAATGTTCCTGTAGAAAGATATTCGATCTCGTGCGTTTTCTCCGCAACGTGTTTTTTAAAGTCAAATACGTCTATGCTGAGGTAATGGGGGAGACGCTCCCTGCCAGCTCCGTCTTTTGATATCATAATTAAAACTTGTTCTCCCCTTTGTGAGGTCATAACAAGGCTTCCGAATATTTTCATTAGGAATTAATTAACGTGTTCCCTTTTTTTCTAAGCCCTATTCCGTAGCTTGCCTACCAGGTAAGGGTCAGGTGCTGACCACCATTGGTAAAAGACTCGATATGGCTCTCGGGTGTTCTCTTGAAACTAAGTTTTGATCCGTCTTTTAGGGTAAGCCGGAAGTCTGATGCTTTGACCTGACGGTCCCCAATTAACCTCAGCCGGCAAGGTATACGGCAATCTCCGCCTATCAGAAAGTCAACTTTTCGTGTCCCGTCTTTACGGACAAAATCTAGTGGAAAATCGCAGTACAACATGAGGCCATCTGTTAATCTGTGGTAATGACGTGGCAGAATGCCAAAGGCATTTCCTGCCCCGTAGACCTCCTGACCAACCTCCCCGTTTTTTCCCCATCCATCGTGTAGATCTTCCAGCGCCACCCAGAGTTTTCTGTCTACTTCCCCGACTTTTACCTCTTCTGACAATGAATCTTCAGGTAGCATGGGCGGATAATAGAACGGAGCCCGGTCTACAAGATGGCGGATGTATTCGCAAACGAGCGTTCGGATGGAGGGTAGGATTTCTACGCCTCTAGAGTGTTTGAGGTAATCGTGAAACGCACAGAACACTTCCTGCTCTTCATATACCGCAGTATAAGGCGCATCCGATAAGGGGAACAGGGCAAAAAATGACGGAAATCCCTGTCCATAGCCATATTGACAATCCCATAGCCGGACGTTCTGAAAGATATTCGCAAGGCATAGATTGGAAAGCTCCAGGTAAATTTTCTTTCCCGTCAATTTAAATAAACGCAGTAATGCACCTGCGGAAAAGGCTGTATTGTTGGCCTGGTAAAATAGCTTGAAGCCTTTTCCTTTCAGCGTTCGGGCAGCTTTTTCTGCCTCTGCCAGGTATTTTTTCTCGTTCGTAAGCTCATAGGCCTGTATCAATATATGGGCATAAAGCCCGGCAACATCGTGCTGCCCGCCTTCGCCCTCTTTGGTTTCGGCCTTGACCACCTCGAGGCTGTCCATCTTATAAAACACGGGCCAGTTGTATCGGAAGTGCCTGGCGACTTTCATTGCATAGGGAAGGGAATCCAGAAACAGCTTTTCCGCTTTCTTATCGCCCAGTAGGGCCAGGCGAGAAAGATTCAGAAGAGGATGGTGGAGATACCATGAGTCCATTACGTCAGGCTTTTTCTGCTCTTCTTCCCCCTTGAGCTTGCCCTGCGCAGCGGGAAGCCAGCGTACAATGGTCTTTAATTTTTCGTCATAAAATTCCCCCAGACCAGCCTTTATTTTTTCAGTAATTGGAAGTTTCCGGCCTCCCCATCCGGTGAAATCGATAAGTGGAAGGAGCACGGCAAGCTGTACCATGATTTCTGGTGGGGTTTCGTAATCCGATACGTAGGCATTAAAATAATGTTTTCCTTCAACCTGACACCAGCAGCCGGGCGATTCGGTAAGGTCAAGCAGCCCTTTTTCAAGTATATCCGGCCAGTGAACATAACTGGTCTTCCTTGGCGGAATTTCGATGTATACAGCGGCAAGCATATTCAGGTACTGATCGGTAAGTGCAGACTCATTTTCGGGCGTCTTTTCTTCAAATGCGATTATGGTATCACTGAGCGTATACTGGGTTTTCTTTTTTAACGGATAATCAACTGTAGGGGGAAGAGAAAACCCGATCTCAGGCCAGCTTCCGCCAACGGTCTCTGCAGCTGATGTCCGAGTATCCTGGTTATAGCGCTGAAGACTGGTCAGATTCTGAAAATAAAATACGCTACCCTTGTTCTTCTTTTCCAGGGAGAAATGCAGAATACCCGACCGGGTTCCCACCTGCTTCACATGTACGGTGCCCATCGCCTTATCCTGATTTTTGTTTTCGGGAAGGATAATATCCCTTGGCCAAAAGGGAATGTGCATATCCGTTTCCGGCACAAAAAAAGTTGTAAACTTGAGTATTGGATATTCTTTGGCTATGATTTCTATCCTTGTTTTGAAGGTGCCAATTATGGAACGCATGGAGATATCTATTCCCTTATCGGTAAGTTTTTTTCTCGCTGTTTCAAGCTTTCCATCGGGAGCATAGGCCGTACGGAAAACGGTTCTGCCGTTAGGCCATTCGGCACTGATATAAAGGGCAGATGGTGAGCAGTAGACTGAAAAGGTGTACGAGCCAATCAATTTGTTAAATAGCAGAGGCAGCTTATCGTCCAAAAGCTCCTCAGATGCAGCCGCCTGCCAGGGGGAAATTCCGTTCATAGTTTAATATTTGGTATAAAATGAAAAACACATCATGTGGAGAATGGTTTAACTTTTTTTGCTTATCACAGGCATAGACAGGAAAACATTCGCCGCCCGGCCGTTGTTCTCCACTTATGAAAGACCTCGCCAAAAGATTTCCATCCAATCCGATCTTATTGCCAAAAGATATCGCTCCCAGTGACAGCTCCCTTCAGGTGATTTGCCTGCTCAATCCTGGCGTTTTCCGTTTTGATGGCAAGACCTGGCTGTTAGTCAGGGTTGCAGAAAGCAGGGCGCAGAAAGAGGGCTTTGTATTTTTTCCCGTTATCAGCGAACATGGGAAGCTGGAAGTGCTGGAAGTGGATGTAAACGATCCCGACCTGATTTCCACCGATGCCCGGGTGATGAACTACCGTGGATTGGACTATCTGACCACAGTTTCCCATTTAAGGCTCCTGAGTAGCGAGGACGGCATCCGTTTTACCCAAAATGATGAATATCCGCCGCTTTTCGGGATGGGGGAACTCGAGCGTTTCGGCATCGAAGACTGCAGGGTCAGCCAAATAAACAGCGTATTCTATCTGACCTATACGGCAGTTTCGGCATCGGGGGTAGGCGTAGGACTTCGGACTACTACAGACTGGAAAAATTTTTCCCTTCCAAAGATGATCCTTCCCCCACACAATAAGGACTGTGCAATTTTTGAGGGAAAAATTGACGGAAAGTTTTTTGCGCTGCACCGCCCAAGCTCAAAAGAGATCGGCGGTAATTTTATATGGTTGTGCGATTCGATCGACGGGGAACGGTGGGGAAACCATAAATGCATCATCAGGACAAGGGGCGGCATGTGGGACAGTGGTAGGGTCGGGGCTGGTGCCGCTCCAATATGGACCGAAAGCGGTTGGCTCGCGATTTATCACGGAGCGGATGAGAAAAATAGGTACTGTCTGGGTGCGTTCCTGCTGGATCTGCAAAATCCTGCGATTGTTCTGGGAAGGACAGTGGATCCCATTATGGTTCCCAGCGAAACTTATGAGCTAAGCGGTTTTTTCGGTGAAGTCGTTTTCACTAACGGACACATTGTTGAGGAAGACAAACTCACAATCTATTATGGTGCCGCAGACGAATTTGTATGCGGCGCAGTGTTATCCATTGCCGAAATTCTGGAGCAAACAATTTCAGTCAAATAGTTTACAGCAATTAGTTGACCTTTTCTTTATACATCTGAAGTTTACGGCTGAGGATGCGTCTTGCTTCATGGATTCTGGTCTTTACCGTGCCTAGCGGAATCGAAAGCTCAGCTGCGATCTCCTCATATTTATAGCCCTCCACATATCTAACAAATGGTATACGGTACTGCTCGGCTAGATTTGAAAGCGCCACTTGTATATCGCCCAGCACAAAGGCGCCTTCCGCCGCATTGTTTATTTGGCTTATATTGAGCTGGACAGAACTGAGTTCCTCCGACTGGGTAATAACGCCGCCTTTCCTGCTTGATTTTCTGTAATTGTTTATGAATGTATTTCTCATGATGGTATAAAGCCAGCCTTTTAGGTTGGTGCCGTCCTGATATCTATCCATATATCTAAAGGCTTTCATCATGGTATCCTGGATGAGATCGTTTGCATCATCCTCATCTCTGGTAAATTTTAATGCAAAGGATCTGAGCGAGCTGTCGTAATCGCTGATCAGGGCAGTGAACTGGTTCGTAGTCATAGTTTTTCGTTTTAGGGATGTAATTTTCAGATTGCAAGAACAATACCACACCAAAGGATAGATCATAGTCTCTACGTAAGTGACATGAAATGATGCGGGAAAGCCAAGGTAATAAATTTGTAGAAAAACAAAACCAAAGGCAGCCCGCATCGGTTGTCAAAAAAGATGGTTAGAGTGTGAAATGAATCACATGCCATATGATTGCAAAACAGAGACAAGATTCGCATTGCAGCTTTTTAAAGCTTATAGATAGCAAGTGAATGTTAAGGTACATACATGAATAAAGACGACGTCAAGCTATCCGATATTCAGAGAATCCTCTTTGGCGAGGCGCCAATAGAGTTTCTGTGGGAAACACTGATCCGTACTTTTCTGATCTATGCTTTTTTGCTACTTATTATAAAATGGCTGGGCAAGAGGATGAGCGGACAGTTATCAATAAATGTGATGGCGGTCATGCTCGTTCTAGGGGCTATCGTTTCGGTACCGATGCAGGTACCGGAAAGTGAACTTTCGCAGGGCGTCCTGCTTCTGGTCTGTGCGCTGAGTTTCCAGTGAGGGATGAGCTGGATGGAATTTCACAGCAAGCGCTTTGAGGAGGCGACGATGGGCAAGGCAATAATGCTCGTGCGCAACGGCCGGTTTGAGTTGGAGGTTATGGAAGAAAACCACATCACCCGCCAGCTCATCTTTTCTGAGCTACGGAGCAACGGGGTTTCTACCCTTGGACAGGTAGGAACGCTTTACCTTGAGGCCTCCGGTATTTTTAGCCTCTACAAGCTAAACAACCCTGTTCTCGGTCTTTCAGTATATCCACCGATAGATGGTGGACTTTTTAATGAGCAGAAAAAAGCCGACCATATGATCGCCTCAAAAAACTGCGGTCATGTCCAGCATCTGAGTGAGATCGGGGTTTGCGGAAACTGTGGCAAAAACGAATGGAGTAAAGCAGTTAAATAATGAAAAACGAAGACATCAACCTGACTGACTGGTTGAGGATACTCATTGGCGATTTGCCACCGCTCTTTTATGTTGAGCTCCTTATCCGGGTTTGCTTTATTTTTCTTATCCTGATCAGTTCAATGCGGGCAATGGGCAAGCGGATGTCCGCACAGATATCCCGAAACGAAATGACCGCCTTGGTTTCTCTCGCTGCCGCGATAGGCGTTCCGTTGCAGTCCCCCGATCGAGGACTGCTCCCTGCGGTCGTCCTTTCGGGAGTGGTGGTCCTTGTCCAGCGCTGGATCGCCTCGAGGACCTTTGCGGACCAAATTCGCGAAAAATCTTTCCACGGGGACATCAGTATTCTGATCAGCGAGGGAGTGTTGGATATGGAAACGATGCTCAAGGTGAGGATGACTCGCGTGCGCCTTTTGGCACAGGCCCGTTCCCAGGGGATCCGGCACCTTGGAGAAGTGAAGCGGATGTACCTTGAGGCTAACGGAAGCTTTACGCTGATCAAACAGCGCAGTCCTTCCGCAGGCCTAAGCGTTATCCCGAAATGGGATCTTGAAATGATTGAACGCGAAAACCGGGCATCTGATCTTGGATGCAGGAATTGTGGACTGCCAAAACAATACGACAGTCAAGGAGCATGTACGAATTGTGGTGGCGAAGAGTTTGAAAAGCTATCTGTTTCCTAAGGCGATCAAAAGTGCGATTGGACATACAGTGATGCTATAATACTCCAAAAGTATTCCGGCTTTTAGGGTGATCTGATTAAGTCCCCGTAAATAAGAGATTGTTATAACTTAAAAAAAATGTTTATGGTAAATAATTATTCAAAAACACCGGGGAAATCCTTTCCCCTTGGCGCTACATGGAAAGAGAACGGAACCAATTTTTCGATCTTCGCGGAAAACGCAGATCGGGTAGAGCTATGCCTCTACAACAATGCCGGAGACGAAACCGCCCGTATCGAGCTTACCGATCGCGATCACCATATCTTTCACTGTTTTTTATCCGAGGTGTCCCCCGGCCAGCTATATGGATATAGGGTATACGGTCAATATCTGCCACAGGAGGGAAAGCGTTTCAATCCAAACAAGCTATTGCTAGACCCGTATTCAAAGTCTATCTGCGGTGAGGTAAAATGGAACCCCGCCATCTTCGGATATGAGCCAGGCACCGACGAGGGTGATCTTGGTTTTTCAAGGGCCGAAAGTGCTCCATATGTGCCGAAATCTGTCGTTGTAGATACATCTTATAAATGGGAAGGTGACACCGCGCCGGATATCTCCTATCATCAAACCATTATATATGAACTCCATGTTAAGGGATTCACCCGGCTAAATGCCCTTATTCCTGAACACCTTCGCGGAACCTTTGCAGGTTTAGCACATCCCGAAAGTATCCGATACCTGAAATCACTTGGCGTTACAACCGTTGAACTTATGCCAGTCCACCAGTTTATCTCCGATGGTCATCTGGAAGAAAAAGGACTCCACAATTATTGGGGCTACAATACCATTGGATTTTTTGCCCCGCATGGGCAATACAGTGCCTCGGGGGATCAAGGCGGACAAGTGAGGGAGTTCAAGGACATGGTAAAAGAGCTTCATCGAAATGGCCTGGAGGTTATACTTGATGTTGTCTATAACCACACTGCTGAGGGCAATCATCTTGGCCCGACAATTTGTTTTAAGGGCATTGATAATGAGGGCTACTACCGTCTGGAAGATGATAACAGACGGTATTACACAGATTATACCGGGACCGGAAATACCCTGAATACCCGCATGCCGGCCGTTCTCAGGTTTATTATGGACAGTCTTCGATACTGGGTAACTGAGATGCATGTGGACGGTTTCCGCTTTGACCTCGCATCCACACTGGCCAGGGGCCTTCACGAGGTCGACAGACTTGGAGCTTTTTTCGATATCATACATCAGGATCCGGTGATTTCGCAGGTAAAGCTTATTGCGGAGCCTTGGGATGTGGGCGAGGACGGATATCAGATTGGCAAGTTCCCTGCAGGGTGGGCGGAGTGGAACGGCAAGTATCGGGATACGATGCGCAGGTTTTGGAAGGGAGATGGGGGGATGCTCGGTGAATTTGCCCAGCGCTTTATGGGGAGCCCAGACCTCTATATGCAGGACTATAGAAGGCCGACCGCGAGCATCAATTTTATCACCGCACATGATGGCTTTACGCTAAACGACCTGGTGAGTTATAACCAAAAAAACAATGAAAATAATAAGGATAACAATACCGATGGGGAACAGGATAACGATTCCTGGAACTGTGGTGTGGAAGGCGATACGGATAGCGATGACATCAATTATCTTCGCGCGAAACAGAAGCGCAATTTTTTCGCTACCCTTTTGCTCTCGCAGGGTGTACCCATGATCAGCTCTGGCGATGAAATTGGCAAAACGCAAAAGGGAAACAACAATGCCTATTGCCAGGATAACGAAGTTTCCTGGGTAGACTGGGAATCAATGGACGGCGAGCTATTGGAATTCACCAAACAGGTTATAAGGCTTCGCCTTCAACATCCCAGTCTGCGCAGGCGTGAATGGATAGTGGGTGATCGGGTGGATTCGAACGGACTACTTGACGTTGCCTGGTTTTCAGCTCAGGGTGGATTTATGGACGAACAAAGATGGAGGGATGAGGAAAACCGCTGCGTGGGTATTTTTCTTCATGGTGAGGGTATTCAGGGAACCGATGAAGAGGGAAAAGATATCTCGGATTGCCACTTCTTTTTGATATTCAATGCAGGATATTCAGATATTGATTTCAAACTCCCTGAAAGTAAATTCAGTAAAGAATGGAAAAAAATGCTCTCCACGGGAAGCGGGGAACACTTATTGGATGAATATGCGAGCGAAGAGACTGTAAGGGTTGAAAACCGAAGCATGGTTATATTCCGGGCAAATTAATGCTGCCCGGTAATATCAGAGCAGTCCAAGGAGTCCGTTCTTTGGCACAATCCTGGTAAGCTCTCTGATTTCGCCTATTACTGGCGCTAGCCTGGATTTTGTATTTTCCGGAAGAATGGCGATTATTCTGGGCGACATTTCTGGAACCTGACCATTGTCGCTATTGTAAATACCGTTGTTAGCTTTGGACCTTACTATCCGTAGAAAGCCCTTTTCCTTTACTATACTTTCTGCCAATCTTTCCATTATTTTAGTTTTAAATAAAAACAATTAAAATGCTTGCTTGGTTTGGTTTTCTTTGTTTTATTGCCACACAGCCGTCCACTGCATATGATATAGGGAAAACAAATAGCGCAACTTCCGGTTTAGAGGTAGAGGCGAGGCGTAAAAATCTAAGAGACATATGATCGTAAACTACACCCAAAATGGCTGGCAGGTAATTACCCAGCGGTCGCACGGACTTCTTGCTGCGCATATCTGTGCGATGTGGAACCATTCTGAGCGGCCAGCGCGCTGGGTAGATACCCTGATCGCAACCGCTGAACACGATGATGTATTCAATGAACTGAAAACCGGACCGCTGGTCAATCCAACGGGAGGACCTGTCGATTTCAAGATGAACGTTTTCGATCAAAACCTTTCCCAGGAGCTCATCGGACGTGCTGAGATCAAGGGTAGCTTCATTGCGCTACTGATCTTCCGGCACCTCGTTTTTACCCATGGCGGGGAGCCGCGCGCAAAACCATTTCTTGCTAGGCTTAAAAAAAAGGAAAGTGCCTGGCTAAAAATCACAGGAGTGTCGAAAAAAGAGGTTGATTCCGCCTATGAGCTACTGGAGTTCTGCGATGCACTATCCCTTTTGATCTGCCAGGACCGCGTCCCCCCGCAGGGAAGAAAGGTAGAGATCAGCACCGGGCCGACCGGGAAAGCATACGTGCTCTATTGCAGCGAAGGATGTTTTACAGTGTCCCCCTGGCCGTTCGAGAACGATACTTTTACGGTTGCCTATGAGTTGCGGCGACTGCGCTTGCTAACCTACAACAACGATGCAGACTTCCGGAATGCCATGACAAAAGCGAAACCACGGCAGATAATGCTTAAATTCAAAAAACAATAGTTCGCCCAAGCTAAACTTTTCTGTTTGGGCAACTGTTTTAAGGAAAACTAAGCGAATGAGAAACTATATTTTATGTGCCATCGGGCTGTCCATCCGGCTTTAACCTTAGAAAACGAGGAATGATCATGGAAAATAAAAATCAAAACAATAAGCAATCTGCGGGGAATTCCGCACCTGAAATCGATGAGGCTGCAAGACGGCTCAACGAACAGGTTCTTTGGGAGAACACAGTCAACGGATCATATAAGGAAGAAGAGGATGCAAAACAGGATAGACCCTCTAGTGATTAATAGGAAAGGGTTAAGATAAAATGTCAGGCCTGCCGTCTATTTATCTGACCGCAGGCCTTGCTCTGAAAGTCATCGAGTGATTATATACGCTTTATCATTTTGCAATTTCATCTCCAGAGATATGGATTCTCCCAAGTGGTTCCCTTGGTGGGCCTGTGATCACGCAACCATCTGAAGCAAACCGCCCGCCGTGGCACGGGCAGTCCCAGCTCTTCTCGCTCGGGTTCCAGTTGACGATACAGCCGGCATGGGTGCATACGGGATCAAGTGCGGTAACCTTTCCATTGCTGTCCTTGTAAAGCGCCAGCTTTTTGCCATCAAATGAGGCAATTTTTCCCTCGCCATCCGCTAGACCGTTGAGCGTATCCAGTGCCGCCCCTCCAAATCTGTCGGCCAGGAAATGATAAGCGACATCCGCATTTTCTTTCACAAATTCACTGAAGCCCGAGACAGGCTTTAGTCTCGAGGGCGAAAGGACTTTCGCAAGTGGATGTTCCTTTTTTAAAATAAGGCTGGTGATAATTTCCCCTGCCAGGCTTCCGAAGATCATGCCATTCCCGTTGAACCCGGTCGCGACGTAGCTGCCCTCATCCCCTCCAGGCATCTGTCCGATATAGGGAAGGCCGTCCACCGGGACATAATATTGAGAGGACCAGCGGAACTTTATTTCGGTGATCTCAAAGATTTCCCTTGCATACTTTTCCAAATCTTTAAAGGCTTGCTCCGGATCATCGTGGCCCGTCTTGTGGTCGGCGCCGCCTACCAGTAAGTATTTTTTCCCGTCTACCTCATGGCTCCTGAAATAGTGGTAAGGCTCCTGCATATCGTAGGAGAGGCATTTTGGATAATTCCCGTCCTTAAGTTCAGCTGCAATCAAATAACTTCGGTATGGTGCATTACGAAGGGACAGGATACTGACTCCCGGTGGAATGTGCGTAGCCCACACCAGGTTCTTTGCCCTAATTTCCCCATTATCGTGAAGGGCATGGTGAATTCCGTCTCTGAATTCTGTAGCAGTTACCATGATCCCTGCGGAGATCTTCCCGCCAAGTTTTGTAAACCCATCAGCAAGGCCGGCAATGTATTTCAGTGGATGAAACTGCGCCTGTTCCTTAAAACGAAGGGAATGCTGGAAATCAATGGGAAGGCCGTTTTCATCAGACTCGGAGACAGCTGTTCCCGCCGCCTGAGCAGAAGTGAGTATTTCACGGAGTTGCCGGTTTTCTTCCTCATTCTGTGAGAAAAGGTACCCGTCCTTAAATTCAAAATCCGCATCTATCTGAAGTTCATCTATATTGGCCTTGATCTTTTCTATCATCCTCTTGGAAGCATTGGCCAACATCCTGGAAACATCCTTTCCAAAGTCGCTGTCGATTTCCGGATAGGTGGCATCCAAAAAAGTATTCAGGTGAGCGCTTGTTCCCCCGGTAGTTCCAAAGCCCAGATTGTGGGCCTCGGCCAGCATGCATTTTTTCCCCTCCCTTTGAAGGTCTAGCGCAGTAGTCAGCCCGGTGATGCCACCGCCGATAATAAGTACATCGTAGATCTCGTTAGTTTCGCTCAAGCTATTGGCCGAAATTTTTTTGCCTGCCTGCCATAGGCTGACATTTTTCCCGTCCCGGGGATTTATGCTGTTAGCTTCCATATGTTCCATTAAAAAAAGTCTATCAGAAGTCTTAAGCGATTCCTTGGCTTGCTGATAACTGTTGATTCAAAATTTCAAGTGCTTTTTCATTTCCCTGCATCGCCGCAAGGTCTGCAGCGCGCTGTCCGCGGATATCGGTGATGGTGGGATCTGCTCCGCTTTGAAGCAACAATTCAAATACTTCATTGCGTCCAAACATTGCAGCAAACATCAGTGCGGTTCCGCCGTTACCATGTTGGAGATCTAAGTTGGCATTGCGGGAAATCAATAGTTTCACGATTGGAAGATAGCCCTTGAAGCTTGCGCCCATCAGGGCTGTGTTTCCGCCGCTATCCCCATCGTCGATATTTGCTCCGCTGTCAAGTAAAAGCCTGGCCGTTTCTAACCTGTTATTATAACAGGCGATGATGAGCGGGGTGTAACCTTTTTCGTCCCGAAAGTTTGTGTCGGCTCCTCTTTTGATGAGCTCCCTGATTACTTCGTTTTCGCCCTGTCTGGCTGCCGGGATAATGAGCTGGTCAATATTTTCCATATGTTTTTGTACTGTGAGCCTGGATTATACTACTAATGACATGATGTTTTTTTATAAATACCGGAATTGAAAAAGGCTCCGTTAAGGAGCCCGTTGATCTTATTCTGAAACGGCCTGTGCATTCACTGCTCCGACCGCAATTTCGGTCAGGGCTACATCAGTTGCCTTTTCGTTTTCGAGCGTCTGGCTAAGTAGGTCCGCTATGTCATCGCGGCCCATGTTCTGCGCAAACACCCTCAAGGTCCCATAGGTTGCGATCTCGTAATGCTCGACCTTTTGCGCCGCAAGGATAAGTCCAGCATCGCGGATCATTGTTCCTTTATCCGTGTCGGAAATAATCCCGTCTGCCTCTTCAAGCAGTCCCGCCATTGCATCGCATTTTTTGGCGGTGGCTTTCTCTTCTAAAAGTTCGAATACCTGCTCAAGGGTAGTAATGTGCTGCTCGGTCTCTGCTGTGTGTTTGTCAAAGGCGGCAGCAAGTTCAGGACTGGTAGCAGCCTTTTTCATCTTAGGGAGTGCCTTTGCGAGGTGTTTCTCAGCCCAGTAAATATCCTTAAGCTCATCTACAAAGAATTCATGGAATTCTGTATCTTCAATCTTGCCCGCTTTCGGGGCTGTTTTTTTTGCCACTGGTTTCGCGGCCGTTTTTGTAGTTGCCATATTGTTTAATTTTCTAAAGGTATATCTGTAATAACCCTTTGATCTGTGGTTTGGTTTTGGATTTTTTAACTTTTGAATATCAGCCTTAACTGGAGTTGAAATTCCCTACTTGCCCGTTTCCAGGTTCGGTGAATCAACGGGCTTGGACTCGGGAGATCCTTTCTGCCTTAAGAATATGGTGAGGACGACGATCGAGGCTACCGAGAGAAACTCGCTCTGCCAGTTCTGAAAGGTTTCGAACCAGAAGTTTGCCTGTCCTACGTATTCGCTCATACTTTCTACAGGTTTCCCTTTTAGGGCAAGCTCTACGTTGTTGTCCTGCCAGCTCCCGTAAAAATGCAGTACCCAGCTCACCAGGAACAGGATTCCAAATGCAATTGAAAGTGAATGGCTATACAGTTTCAGCACCAGCCCGCCTTTTCTCACGGGCCATGGGGCCCGGGCGGAAGGTATTGGCTTGCGGTCTACCTCTTCGGTCTCATCGAGTTTTTTGGACTCTGCAGAGCCGATCTGGCGAAGCGAAATGGTTAGTAGCACATATAGGGCCATCTGCAAAAACTCGCTCTCGAAATTCTCGAAAGTGGCTGATATGAAATGGCCGCTGGAAAGATAAGTGCCCAGGCCAAGGGCACTAGCGCCCAGATCCTGCAGCTCGGAATTGTGTTCTTTCCAACCGGTGATTGCCTGCGCGAATAGAGTTATAAGAAAGATGCTTATGAAAAACACCGATAGCCCGTTTCGGTATAGCCATGTTTTTTTTGGATATTTTTTGTTTGTTGCCATTATGGTTGTTCGTTAAGGTTTAGGTGTTGTTTCATCAGAGCGGCTGCTCGTTCTATGGTTTGGGAAACAATTTTTTCCCGGTCACCGGAAAAATTCATCCGCTCGGAAAACAGGTGCATGCCACCTTTGAGCGCATAGATGAACATCGTACCCACTGGCTTTTCTTTGTTTTCGCTACCCCCGGGGCAGGTCAGCCCGGTTATGCCGATAAGGATATCAGCGGGTATGAGGTCCGAGAGCCCCTCTGTTATTGCTTTGGTAACCTCCATAGATTCCGGCGTAAATTTTTCTATCAGCGCAGGTTCAACTCTCATAAGACTTTCTTTGATATGAGCATCATAGCAGGCTATACCACCTTTCAGAAAATCTCCGGCATTATCAATAAGGGAAAATTCTGCGCTCAGGCGGCCAGCCGTAGCGCTTTCGGCAAAGGCCAGGGTCATCCCGCTTTCAATAAGCAGACGGCCTACCTGTTTTAATGTATCGCTAACCATAACTGCAATTTTTATTATAAATATAAATAGATTGCTTTATAAACATCAATTTCCGGTTTCCGGTTTTGCCAGGCTTTTGATATTTGGCATGCCCTCAGCTGGAATCTTTCAGATCAAAACTCCGCTTCACAATTTCCAGAATCTTAAAACCATTCCCGCTCATACAGGGTTATGTATTAACCAAATAAAAAAAACAAGTTATTGACCTATTACTAAATATCATGGAAACTAGTTCAGAAACCCAAAAGCTTAAAACTGGCTTATCCAAACCGACTGAATTGCCAGAGGACACAGATTATCGGGGCATCGCCGGAAGCGCCAGCCTAAACGCAACATCACCTGAAGCGCATAGTGATTCCCTGGACAAGGGAGCTACATCCGATGAAACAGGTGAAGATAACCCCCTTGCGCGTGGCATTTAGAATTATTCAACCTTAACAGAACATACATGAAAAAACAAGAAAGCGGTAGCTCACCAAAACTGAGCACCAAACCTTCTGAGGAAAAATCAACGCCATTAAAAGAACTTTTTACAGATGGCATACGCGATCTGTACTGGGCCGAGAACCACCTGGCCAAGTCTTTGCCTAAAATGATCTCTGCAGCAAGTTCACCGGAGCTAATTTCAGCTATTGAATCACACCTCTCTGAAACCAAGGGCCATGTGGAAAGAATTGAGCAGATTTTTGCATTACTGGGCGAAAAGCCCGTAGCAAAGAAATGCGATGCGATGGAGGGACTCACCAAAGAAGGGGAGGGGATAATAGAGGAAACTCAAGCAGAAACGGCGACCAGGGACGCTGGTATTATCATGGCCTCGCAAAAAGTGGAGCATTATGAGATTGCCTCCTACAATGGCCTCTATCAGCTGGCTACAACCTTAGGCCTCACCGAGGTAGCGGATATCCTGGAACAGACACTCTCAGAGGAAAAGCTTGCAGACAGCAAGCTGTCGGATATCGCAGGAAACGAAATCAACTCTAAAGCTGCTGACGAATTATAAGATTATGGCAAAAAAGACAAAAGGAAAAGGCGGACTTCCCGTTCAGCCTAATAACGATAAAACGGGTAAGCTGGAAGAGTTTGTAGCGGACAGTACCTCGCAGCAGATGACCAACAATCATGGCGTAAAGATAAACGATGATCAGAATTCGCTTAAAGCCGGAGACCGCGGCGCAACACTTTTGGAGGATTTTATCCTCCGGGAAAAGATAACTCACTTTGACCACGAGCGCATACCGGAGCGCATCGTTCACGCTAGGGGTTCAGGAGCTCATGGCATTTTTAAGGTATATGAAGATATGTCATCGCTGACCAAGGCGGCATTTCTCTGTGATCCTGGAGCAGAAACCCCTGTTTTTGTGCGGTTTTCGACTGTTGCCGGCTCAAGGGGGTCAACAGATCTTGCAAGGGACGTCAGGGGATTTGCAGTTAAATTCTATACCCAGGAAGGTAACTTTGATCTTGTCGGGAATAATATGCCGGTATTCTTTATCCAGGATGCCATCAAGTTTCCGGACCTTGTGCATGCAGTGAAACCCGAGCCGGACAATGAGATGCCCCAGGCAGCCTCCGCACACGATACCTTTTGGGACTTTATCTCCCAGATGCCCGAGTCCTCGCATATGATCATGTGGCTGATGAGCGACCGGGCAATTCCGAGAAGCTACCGTATGATGGAGGGTTTTGGCGTGCATACATTCCGTTTTGTAAATGCTGAAGGCGTTGCGAGTTTTGTAAAGTTCCACTGGAAGCCGCTTTTGGGTATCCATTCGGTGGCCTGGGACGAGGCACAGAACATTTCGGGCAAAGATCCGGATTTTCACCGTCGAGATCTCTGGGATGCGATTGAAGCCGGCACCTTTCCCGAGTGGGAGCTTGGTGTGCAGATCGTTTCCGAGGAAGATGAATTCAAATTTGAATTTGACCTGTTGGATCCGACCAAGATTATCCCCGAAGAACTAGTGCCCGTACAACGCATAGGAAAGATGACGCTGAACCGTAACCCAGATAATTTTTTCGCAGAAACCGAACAGGTAGCCTTTCACGTAGGACATGTTGTTCCGGGAATCGATTTTACTAACGACCCACTGCTTCAGGGGCGACTCTTTTCTTATACCGATACCCAGCTTATTAGGCTAGGAGGTCCAAACTTTCATGAGATTCCGATCAACCGCCCGGTGGTTCCGGTTCATAATAACCAGCGCGATGGCTATATGCGCCAGACGATAAACAGGGGCAAGACCAGTTATGGGCCAAATGGAATTGCGGTGAATGACCCTCAACAGGTGAAAGCTTCGGATGGTGGATTTGTAAGCTATAACGAGCGGATTGACGCCAAAAAGATTAGGGCTAGGAGCAGAAGCTTTTTTGACCATTTTTCTCAGGCAAGGCTATTTTTGAACAGCCAGTCTGAGGCAGAGAAAAACCATCTTATTGATGCCCTGAGCTTTGAGCTTGGAAAGGTTAAAATGGTTACAGTTCGCGAGCGTATGCTCGGCCTGCTTGCCCATATAGACAAAGCGCTTGCAGCCGCTGTAGCTTATGCATTGGGTCTGCATGTTCCGGAAATTCCTTTGTCGGAACTTAACGGAAGCATTCCGGCAGATGGCCTTCCGGAGGATTACATTCCAGAACAGAAAGATGGGGAGCTGACGAGGTCTGAACCTTTAAGCATGGCTGGGACGATTAAAAATTCTATTGCTACCCGAAAGATCGCAATACTCGCTGCAGACGGTGTGGATGCGAAGTCATTAAGCAAATTAAAAGATAGTCTGGTAGGTAAGGGGGCTATAGTGCATATCATTGCACCTAAACTCGGCGAGATCATTTCTGCTGCTGATGAGCATATCCAGGTTGATGAGAGTTTCCTTACCGCTGCGTCGGTTTTATATGACGCCGTTTATTTACCGGGGGGAGCAAATAGTTCTGCTACGCTGGAAGCTGAGGCCAATGCGGTACATTTTTTAAATGAAGCCTTCAAGCACTGCAAAGCAATTGCGGCGGATGCGTCCGCCATTCAGGTTATTGAGGCAACTTACTTTTTCAAAAAACTGCCTGCAGAGTATTCCCAGGACACAGTGCTTCGCGAAGGAATACTGGTTTCAGATAGCGTCAATACCCTTTGCGATCTTTTCCCGCGCATGGTTGCCATGCACAGGTTCTGGGACAGGGAGGTGCCAAGAAAAATCCCAGCCTAGTTCAATTTTTTATTAAACTAAGCCGGAGCAAGTCTCCGGTTTTTTTGCTTTTTTCATTTGTCTTATGATAAAAACGTAGTTTGTCGACTTTAATTTTGCCTATGAGAAAAAGCGTGCTTTTTAATTTGCTGTTATTTTTCGCGATGTCAATGCTCCTGTGGTCCTGTAAAACTGTGCAGGGTGTGTCCGAGATTCCATCAGACACCTATTGGATTCCAGCCAGACAATATTCTTACAATGGCGCATTGACCGCAGGCTATTCAGATCAAAGAAAAATCGCTGCAGAAATATCCCAGCAGGACAGCATATTGGAAATTGCGCCGCTCTCCCCAGAGCTGAAGCCTCTGCGGATCGGAATGAAGTCTCTTAATAATCTGCAAATTTACCGGTACACCTTTGACGTCGATATTTTAACGATTCCCTTTAAAGTGAGACCCTCATCGTCCGGCTTTCCCGAGCAACTGAATGCTAATTTCAGTGCAGCCATTTACCTGGGACGCAGGAAAGACCTTTACCGGGTAAAAATAACTGGGACTAAAAGAAAAAAAACATTTAAAATATCTGGAACCGGTTTTGGATACGGGGGATTTTTTGGACTCGGCACAGTCACTATGAACCCCTTTGTAACGCAGGGGCGTATCGACTATGAATATGACGGCATGGTCGTTAATGCAGGGCTTGCAGGCATTTACGATGCAAAGAAGTTTAACATCGGACTGGCTATCGGAACCGATTTTTTGCTTGACAAAAATAGACGTTATTGGCTGTATCAGGGCAAACCGTGGTTTGGGATCCTCTTCGGGATCAACTTAAACTGATGGTACATAAAATGCACCACCTGTAGTTGGCATTAAGGTTGTACATCGCTGTGAGAGAAAACTGTATTTAAAAAACCTGGACTAATTCCGGGCACCGTTGCGAAACAATGTCTCCGTTCATGGGTTTATTTAACTGGTATATAATCAAAATCTTATCTCATTATCATTCATACAACTCATATGTCAAAATATTTGATAAAGTCCTTAGGTACCAGTATAGCTGGTACGACAATGATGACACTTTCCAGTGCGCTGATGTCGCTCGAAGGACAGGAATTCCGTGAGCCGAGTCACCTCGCCGCTCTGATCTCAAGACTGGTGCCTGGACTTTCCGGTGAGGGCAAAAAACTTGGGGGATGGGCAGCGCATTTTTCCATGGGAATGGCTTTTTCGTTTGTATACGTAACACTGTGGGAAAGAAGAATGGTAAATCCCACCCTAAAAAACGCAATGGTGATGGGCCTGATCAGCAGCATAATCGGTATAGGCATCTGGAAAACTACATTCTGGCTTCACCCCTTTTCTCCAATCATGAATTATAGGCGTTTTTACATACAGCGCATTCCGGCACATCTATGCTTTGCAATCTTTGCTACGATAGGTTATCTGCTGACAAAAAAATACTTTAAAAATACACATCTGAAACCTTTGGTTAGGCAGGTCGGCTTAAAGCGAACAAACTATGAGTGAGACTATTTTTGCCTATCATGCCTCGCATGAACAGTTTCCTCCCAGTGAGCTCCTGCGACTTGCTGTTGCCGCGGAACAGGCGGGATTTCGCGCGATATCAAGCTCTGACCATTTTCACCCTTGGAATGAGCGTCAGGGAGAAAGTGGCTTTGCCTTTTCGTGGCTCGGGGCGGCAATGGCACAGACTAATATTCCTTTTAGTTCAGTGTGTGCTCCGGGACAGCGTTACCACCCGGCGATCGTAGCACAGGCAACAGCAACATTGAATGAGATGTTCCCGGGACGTTATTCCATTGCCCTTGGCAGTGGAGAAGCCCTTAACGAAAATATTACCGGGGCGCCCTGGCCGACAAAACTAACAAGGAATGAACGCCTGTTTGAATCTTACAACGTAATCCATCGATTGCTGAAAGGGGAAAGAGTCGACCATTCCGGGCACATTAAGGTTTCTGGTGCGAGGCTATTTACCAGGCCGGAAACGATGCCCTTATTATTGTGCGCCGCGGTGACAAAAGAAACTGCTTCATGGGCCGGCAAATGGGCCCCGGGACTCATTACTACCTATCGTCCTATCCCTGAGCTCCAGGAAGTTATCAGTTCCTTCCGCGCTAACGGCGGGAGCGGAAAACCGGTATGGATAAAAGTGCAGGTGTCCTATGGACTTGATTATCAAAAGGCATTGACCGATGCTCACCAACAGTGGGCAACCAATATATTTTCTTCCGATATCCTGGCAAACATCAGCAGCATCGCGGAGTTCGAAGCTGCCGCAGGTAAAATAAGCGAAGGGGATATGCCTGCTCATGTGCTGATCTCCAGTAACCCCTGGAGGTACGTTGACTGGTTGAACGAGCTAATGGAACTTGGCTGTGAGCGCATTATCCTGCACAATGTGAATTTGGAGCAGGACCTGTTCATTCGCGATTTTGGGAAGCTCGTCATCCCAAGCTTGAAATCAGCCCGACAACGATAGTCGGATCCGGATTACCCCGCTTTTGTAGCTAAAATCTGAAGGCCATAGGTGAGAATTTTGGTGGCCGTTATAAAAACATATTGTCAAATCTATGGTTATTTTAATATGCAATTAGGAGAGGAAAAGATTATTAACGCCAGCGGTAGAAAGCGCAAAGCTTTTTATTACCAGCAACAGGATATTGAAAGACTGATCAGTGTGATCGATACCGATGGCTCAAGCAGACTCCTCTACCAGCTTCCGACTGGCGGAGGGAAAACGTTCATTTTCTCCGAAATTGTCAAACGGTACCTTCAGGGAAAGAACAGGAAAGCCATTGTGCTCACACACCGCACCGAGCTCAGCAGGCAAACTGCTGCCGCACTCAAAAAATGCGGTGTTGGCAATCAGATCATTGACAGTCGGGTAAGGAGGATAAATAAAAGAGGTTCGATAAGGTGTTATGTAGCTATGGTGGAAACCCTGAAGAATCGAATTAACGATGGAAAGATTAGTTTAGCTGACATTGGCCTGGTGATCGTGGATGAGGCGCATCATAATTCATTTACAAAGCTTTTGACCAAGCTTCCAAATGTGGCAGTTATCGGGGTTACCGCGACTCCATTGTCTGCAGATGTTACGAGCCCGATGAACCGGTTTTATACCTCACTAATACTTGGGCCAAGTATCACATCGCTTGTTGCCGAAGGCTATCTGGCCGCTGCTAAGGTACACAGCTACGATATTGAACTCAACAGCCTGGAAGCAAATGCAAACGGGGATTTCACCATCAATTCCTCTGATCTTCTCTATAGTTCTGCCCCTATGCTAGACATGCTCTTAAAATCTTATGAGCGCTACTCCAAGAACAAGAGAACTTTGATTTTTAATAATGGTATTCTGACCTCTAGAAAAGTCCTTGAACTGTTTTCAGGTGCCGGATACCCGGTTCGCCATCTTGATAACCGCACCCCACAAAACGAAAGGGCTGAAATACTCAAATGGTTTAGGAAAACAAAAAACGCAATCCTTACATCGGTATCCCTTTTGACCACTGGTTTTGACGAGCCCTCCATACAATCCGTGATACTTAACAGGGCCACGACTTCGCTGACCCTTTACCACCAGATGATTGGTAGGGGCGCAAGGATCGCGAGCGGGAAAAAACGCTTCACGGTAATCGACTTGGGCAATAATTCTGAGCGTTTTGGAAACTGGGATGCCGAGATAGATTGGCAGCACATTTTTGAGAATCCTGAGACATACCATTCGCATTTGCGACATTCAATAACCGAGCTCCACCACATCCCATTTGCCCTGCGGGAGAAGTTTCCGGCAAGCCTTAATGTGGATTATGATGTGCTCGATGCTTATCAGCAGGCAATCGCGAGTGGGCAAAAGCCAAAAACTGCACTGAAAGGTTCAATAGTCCAGCACGCCATCATGTGTACAGAAAATAGCGATAGTACGCCCCAGGCATTTAACCTTAGCGATGAGCTTTCCAAAGAAATCGATTTTAGAATTAAGCAGTACTGCAAGTGCCTTGGAAATGTAACCCGAAACTATGCACTTTGGCTTAAAGAGGATTATATGCAAAAACTTCAGAAACAGGTCGAAAAGATAATGCTCAGAAGGAATACACTTCGAAATGCAGGTTAACCGAACCATCAGGGATAATCAACATATGTAATTGGGTGCCTTTACAGCTTTTTTCGGACATTTGCCGCTGTCAGACCATATTCTGTAAGCAATATATCGAAAAAAAGGTGGTCCCGGACTTCTATGCTCGCGGGGAAATCTACGATGCAACAGCCGATTTCCTCACCGTTTTCGTCGAGGATAGTCCCGGTTGCACTGCCCGGGTCTCTTCTGATCAAAATTCTTTGTCTCATGTGCTAGTTTTTATATTGAAAGCCGCTAGTCTTGCTCGTTGCAGCATCGCGCGGAAGGCAGAATGGTCTAAAATCGTTTCGCGACAGAATTCAAATCTATTTATTTTTGTCAGTCAATTTGTAGGCTTGGGCTATTTTGTTATCAACCGGTCAACTGTCTCTATCAATCCGCTGATGTCAAAGGGATTTTCAGCAATTCAATAGCATCAGCCCTGCATAAACTATCCTCTTCCCTTATATATCCTGCAGTCAGTAATAAAACTGGCAGGCATCTTACAAGCCTCGCCTTGGCAACGATAACTGAGCATACTCAAAGAGCGCAGATGTTAATTGGAAAGATTGCATAGCCTCAGGTTATGCCGAATCAATACGTAACAATATGGCAGCAATAAAATGCCATATTGTTACCCTAGAATTCACAATTTGCATACCATTTACCGCACTTTTTTGACGAACAGCCGCCAGCTTAGCAAATGTCGTTAACGACAGTATCCGATCGTTTAATACCTTTTATCATCCTCCGCAGTATTGAAACCTGAATTCACCGCTCTGATAATCATGCTTGAACTGGTCAAAGTCGACAGTGCTGACATAGATTGACGAGCGCTTGTTAGCTTTTCTTCCGCGGACCATTAGTATTCGCCAGGGACTTTTTTTCTGCCAATTTCTCGGCTGAGTCTATAGAATGGGAACGATGAATGTCGTCATCCTCTTCTGCAACATCCGACAATCTTTCATAATATTTGTGAAGTACATCAAGCTCAGACTCGCTCAGATCCTCAATATCGACCATCCTGTTGCTCGCATGCCTGCTTGCAGCCAGAAGCTCGTTGAGCTTGAGCTGGATTGCCTTTGAATCCTTGTTCTGGGTTTTTTGGATCAGGAAGACCATCAAAAAAGTGATGATTGTGGTGCCAGTGTTAATCACCAGTTGCCATGTATCGGAAAAATGAAATATCGGTCCTGATATACCCCACACCAATATTACGCCGAAAGCAATGATAAAGGCGGGCAGGCTGCCTGTCCAGCAGGTTATCTTATTTGATGCAGTTTCAAAGAAATTTTGTTTTTTCATCGTTGTTGTATTATTTGTATCGGGAAAAAATTTTGTTTTCTGATTAACAAGGATTTAGGATTATGGTTTTTCTCGTCTATGCATATCTTGCGATAAATAGATTTTTACAGCTCTGTGAAATCCATGGCTGGACAATAATCCGGGCTATAGCTCCGATTCGGATATCATCTTTGTAAATCTGGTAGAAAGCCCGCAAAAGGCATGGATCAGCATGTGCCATTCGCGGGACAATTTTTTGGGATCCAAGCTAGTCAAATGACACTGTCAATATGTTTCAAACATTTCAATTCCCGTATAAATCACCAATAAAACAGTTATACCCGAGGCTGGTAAGGGCTAAGCATACTATCTAAATTCTTCCGGTTCTTTCGGCGAGTGTTATAAGGCTGTCAGATATCTGAGAAGGGATTTGCCCAATAAGTTTCCAGCTCCAGTTGCCCCGTTTCGAGCCTGGGATATTTATTCTGCTGTTGCCGTCCAGTCCCAGAACATCCTGCAGCGGCGTGATCACGGTTTCAGCTGTCGAGCTATAGGCCAGGTTCAATATAAGCCGGTTGATATTTTCAGCATTGGCCTGAAGACCGAAATAAGTCGAAATTCTATTGCGGGTATCCTCATCGGTTTCAGAAACGAACCATCCCTTCACCGTATTGTTATCGTGTGTGCCAGTATAAACAAAACAGTTCGTGCTTTCAAAATTGTGCGGTATATTGGGTGAGGATGGAAGGTCGGTACCAAAGGCAAACTGCAGTACCTTCATTCCGGGCAGTTCCAGACGATTCCTTAACTTTTCTACATCACTTGTTATTTCCCCCAGATCTTCGGCGATCAGCCTTGGTTTGTCTAGCTTTTTGCGCAGGAGGTTAAATAGTTTTTCGCCCGGGCCCGGTTTCCACACTCCGTTTTTTGCAGATTGCGCGTTTGCATCCACTTCCCAATAGGCTGAAAATGCCCTGAAATGGTCGAGCCGAAGGAGATCATAACGCTCCAGATTTTTTTCCAACCGGTTGACCCACCATTGGTGCCCGTTTCTCTCCATCGTGGTAAAATCAAATGTCGGCATTCCCCACAACTGGCCATTTGAATTGAAATAATCAGGCGGAACGCCGGCAACATGAGTCATGTTTTTATCCTTGTCCAGATTAAAATTTTCGGGTGAGGACCAGACTTCTACCGAGCCATAGTCCAGGTAAAAAGGGAGGTCCCCGATGATCTGCACGCTACATTCATTCGCGTATTTTTTCAGCTTGTTCCACTGGCGGAAAAATATAAACTGCGCCCATTTTATCTTCGCTATTTCCTCTCTGGAATTATCTTTAAATGCCAATATTTGCTGTTTATCCTTACACTTGAAAGCATCCGGCCATTTTTGCCAATCATGCCCGTTAAAATGGTTTTTTATTGCAATAAACAGTGCGTAATCATCAAGCCATGCGGATTCGGACAAACAAAACGATTCAAATTTGTTTGCAATATTTTGCTTTTCTACGGTTTTGAATTTCTTGAATGCTTTGTCCACCAAGGCGCATTTTTTCTTTTCGGTTTCCTGGTAGTTTATCCGCTCTGAAGGTGCCTGCCTGCAGCTTGCTAGCTCAGAATCATCTATCAATGCCTCGTTGTATAGTTCTTCGGGACTGATCAGTAACAGATTTCCAGCCATTGCAGAAGAAGAGGAATATGGAGAATGCCCCTTTTCTGCCATGGTTGGATTCAAGGGTAGGATCTGCCAATACCGGTGCCTGCTATGGCGTAAAAAGTCAATAAATCTGTATGCATTTGGACCCAGATCTCCAATCCCAAAGTCTGAGGGGAGGGATGTTACAGGCATTAATATTCCTGCAGAACGCTTATTTTGCTTGGGAACGGATTTGATTACAGCTACTGGCAGTTCTTTAATAAGCTCAGCAACTTTAATCCCTTTTTGAAGAAAATCCTTATGAAGGTGCCTATTGGAAAGTAAGTCTGTCCAGGCTAAAGGCGTCCCGACCGGAAGCAGTATTTGGGTATCCTGCCAGTCAAACTGATCAATAGGCACATTTTGCTCGCTGCAAATTTTGGCGAAGCCAAGCGGAACTGTGATGATGGTCCAGTGCTCCTCTAGCTTTCTTGCAAAGGCAAAAACATGTCCGGCATACTTTCCGATAATCTGCAATGGTATGTATGTTCCTTTTTCAAACAGCTCAGCTTGAGATTTTCTAATCCCCAGCAAAGCTTTTGTGAGCCATAGCTTTATTTTTCCTGAAAAGCGATCATCCCACAGGGCTCTCAAAGGGGTAGAATCCAGTTCGGCGAGATACTGGGTACGCAAGGCATAGTCAACAGGTCTGCGATTATCAGGGTCAACCAGACTTAGATCCCAGAGTTCAGATCCCTGGTAAACATCGGGAATGCCTGGGCATGTAAACTTCAAAACCAGCTGCCCCAGGCTATTGATAACTGCAAAGTCAGCAATCTGGCGCAGGAAACCTACAATCTTTTCCCTCACCGGATATTTGTTGTCGAGCAAAACGTGCGCAAATCGGCTCATTTCCTCTTCATAGGCCTGATCTGGCGTGGCCCAATCAGATCGCTTTTTTGCTTCTCGAAGCGCTTTTTGGATAAACTGTTTCAGACGACTTTCTATCTCATCGGCATTTTCGTCCTCAAAGGGAAGGGCCCCAATTAGCGTTTGAAGAAGCATGTATACGTCATTCGGGTGCAGCCATTTAACATTTGGAAAGTTTTCCTTTAGCTCAGCAATCGTTATTTGTAGATCGGCAACCAGCTTTGCCCAGTCTTCTGGAAGATCTGTAAGTACGTTTAGCCTTGCCCTTACGTCTTCCCCTTTTTTGGTATCATGTGTTGAGCTCCCGTTCATCGCCAAAGGCCATTTATCATGACGCTCTAGCATGTAATTGTGAAACTCCTGCACAGTTGTCCCGAATGAGTAAGGGGAGTCACCAACTTCACTGTGACCGATAAAGCGGTTATAGGTATACATTGCCGTATCTTCCACGCCTTTTGCCATCAGCGGACCGGTAAACTGCATCAGCCTTTTATAAAACCTGCCAATATTTTTATTGTACTTCTCCTCTCCCTTCAATGGCTCTTCAAGAAGTGCGCGGTAAAGTATTTTGGCCACGGGGTTTAATTTTTTATCCTGAAGGATGGGCTGAAAGATTGATTCCAAGGTCTGATGATCGAAACCGCTTAATGGAAAAGTATAATGATAGAACCGGTAGACAGGCATTCCAATCAGCAGTTCTCCGATGACAGCTCGAAGATCCTCCATTTTATCTTCACTGAATTCTGCTAAACCGAGCGAACAAAACAAAGCCAGAAGATTATCCAGCTCGCCCTGCATATGAGCATAGAGTATGTCTGTCTTTTTTGCGCGAATCAATGGTGCGGGATCCAGTATTTTTCCAGTAACCTGCTGGTAGGTTTTTTCAAATTGTCTTTCTGCGATCTTATTCGTGAACAGGTTGTTTACCTGGGCTAGAAAATCGTATCCAGTAGTTCCCTGGACTTCCCAGTTACCTGGCATTTCTTCGCCTTGCTCTAAAATTTTTTCTACCGCGATATAGACATCCTTTCCAACCGCCTGCCTCAGGCGGTCGATATATTCTTTCGGATCATAAAGACCATCAATATGGTCAATTCTCAATCCTTGGATCACATCGCGATCGATGAGGGTAAAGATGTATTTATGGTAGGCATCAAAGACTTCACGCTGTTGAATGTTTAAGCAGATCAATCCGTTTACGGTAAAAAACCGGCGGTAGTTGATGGACGTGTTGGTTTCCTGCCAGTCGCAAAGACGGTAATGCTGCTGGTCTGCAATCTCTTTTAGGGCAACTTTATCTTGATTGAGCTTTTCCAGACCTGTATCCTTTAGGCTTTTTGAGACCTCAGCATTTATAGGCCATTCCATTCCGCCCGCTTTAAAAAAGTATTTCCCACCGCTTTTAACAAGTGTTACCAACCCTTCTTCAAGGGCCTCATCAAAACCTGAACCAAGGAAGGGTACCATTAATTTTCCGTCCCCAGAGTCAAGGTTAATATCGAAATATGAGGCAAAAGGGGATTTAGACCCTTTTTCAAGAACGTCCATTAGCCAGATGTTGGAAGGGTGGAAAGCCATATGGTTAGGCACTATATCCTGAAGCCAGTTGATACCGGCAGCTTGGAGCTTTGCTGAAACCTGTAGCAGTTTGTCTTCGCTACCGATTTCAGGATTTATGCGCAAAGGATTTACGACATCATAGCCATGTTTACTGCCCGCAACAGCCTCAAAAATCGGTGAGGCATAAATCGCGTCAATGCCCAGGGAAGTCAGGTAAGGAATAATTTTATCAAACTCATCCAGGTTAAATTCTTTATGGAACTGGATGCGGTAAGTAGATTTTGGTTTAAACATTTTTGCTCGTAATTATAACAATGGATTCAGGAGAACTTGTAAGTTGTCCATCAGCTAGATCGGGTTTGCTTATTGTGCTTGGTCCTGCCCATTTTTCGCTAGCCGAATCAAGTAGAAGCGACCACTGCCTTTCTTGTTCTTCAATTGGAATCTGTTGCTGCACAGCAGAAAAATTTAGGATGCAAACAATCTTGTCTTTTTCATTCCATCTTCTCAGGACTATGCACTTCTGCGCAGGAAAAGCTTCTGCGTGTGTACGGCTTCGTTCAGGAGAGAAAAGCGTTTGAGTATTTTTTCTAAGGCTTATCAAGGCCTTGTAATATTCCAGCATGGTAGCGTGGTTTCCTTTTCCTGCTTTAAGCCAGTCGAGTTTGGACTTGAAAAAAGTCTCTTCGGACTGTGGATCCGGCGTTTCCTCGCCACTGTGAAAGTTGGCGAATTCCGCCCTGCGGCCTTTTCTTACAGCCTCCGCCAGCTCCGGTTTGGTATGGCTGGTGAAAAACTGAAATGGATTGCTTTCTGCCCACTCTTCGCCCATAAAAATAAGTGGCAGAAAGGGGCTGCAGAATACGGCTCCGGCCATTAACTTAAGCATCTCAAAGCTCACAAGAGCCGAGGACCTTTCCCCAAGCATCCTGTTGCCCACTTGATCATGGTTCTGGGAAAATACAACGAACTGCTCACCAGGATTTTGTTTTGCCGGAGTGCCAAAATTTTTATCCCGGTGTGGAGAATATTGTCCATCGTAAACATAGGCATCATTATAAGATTTCGCCAGGTGTTCAACACCATCAAAATCCGCATAGTAGCCTTTTTTTTCCTGGCCGGCTGAGACCCTGAGTGCGTGGTGGAATTCATCAATCCACTGCGCGTCCATTCCGTAGCCGCAAGAGCTTTGTGGGTTGATGTAGCGGTTATCATTCAGGTCTAGCTCAACAATCAGCCTATAGTTCTTTCCCGTTATTTCAGAAAGTTCATCCGCCTTTGTTCTGATTTCCTTTAATATGTGCTCAGGTCCTAAGTCCCGAATGGCATGTACTGCATCCAGTCTCAAGGCATCGATATGAAAATCGCGAAACCACATTAATGCATTTTCAATAAAAAACGTTCGAACGGCATCGCAGCCAGCATCATCAAAGTTAATGGCCTGGCCCCATGGCGTTTTGTATTTATCGGTAAAATATGGGCCGCACTCTTCGAAATGGTTTCCTTCCGGCCCCACATGGTTATAAACGGCATCCAGGATTACAGCCAGCCCTTTTTCATGGCAGGTATTAACCAAATGCTGTAAGGCCAACGGGCCGCCATAGGAATTCTGTACCGCAAAGGGATAGACACCGTCATATCCCCAGTTCCGCGTGCCTGGAAACTGGGCTACAGGCATAATCTCAATCGCTGTGATCCCCAGTTGGATCAGATAGTCCAGCTTTTCTTCAACAGATTCCAAATCTCCCTTAGGAGTGAAAGTGCCTATGTGCATCTCATAAATGATGAAATCTTTCAATTCTGGTATTTTCCAGTTCTCATCTGTCCACTCGAAGGCATTCAGGTCGAAAGCGCCTGAATTTCCCATTACACCAACAGGCTGAAAAAGCGAGGCCGGATCTGAAATTTTCAGGGTTGTGTCCCGAGATTTTTTCTTGGCAGGTTCATCTTTTTGGGTAAGCTCAAAATAATATTCCTCCCCGGCTTTAATCCGGTCGGTTCTTAGCCACCAATATCCGAAATCCCATTTTTGCATTTCTATCCCGGTTTCGGCAACGAATAATCTCATCTGCTCGGCAAAAGGCGCCCAGAGCCAGATCTCAGCCGTCCCATCTCCATCAAAATTCACACCTATTTTTCTCCTTTGTATATCTGTTTCCATGCGGCTGTTTTTTCTATTCAAAACAACAAAAGGAGTTTACAGGTTTTGAGATATTTTTTTTCGATTAGGAAGCTTGATGGACGTATCCCGGCGCCGGACTGGGACTTGGGCTGTACATATCAGCGGAGATTATTAAAAAGCAGGACGGGGAAACCGGTGTCCACAGTACTCCCGGCATGGGCTCTACTTTCTGGATCACGCTGCATTATAAAGAATGTGATGTCAATAGCAACATCGGACCTGGCACACTACTTTCCTGATATCTTTTCAGATTTCCAGGCAGTCAGTTCTCAACGTTTCTATCCACCTGAGCAATTAGATTGTATATATCGAAGGGTTTGGCTATAAACCCCTGCGCAGCGCATGAGCTTTCCACTTCTCCCTGATTCGAATGTGCACTCATCATCAGAACCGGTATTTTACTTGTATTCGCATTTTTTTTTAACAGTTCGCAAACATTTATGCCGTTCCCGTCTGGAAGCATTATATCCAGGAGGAAAAGGTCCGCCAGCTCGTGTTTGTCCCTTTCCATAAACTCACTAACACTGGAAAAGGTCAATACCTCATAATTTTCTTCAATAAGGATCATTTCTAAGATATCTCTGATATCCGGATCATCTTCAAGTACATAAATCTTTCTGGCCATAGTTCTGCTCGCTGCATTTGTATACCTGCCCGCACAGGTGGACAGTTCCCTTTTTTATATTAAACGTATATTGGGTTTATCTGGTTTTTTCTTATTGGTATTTAAAGCAGCCCGACACCAAGTTACTATTGATATATTACCCGGCAGACCACTTTTCATCTCAATCCCGGTTTCAGGGCAAATTTACTTTTACTTCGTGCCTGACGGAACTCGAAGTATCCATCGGCTTTTACTTCCGCAACAGGGAAGGCGGGAAGAGACCAAGAGGCAAGTGTTCTGGATAAGCGGATCTTTATTCTACAGCGTGCTAATCTTCAATGTACGAACGAGGATTTCTTTCTGATCCAGGGCCTTTTCCAGATCTGTCTTTAATGCCGACCAGAAGCTAAGATCAAGACAGCATAGCATTGTCTCGACGATGATCGACTGATCAAATTCAGCACGTCCCCCATCTTTCCAGATGCCCTTGACAGGATTGTGGGGATAGATGCTTGTGCCTCCGAATTTCTTGGTCAAGGTATCTTGCAGCCTTTCCAGGGTGCACCCGAATTCCGGCTTTTCGGAAATGGGCAGGAATATTTGCACCAGGAAATCATTTTTGTTGCTTTTGCTCTTCCCGTTCTTTATAATTCTAAGTGCTGCTGCGGGACCGGCCACTTGTTTGATCTTAAATTCCTTTCCTGCGAGACGGTTATAGCCGACAAAGAAATTTTCTATCTCTAAAATGAGTTCCCTGCCAAGCTCGGCTATAGCCCTGGTGGACTTATACAGATCGGAGATCTCGGGAACCGCAATGATGCGGTCATTTTCCATCTCCTCACCATTGCGTTCCCGCTGAGTGGCTCTGAGAACTCCTATAATTCTGCAGTCCAGGGCGCACCCGGTAAAGGTTCCGGATTCCGAAACCACCATGATATCTAGCGGATCGCCGTCCTCACCCAGTGTACCGGGCAGAAAACCAAAGTCGAAGGGGAAAACCAGTCCTGCCGGCATAATCTTGCTAAGCAGAAAAATTCCCTGCTCTGGCTCAAAATCAAATTTTTGGCTGCTGCCCTTAGGCGATTCAATGATCGCCCTAAAAAGCCCATTTTGTTTTTTCATGTTGTTATGTGAATTAATGGTCGGTTACGTTATCAAATTAAGCTTTACGGATATGGAGTTTGATTCCGGCTTTCTGCCAGGGATCATAGGTCCCTGGACCAGCTGCCACAAATTCTCTTATTTATCCATTACTTTGGAATCCAATTCAGATTTTGTCAATCCGTTATTTGTTATTGCAAGGGTTAATTCACGGTTTCCCCTTATGTTCGTTTTAGATAAAGTATTTAGCGACTTAATCTTTATTAGTTTATGTGTAGTTATGTTTTTCCTTTGGCTCTTTCATGACTATTCTCTTTTGTTGTGATAACAGTGTCCGAATAAAAATGGTTCGCCTGTTGTTGATGAATTTTGGCAGACACAGACATCGCTTCGGACCATTTTGCATTATTTCCAAACCATATCAATGCGATACATGTTTTGTATTAAAAAGATATTATGAAAAATAACTATGACCCAAAAGATGCCGAGGACGACAAAGGCCTCTCCGGACAAAGTCCGAACGAAGAAGAAAAAGCTGATGATAACGAGGTTCAGCGTGGTCTGACAGGAGAGACCGATGATGAAGAAGATATAGGGGGAGACCTTGCCGGAAATGCAAACGGCAACGATTAGCAAAAAGCGGAAGTCGCGCAGCTTCCTAAAGTTTAATTTTTTACAGCTTCAATATGGAAAATACAGAACAGAAGAACATCAACCTGGGCGATCCACGAGCCGAGAATACTGTGGACCGCGCGAATATGCCGGAAAATCAGGTGCCCAGATTCAGGAGCAATGAAAACCATGAAAAAAACCGGGTTAAGAGCGAGGCCGGATTTCTGAGCCGTGAGGTAGGGGAGGGCGATTTTGGATCAGAGGAAGCCCGTGCCGACTGGGAGAAAGGAAACCAGGGCGAGGCCGGGAATATGCCCAACTCGGTCGCAAGGCCTGTGGCCGGAAAAAAAGATGACTTTCCTGCCAGGCTTCGTGAAGCTAAGCTGGAAATCACCGGTACGGAATGGAAAACGAGCGAAACGCTCGAAATCATTCTCGCAGAGGATACAGATCTGGAAAAATTTGTAAGGGAACTTCAGTTGGAGATAAACGATTTCATCGGGTTCGGTGAGCACATCGATCTGGTTATAAAGAAGGAAAACGATGCCTATTTCACTATACTTGAAATAAACAGGCATTCGACAGGAGTCGGTCAAAATGAACCCGGTGCTTAAACGCGTGAATATAAATGTTTAGTCCGGTACCGATTTTTTGGTTAGCCATGTTCTATGGGTCAGGCGAACTGAAGCTGCCACTATCAAGCGTAGCGTTGCTTTGCCGGCCCTAAAGGTAATAATACTTTGCCGTATAGGTATAGGAGCTTTTCCAAGTTGGAATGGCATGTTGTACATTGCTAAAATACGTCCAGCATTAACTCCGCCAGGTTTCTTGCCCACTCCTTGTCTTTCATATTCAGGATTGACAGATGGTGTTCAGACGCTTGGTCTGGCAAGATCCACGATGGAAAAGCAGATGGGTTCGACACCCACTTCGCAGCCAATACCCGACCTGTCCCGCAGATGCAATAAGCAATATCCTGATCTTATATCTGCTTGACGACTCCACAACCTTTGCCTGACCCGGTTGCGTACATCTGTATTTGCCTGACATCGAAGAGCTCTGCTTTTCTAAAACCATATTCAAATTTAGGATAATTCAAATAAAATTTATTAGGCACTATTCATCGGCTACTATTCGGTCTTACCATACTATTTTGAAACGAAATGCCTGACCAATTTGAGGAAAGGCCAGGTGGCTTTGTCGTAGCACCCGTTTTACAGGCGTATTTTATTCCTTGGCTGGCTCCTGCGCCTTTTTCATCTGAGTAGCCTGCATACTGTCCGGTGTGATGCTGCCTAATGCGACCTGCAGCTTGTTTTTGAATCCGGACACCACCATATCTTTTCCTGCCAGCATTGCCTCATAGCCGTGCCTGGCCACCTCTGCCGGATCGGCGAGTTCGCCTTCCTGCACAATTTTTGATTCGAGCATACCTGCCTTTCGGAAGAAGTCGGTCTCCGTCGCGCCGGGCAAAAGTGAGGTTACGGTCACGCCTGTATCCTTCAGCTCTACGCGGATAGCCTCGTTAAAAGAGTGAACAAACGCCTTTGTACCATGGTACACAGCCTGATACGGGCCAGGTGCCTTCCCCGCCACTGAGGCAAGGTTAAGGATTTTTCCCGTTCCCCGGGAGACCATCTGCTTTGCAAAGGCCTTGGTTAGCGTTACCAATGAAGCGATGTTCAGCTGAATAATATTCAGTTCCCTATCCAGTTCGTTTTCGATAAATTTGCCGTAAACACCCTGCCCTGCGTCATTGACCAGTACATCTACCCACAGGCCACGTTCGGTCACTTCACTGTAGACCTCGCTTGCTGCGGTGGTCTCAAAAAGATCTTTACTGATCGTAATGACTTCAATACCCTCGGTCTCAAGAAGGCCGGCCGTTGCTTTCAATCCTTCCTCGCCCCTGGCGACCAGTATCAGGTTGAATTTATCCTTTGCGAAAAGCTTGGCCAGTTCAAGGCCGATCCCACTGGTTGCGCCCGTAATCAGCGCGTAATGCTTTTGTTGATTTTCCATCTGTATTTTCTTTAACTATTATTTTAACAACGCCCCTTCCGGAAAAGTTTGGCCGGTGTCGTCATTGGTCATTGGAACCGGGGTTTAATATGCTTGTTTGCAGTCTGCCGCCACAGATTTTGATATCCGGACCGATCGCTATGAGGTTGATTCCCTTGCTTTGGTCCAAGTCCATCCGAAACGGGGATATTTTTTTCAAAACCAAATCTTTTCGGGAGATGTTTGTTTTATAGGGCAGTGAAAATGCCGGTGTTCGAACCCCTTGACCGACAGACCCGCTATCCAACTTTACTAAAAATTTAACCTACGTCTATGAAAGCAGCAGTATTCCACAAGCCCGGAGATATTCGGGTAGACACAGTACCGGATCCGCAGATCCTGGATCCAAGGGATGTTATTTTACAGGTCACCTCAACCGCTATCTGTGGTTCTGACCTCCACATCCTCAGCGGTGCAGTTCCGCAAAAAGAGCCGATGGTCATGGGCCATGAATTTATGGGCATCGTTGAGGAGGTCGGCTCAGCCATCACCAACCTAAAAAAAGGCGACCGCGTGGTTGTTCCCTTTCCAATTGCCTGCGGCAAGTGCTTTTTCTGCAACCATGAGGCAAGCCCGGCCTGCGAAAATTCCAATTACAAGAACTATGGCCCGAACGGTGATGTGGCCGGCCAAAAAGGCGGTGCGCTTTTCGGGTATACCGATTTATACGGTGGCTATTCCGGCGGCCAGGCGCAGTATGTGCGTGTCCCTTATGCGGATATCAGTCCAAGGATTGTTCCCGATCACCTCAGCGATGAGCAGGCACTCTTCCTGACCGATATATTTCCTACAGGCTGGTCAGCTATCGATTGGGCACAGCTTAAAGGCGGGGAGGTCGTGGCTATCTTCGGCTCTGGTCCGGTGGGATTAATGGCCCAAAAGGCTGCATGGATCAATGGTGCCAGCAGGGTTATAGCAATCGATCCGCTCGATTACAGACTTGAAAAAGCGAAGGCTGTAAATAAAGTTGATACCTTAAACCCGCATAAGGTCGATATAGTGGAGGCAATTCGCGAAATGACCGGAGGACGCGGGGCGGACGTTTGTGTTGATGCAGTAGGTTTTGAGCCCGAGCGTACATTCTTTGATAAGGTAAAGGCCACTATAAATTTTGAAAAGGGCTCAATGAAGGTACTTGAAATGTGTTTTGAGGCAGTGAGAAGAATGGGAACTGTATCAATTATGGGTGTTTACGGTTCTCCATACGATAACTTTCCGCTGTTCCGTGTTTTTGATAAGGGAATTACCATCAAGCAGGGGCAGGCGCCGGTATTAAATTATATAGATAAGCTAATTGGACTTGTGGATGAGGGAAAGGTTGTCCTGGATGATATCATCACGCATACCTTGCCTCTTGCTGATGCAACACATGGCTATAAGATCTTTGATGAAAAGGAAGAGGACTGCGTGAAGGTGGTACTTAAGCCCTAAAAAACTTTCAATATCCTAATGGAAGGAGTGGCAGGAGTAGCCACTCCTTATTTCTCTGCAAGTTTCCAAACGAATTTTTTTCAGCTCAGATGTTGACAGCTTGCCGTAACGAAACGAAAAACCAACTAATTTGCACCAGCTGCGTGGGACCGGAGATTATTGCAAACTCTATCAAATCTGAAACTCGATGAATAGCTCATCATTGCTTTGCTGCTCGAAAATTGACAGGACCTTTTCCAAAACAAGTTGTTTCAAGGCGAGTTTTAGATCGTCCGGCTCCATTCCTAAATCCTTTGAGGTTTGAGCCAAGCTGAACACTCCCCTGGTTGAATCTCTAAGTTCTTCTGTCAGATATAATCTGACAAACTCTTTGTTGCTCATCCCGCTAATATAAAGATTATACATGACTTTTTTAATCAATGATCGTAATTTATCTTTTAGTTACGCTTTGAGAAAAACAGTAATCAGAGTTTGACCGCTCAGGAAATTTCAACCGTAACTTTAAGGAGTGAAGGTTTAGCTTGCTCTCCTAGGGCTTGATCGGAATCGCTGTGCTGGGATAATCAAACAAATCTTTTTTGATATGATATCTTATCTTATAAAGGATACGGCAACATGGAAAAAAATAAAAAGAACAGCACACAGGAGGAGAAAGTTGGCGTTATTCCCGCAGAGGATATCAAGGGCAGCGATGCTGAAAGAGCGTTTCCCAAAGATGACAAAGCAAAGCAATCACAGGAACAGGCCGGGTCGGATAGCGAAACAGATAAAAACGATTAATGTATGGCTGATTACAAAAATCTTGTTGCGAACCTTGGCGGAGCCATTGCGCTCCACCTATTACATGAATCTTTGAAAACAGGGATGAAGACATGCCCCGTGTTGACTTAATCGGGGAGGAAGCTCTAAACAAGGGTTTGTCCTGAACTGGAAAAGAATTGGTTCTCCAAACACTCTGTATAAAGCCACGCTCGCCGATGAGGTTTTGGGAAATAGACTCTATTAAAGCCTGACTGGCGCCCAGGGAACAAAGGCCTTAATGTTAAAGGGGGCTGATCTCCGGGCTTTCCGCGGCAGTTCGTGCGGTTTTGCTTCCCGGTCCGATGGGCCTGAACGACGGGCCGGTGACAAGTACGACCAGGACTAAGATCCTGCCAATAGCATATTATCTGACCGGTGCTGTCGTTACCGCGCCGATACTGGGAACACTCTCGGAGAACAGGGTTCCTGTCGTATCTGCAATAGAGGAAACACGATATGTACGTATCATGTTC
>Ga0160434_100149_pt1 | contig 37254 bp, 30 predicted proteins | sample HID1973I_E0MG_FD_108273 | JGI IMG/M metagenome (GOLD analysis project Ga0160434, IMG submission 108273) | Enriched mosquito-associated microbial communities from UW Madison campus, WI, USA - HID1973I_E0 MG | ecosystem: Host-associated > Arthropoda: Insects > Digestive system > Unclassified ... | reverse complement strand
ATCAAACTATGAGGATTCGCCGCAATGCAATCGATTGCACCATAAGGGAGTGCGGAGAATTTTTGCAAGACGCGGTGCACGAAAAATCATGTTGCGGAGCACAACGGGCACCCTATCGCTATGTCGGAGAGAGATAGGTGGCGTGGAAATCCGAATGACACAGCGGCGGGACGAAGGTCTGCGGCCCGATAGACTCCTTATTGGCAAAACGCGAACCAAGCACGATGCGCATGCAGGGCATTCTGGCGGCAGTACTGGCGGTCCTTCCTTTGGTGTCCTCGGCGGCTTCGCCGCTGCAGACACGCGAAATCAACGTCGATGCGGCACGGCACTCGGCACCCGTGGATCGCTTCTACGCACTGTCGGTGGGCTCGGACTATCCCGGGACCCTGATCCGCGCTGATAGCCAGGCGCAACTGTTGCCGACGGTGCAGGAACTGGGCTTCCAGTACCTACGCTTTCACGATGTCTTTCACGACACGCTCGGCACCGTGCGTCGCGTCGACGGGAAGATCGTCTATGACTGGACCAAGCTGGACCAGCTGTATGACAACCTTTTGGCCAAGGGGATCCGTCCCTTCGTCGAGCTGGGCTTCACCCCGGATGCGCTGAAGACGTCCGATCAGACCATCTTCTACTGGAAGGGCAATACATCGCATCCGCGGCCGGAGATGTGGTCGCACCTGGTCGACGCCTTTGTCAGGCATATGCGCGAGCGCCACGGCGACGAGGAAGTGCGCAAGTGGTTCTTCGAGGTGTGGAACGAACCCAACCTCAAGGGCTTTTGGGAGAACGCCGACCGGCAGGCGTACTTCGACCTGTACGCCAACAGTGTCCGCACGATCAAGGCCATCGACCCGCAGTTGCGCGTGGGTGGGCCAGCGACTGCCGGCGCGGACTGGGTACCGGAACTGCTGGCGTTCGCGGCGGCCAACAAGCTGCCGATCGACTTCGTTACCACGCATACCTATGGCGTCGCGGGCGGCTTCCTTGACGAGGAGGGGAAGCAGGACACGAAGCTGATGGAGAGTCCTGATGCCATCGTCGCCGATGTGCGCAAGGTCCGCGCGCAGATTGATGCGTCGGCTTTCCCTGGGCTGCCGCTGTATTTCACGGAGTGGAGCACGAGCTACACGCCGCGCGATTTCGTGCATGACAGCTATATCAGCGCGCCGTACATCCTGACCAAGCTGAGGCAGGTGCGCGGGTTGGTGAGCGGCATGAGCTACTGGACGTATAGCGACCTGTTCGAGGAACCGGGACCGCCGCCGACGCCGTTCCATGGGGGGTTTGGTTTGATGAACCGCGAGGGGATTCGCAAGCCGGCGTGGTTCGCCTATAAGTATCTGAACCAGCTTACTGGGCAGGACATTCCGCTGACGGATGGGAATGCGCTGGCCTCGCGTGACGGCGACCGCGTCACGGTGCTTGGGTGGGATTGGCAGCAGCCGGTGCAGGATGTCAGCAATCGGCCGTTTTACACCCGGAAGCTGGCGGCGACGAAGGCCAGGCCGCTTGGTGTCCGGGTTAGCAATCTGCCGGCCGGCAAGTATCGGGTGCAGTTGCGCCGGACTGGGTATCTGCGGAATGACCCGTTGTCGCTGTATATCGACATGGGGTTGCCGGATAGGCTTACGGATGTGCAGCTATCCCGGCTGCAAAAGGCGACCGCCGATACGCCGGAATGGGATCGGGTGGTCGAGGTGCGCTCGGGATCACCGTTCGAGGTGGAAGTGCCGATGAAAACGAATGATGTGGTGCTGGTGACGCTGGTTCCTGTTGGGGGCTGAGGTGCGTCCGATAGCCAAAGCGCAGAGCGACGAGGAATGCTGACCCATGATTGCAAGAGTGGGAGTGTGCGGCCTGTTGCTCGCTTGTCTCCTGACTGCCTGTGCAACCAGGCCAACGAGCGCCGGGGTGGACTGCGTTTCTGCATCAGATCTTCTATCCCGAGCTGCTACTGGGGAAGAAGAAGTCGTGGTTTGCGGCTATCTGCATTACCGCTTTGAGGACCATAGCTTGTACCCAACAAAATCAGAGGCACGTCGCCAGGGACAGAGCTGCTTTGGGTTGGGAGTGCAAGAATCTTTGGTGAAATCGCTGGAGACGCTTGACGATTCCAAGGTCAGGCTTACCGGAACACTCCTCTCACTCGCCTGCCCGGAAGGCGCGCTGTGCATGAGCCAGTGTACCGGCCCGACATTGCTTGTTAGGGACGCAGCCGAGTTGTAGTGGGCCGTCCTTGACGGCCTACGTGTAGTCGCTTCCTCACCCATCAACACCTTCAACAACGCGGCCTTTCCAATATCCTGGCAGCGATTGGGTGGCGACTTTCTGGAGTTGGTCTCGCACGTGCCCGGTGACTAGTTGCGATCACAGACATAGAACCTAGCCGACGCCCTGTCTCCTGCGTGCGCATAGGATCACGATGGGCCTTGTGCTTCCTTCGCAGCCGACCTAATCGCGTCGAATGCTTTCATGCGCGCCACTGCTCGGTGCGACTCCGGCGGATCAGGCGTCACCGGCGCGGACAGCAGCAGGTTGCCGCCCCGACGGTCAATCGATCATCGGTATGCGATACCTGAATATCACTTCATGTCGCCGGATCAGCGCGAAGAAGTAGGGGGTGCCCACGCTACAGGAGACCAAGCGCAGCTCATCGCCCGGCTGCCTGAGGCCAACCATCTCCAACCACTTCGGATCCTTCTCCGGATTGGGATAGAGATTCGCCTTCCTCCCTATATCCACTACCTCGTCAGGACTCATCGGAATCGACACCGTGCAGTTTGGAAGTCCCAGTTCTTTGACGATCGACCGAGGCGCGATCTTTATTGGGTGCTCCGGCGCAGTTGCGCACCCCGCTACCAGAACGATAGAGGCGATAAGCGCGAGGCCGTTCAGACGCAGAAGGCCAAGAAAACAACGGCGACTAATGAATGGCATCGGCGACTTATGCTTCCAAGGGCAAGAGAGTGTGTCTGTAAGCATAGATTTGCCGCGAGTTAGAAGCATAGGTTGTCCACCAAGGACCTCCTCCTGTGCTCCCTGCCCTGCCGGGTTATCAAAGTCTGTCCGTCCAGTTGGAGACGAGCATTACGTTGACGGATACGCCACGGGCGCATCTGGTGGGCGGCCAACCAAGGCAGGGAGAGCGCAGCGGGGCATTGGACACGTAGGGCCGTCGGCACGCAGCCCCGGCGTGGCTTCGTACTGCTCCTGCACGAGTTCACCCGGCCCAGGTGTGAGGAGGCGCTGCCGTTGCGGATGTGTTCGAACACGGATGAGCAGCAACGGGAATGTTTGATGTCGCAAAGCATACGCATCGAGGTACACCTTCGGGATTCCCTATTTGAAGGGGGATCGAATCCCACGCATCAACACAAACAACGGGCTCGTCAGTGTTGCAAATGTGTGGCATGCCAGTGCCCGCAGACGATGGCCCTGGCGCTCCTGCATCCTTGCGTAAAATCGAAGCCCCCAAGGCAGGCCACGTCGATAGGCCTTGAGATACCACCGACCGGCGGCGACGGGATCATCGAATCCGGATTCGTAAAGCTTACCAAGCACCATCATCGCCTTGGTGTTCAAGTCCATTTCGATCGCTTGCGTCAGCAGCCCGGCCGCTTCCTTCCGGTTGGCCTTTGCATCCAGGTCGACTAGCACGCGTGCATAGCCGAGCATGCCGTCACTCCCGAACAGATCTGCGTGCTCGATGAGCACTCGATAATCCATCAAGGCCTTGGCGGGATCCTTGCCGCCAAACCTGCCATCCTCATTGGCCCTTGCGCGTAGGTAAAGCGCGCAAAGACCCTGAGGAGATGTCGGATCCAATGCAATGAGTTCATCCATCAACGCTTTGGCCCTGGCGAACTCCCCTTTGAATACGCTTGTTGAAGCATCCTCAGCTTTGGTGTCATGTCGGCCATGTCAAGGAATCAGAAGCGGTAGCAGTTGTGCTGGCTGAAGTGCCGGCGATGGTGGCAAAGGAGGGGGAATGGAGGGGGAATGGAGGAAGAGTAGGTGGCGGTGTGGACGGGGACTTGAGCTTGGGCACAGTCATCTTCTCCTTGCTCCAGCGCTCCAACATCCTCTCAAGAACTTCAGCGATTCTCGCCACGTCCGGCCAAAGACGAGCGCGCCGATGCGTTGACTGAAATCGAGCCCCTGGCCGGAACATAGTTCTGGCGTTCACCTGCCTCAGACTGCCGCATCGCAGGGTCCAGTACCTCATCTGCCGGCCCGGTCGCTATCGCGCTGGCCCAACAAGGACAACTTATAGTTGCATTGACATCATAGGTTGTCCGAATCGGCAAACTCATGCTCACGAGAACAAGTAGCCGCCGCCCTGGACATTCAATTGGCCCACCATCTACCACATCCCGCCCGAATTCCCGCGCCATCCTTACGTCCGCGAGGACGTCGCATCCTCAGTTACCGTCAAAGTTACCGCCAGCAAGTTGCAATTCGCCGCCAGCTACGCATAGAGCGTAGGCAGGCACCTCCCCTATTCGCCAGCCTGACGACTGTCCATACCTCGGGGGATGCCCGCGAAGCCGCGCACTACCCATCCAATTGCACAGACGACAATCCAGAAGATCCCCAGGCCGATCGCTAGGCCGAACAGTGCTTTCCGCCAATTGTCGCGATAGCGCCTCGAGGCCTCCTGGTCGGCCCATTCAGCGTCACTAGCAGGGAGCACGAAACGTCTCTCCAATGCGCGCTCATAGAGATCTACTTCTTTGCTGAAGGACTCAGCGCCCCAAACGATGCCGGCCTTATCGACCTCATACGGAATCAGCATGTTCGGCTCCTTGCCGAACTGCATCGCAATGAGACAAAGCTCGATCCCAACCTGTCGGCCCTGCCGGGTTCCTGCGGTGAAATAGTGCCGGCCGGCGTCGTACGGACAAGACTCATCCGAGCGCGTGGGCGCCGAGGTAGGGCTCGTGACGCGATACTGCATCGATAGATATGGCTCGTACATGCCAGCCAGCACCAATGTGGCGATGGCCGAAAGAGCAGCCACGATCAGTGCTATGCGTCGCGCCCCCTCAAAGACATTTATCCGCATCCTCCCCTCCTATCTCGTCATCCCCGTTGCCCACCGCCGATGCAAACTAGCCTGGCTGCTGCTACCAAGCCACGAAGCGCGTGGTGATGCGCACTATAAGTCCAGCTGCCCCTAGCAGGGCTCCCCGCTCCAGTTGCCGTCAGCCGTGCAGGCTTCGGACACTTCGTCGGCAGGCTCGCCAAACAAGGCGTCAACTTAACCCTACGTGGGCGAATCCCGCTTGTCCTGCCCCTTCCCCCAAAAGCGCCTAAGGCCGGCCCCTGGCGCCGGCGCCACGCGCCAGCGCGTGCTCCGTGATCGGTGGCGGGATGGCAGCGCCTTTTCCTCTGAGCCTCGGGCGCGGCCTTGACCGCCCCGACCCACTGGCTTGCCCCCGGCGCGCGCAGTAGTCGCCCCGCCACTCCTGTGGTCTTCGTGCCCCCGTTTTTCCGCAGCTCCGCTGGCAGCCGATTCCCGCACCACTAACGGCGTACGGGGGGATATAACGAACCGTCGGCTACCTGCAAAACCCTGCGCAGATAGAGAGGAACGGAAGCCGCGCAATCCACCAACTAGAGGCTCCCCAAAGCAATGGGCGGGGGCGAAGAAGTTCGGGCGTCCAATAGCGTCCTGGTGCGGCGCCCAGCGATATATGATGCTTCGGGAACGCTATGAAATAAGTATCAGTAACAGGGTTCGTGTAACGGCCCCATAGCCCCGCCTCAGTGCCTTATTAGATCTCGAAAGCCCCTGTAGCACTGGCTTGTCCCGGGGGCTGCGCACCTAGGTATTTGCACCAGCTTGGGTGCTTACACCCACCCTTGCCGTGTTACCGGTGTAGCAGGTGTAACATTTTTTATTGTTCTTTATAAATCATGACCCTAGCCGCCAAGGCAAGTGCTGTGGGCAGGTGTAACACTTGGGTAGCATGTGTAACGCCACGGCGGTGCTCCGCAGGGGCAGAATGCTCAAATTCGCTGTCGCGCCTGTCTGGACCCTCCAAGAGCCACTTGCAGGTTCCGACCGAAAGCAGCCACTCGCAGAAGGCCAAGAAGCAGTCAACAAGGCCTGGATAGCTCTTCTCCAAAGTGTCCATGGAAACGGGAGAGAACCCCGCCAGTATGAAATGACTGAAGGGGCTTGCCGGAGCCCGTCGTTCGCGGCCAAGATTGGTCAGAACGCGCGTGGTGTGCCGACAGGCCATCACGTATCACTCTCTTAAAGCGCATGGATGAACAGCAGTGGATAGTGCCTTTATCGATCTCGATATACTTCTCACACGCATCCGTAATCCACGCTCCAAGGTCTACTTCCTTGACGCGGTAAAGGCCTACAAGGCTGGGGCGCTACGCGGCGCTCTCACATCGGCTTGGGTGGCGATTGTCTACGATTTGATAGCAAAGTATCGAGCGCTCAGCGCGCTAGGTGATGCTGCAGCAACAGCGTTCCTACTGTCATGGGACAACGCAACAACCGCGGGAGATGTTTCCCGGCTGTTGGGTTTGGAACGCACGATCATCGAAGATGCTACCGTCAATACGCAGGTGGTCAATCGGATCGCGCGGACACAGTTGGATCGGCTGCGGGAAGACAGGCATTTCTGTGCCCATCCCGCTTTCTCTGCAGAGGCAGATCTCTTCGAACCGTCAGCCGAACTGGTCAGGCTTCACCTAGTGAACGCGGTAGATCTGGTTCTTTCTCAAGAACCTCTGCAAGGTAGAGCGATCGCCGATCTGTTCGACGTGGACGTGCAGTCCCTCGGCTTTCCAACTATCCATGAGCGCATCATGGACTACGTCGAACAGCGCTATTTGTCGAGAGTTCGTGCGCAGAACGTCAGGAACTTCGGCACTGTTCTGGCGAAGTCCTTGCTTAAGGGCGTTCCGGTGACTTGGGAGTCACATCAACAGAAGATCATTTCTTCGTTGACAGCAATTCGAGAACGAACGCCCGACGCTTGGCCGGAACTGTCAGGAGCGATTGTACTGTTACTAGACAACTTATCCCCAGCAGATCGGCCGCGGGCCATCGCCTTCCTGGCCTCCTTCCCCGATTTCTGGCCCCGGCTCCAGCGCCCAACCCAGATAGCACTGCAGGCGACGGTGGACAACGCTCGAAACGCGCCCGTACTCGACCAGCGAGTTCTTTCGGGCGTCTCCTTCCCAAGCTTCAGCGAGCCACTTCTAGCGCTAATCGCGAATATGAGCCGTGAGCAGCTTGTTGAGTCAGTCGCTTATCTGCCACGCGCTCAGCTTTGGTCCAGGGCACTTTCTGAGTACAGAGGTTCAGCGGGGTGGCGGCGCTCGGAGCTTAACTTCAGGGAATTGATACAGCCCTTCGCTGACAACTTGAGTGGCCAGCAGATCGGTCAAGTACTAGACGCCGTGATCGATAATGCCCAAAACTGGGATGCAGGTGACACCAGTGTGCTCCTTGCGGCACTACTGCGCGGCATTGGGATTGGTGATCTTCCACCCTTAGACGTGCGTGATCGGTTCTATTGTCACCTGCATGGTATGCGTCGAATCCGAAGCTATGACGCGGCTATAAATGCTCTCCAGTCTGATGGTTGGCGCCCCCCCGAAATCCAAGAGCCTGACGAAGATGCCTTACAGTGAGTGCGGGACTGAGCTGCCAATGCAGGGCCGCAGTTGAAGAGGCGCGAATGGCGACTGGAGCGAGCCCCTCTCCCTCATAGCCGCAACAGCAACAAATCGCGCCACTTCTGTGATCGCGCGCTGGGGTCGTGGGAGTCGGCCGGCCCTGAACCGCTCTTTGCGAGTTCCATTGAAAGTAGGTGCTTCGCCGCTCTTTCAGCCGTATGGGCCTTCTCTGTCAGTTTCTGGCGGTAAGCGGACATCCTCTATACCAAGGCCGTTGGTTGCCTAACGAGCGCTGCCGTCCGTATCTCAATATTTTGACATTCGACTTTGGCCCACTCTGTTTTGGATTTCGGCAAGAGTGTCACCCGCGCATTCTTCTAAATATTTAGCGAAATGCATGCTTCTTGCAATCGGTACCCCGCGACCAGGCTGCTTGAGCTGCAGGGCAACTGAGGCGCTAAGCTTGCCACGCCAGGCATAGGCCATTCGACTGATCGAGAGGAATCGTGAGAATAGTCAAGTTGTTGGTTCACAATTTTAGAGTGATCAACGAACTGGAATGGTCGGTGGAGCGGCAGCCGCTTTGTTGCTTGATCGGACCCGGGGACTCGGGGAAGTCCACAGTTCTGGACGCCATCGAAGCGGCGCTTTCTTCCCGCTGGTATACCTTCGGCGAAGCCGACTTTAGGGAATGCGACACGTCCCGCTCGATCAAGATCGAAGTGACGATCGCCGAGCTTTCGAAGCCGCTGCTTTCAGACGAGAAGTTTGGCCTCTTCATCCGGGGCCTGGCCCCAGATGGCACCGTGAAAGACGAGCCTGAGGACGGGGATGAGCCGGTCCTGACGGTGCGCCTTGCTGTGGATGCGACGATGGAACCGGTGTGGGAGGTGGTCAACGATCGGACCCCGTATCCCCGAACAATGTCCAACCGTGACCGTGCCCTGTTCCGCGTGGTTCGCCTGACTGGCGACGACGCCCGGCACCTGACCTGGGGCCAGGGATCCATCCTGTCCAAGCTAACCGAGTCCGGTGACGAGGCTGCCCAGCAGCTGGCGGAAGCTTACAGAGTGGCCAAAGCTAGTACCCGACTGCACGAGATCGAGAGTCTGGTGAAGGTGGCCAAGGAAGCCCAAGCTCGAGCAATTGAGGTCGGTGCGATCGTGGAGGATGAGTACATCCCGGGGTTGGAGTTGCTAAAGGGAGGCTTCTCCTCCGGTTCGATTGCCCTCCACGATGGCTCCGTGCCCCTGCGGTTGGCCGGCACTGGCACTCGGCGATTGGCTACCTTGGCCATTCAGCGCGCCGCGATTGAGGAGGGGGCGATCATCTTGGTGGACGAGATCGAGCAAGGGCTGGAGCCGCACCGCATCCTAGGTGCCATCGTGCACTTGCGGCAATCGCAAGCGGTGGCGGCGGCGGCTTTGAAGCCCACTGGTCAGATTGTGATGACCACGCACTCCGATGTTGCTCTCAGCGAGATACCGCCCGAGGCGCTCTACGTATGCCGCAGAGCGCCAGGAAGCGCGCTAAAGATTCTTCACCCGACGGATCAGGATGCGCTTCGGCGGGTGCTCAAGCACATGCCGCGAGCCTTGTTTGCGCGGCGGCTGTTGGTGTGCGAGGGGGAGACGGAGCTGGGATTGATCCTCGGACTTCGGGAGCTCTTTCCGGCGCGACATGGCGGTGCATCTATCGAGCAACGGGGAGCGGCTGTCGTGGACGGGGAGGGAGCCAACGCGCCGCAGATGGCAGTAGCCTTGGCAGCATTGGGGTATACGACTGCGCTCTATCGGGACTCGGACGTTCCCGTGCCGGCCAAGCAGCAAACGAAGCTGGACAAGATGAGCGTGCATACCATCACCTACTTGGACGATATCGCGATCGAGGAGGCCTTGTTCGCAGCAGTGGCTGACGACTTGCACGTGGACAGGCTTCTGATAGAGGCTGAGCGATACAAGGGTGAAGCAACGGTCATTGATCAGCTCAACAAGGCCTTCCCTGAGGCCGGATCCAGCGGAGTCGGAAATGGGTCCTTCGAGAACATGGATTCCGAACTCGGACTCGAGCGGAAGGTAATCATGCAAAGGCTGGCCGCCCTCGCCAAACAGTATGCATGGTTCAAGAATCAGTACATTGCTCGCGAATTGGCTTTAGTAGTTGACGAGGCCATAGCCCAATCACCCAAATCTGAATTGGCCGTGGTCCTGAGAGAGATAGAGGCATGGCTCTATGCTTAGTCCAAAGAGCCTCTTGGGAGTGCGGCGAGGCAGTGTGGTGGCGCCAGCCGGCCACGGGAAGACCGAGCTGATAGCCAAACTCACGGGCCTGGGAGGAAGAACCTTGGTATTGACGCATACGCATGCCGGGGTTCATGCACTTCGCGCACGTATGAGTCGCCTAGGCATTGACCCCCGTGCGGCCGCGGTCGACACCATCGCAAGTTGGGCATCGCGCTACACGGCGGCCTTCCCAACGTTGGGAAAGCCCTTTGGGAGGATGCCTATAGGCAACGAGTGGAGCGAGCTCTACACCAGTGGATTGGACGTGCTTTCGGCTTCGCCGGTTCGAGATGTCATTGCGGCGTCCTACGACCGAGTGCTGGTAGATGAGTATCAGGACTGCGACTTGCCTCAACATCATTTGGTGATCGCGCTGGCGGAGCAATTGCCAACCATCGTGTTCGGCGATCCCATGCAGGGGATCTTCGGCTTTGGTGGAAACCCAAGTGTGTCATGGGATCACGACGTCTTTTCTGAGTTTCCGATCGTGGGCATCCTCGAAGAGCCGATGCGGTGGAAGAAGACCAACCCCCTTCTGGGCGAGTGGATAGCGCAGGTCAGGCGCCAGCTGGAACGGGGCGAGCCCGTGAATGTGGCGGATGGCCCGGCAACCTACTTGCCATGCGAGGATGAGTACGACTTGTCGCCCCTGTTCCACGAGTTGGAAGGAGAGCGTGGAACCGTCGCGGCGCTTCATTGCAGGCGCGGCACGTGTGACCAGCTGGCCAAGATGAGTAAGGCTGCTTACCAGGCAATTGAAGACATCGCTTGCAAAACGTTGCAGGAGTTCGCCACTGCCTGGGATCAATCCGCTGCTATCAACCGCGAAAGTCTACTTAGGGGACTGGTGAAAGCGGCAGTGACATCCAAGTCATTGCAGGATGGCGAGGAGGATACAGAACTGGATGTCGAGGCCAAGGGCAGGGTTCTCGCGTCCTATAGGGAGTTGGCGGCGACCGGCGATCCCCAAGCTGCAGTTAATGCGTTGGCAGGCCTTCGCCTTCACGGCCGGATCCGGATATTCCGCGCGGAGCTCATTCGAGACACGGCAAAGGCGCTGGCGGCCTTGGCTGACGGAAAGCATGCCACGTTGGCACACAGTGCCTTCGTCACTCGGCAGCGCGTGAGCCATATGGGTCGGCATCTGCCGAGGCGCACGGTCTCAACGCCGCTGTTACTCAAGGGGCTGGAGTTTGACCGCGTAGCTGTTCCCGATGCAATGCACTTTCGTCAGGAAAAGAATCACGGAGCGCGGGCGAAGCTGTTCTACGTGGCACTGTCGCGTGCACGGTCCTCACTGGTCATTTCGTCTTCCAATCCGAATGTCCAGTTTCCCCTGCCAAGCTGATCATGGATAAGCCTGGCGTCCCATCTGTGTGAGGTGGGCAGGCTTTTCCCCTCCTGAGGCAATCAAGACGTGCGCTTATGGCCGACAGCGGCCGGCCCGATCGACAAGTCACGGCCGGCTCTTAAGCTTTCACCTTCGACCCAACCAGCCCTGATTACTAGCTTCCGGCTGGGCGCCGCACAGTGATCATGGAGCGAGTTGCCGACGCCTCCAGGATTTCTGCACCGATTATCCCATCGGTGCAGCAAGTCCATCAGTTCGCGCTTCCAGCGTTCAACTCGCTTTGGCGCCTCCACCTCGCGGCGGAACTGTCGACCAATTCTCGATCCACGTCGCTCAGGTCCAGCGGCGGCAGCTGCAGTCGCTGTTTAGCTTGCACAAGAATCGACTCTTCATCCAAGCGACGGCACACATCTACATTCAGGCGACCAAAGAACTCACGGGCCAATTCGCCTTGGTCTTTCGCCATTCGATGATGAACCCCGGCGTTCTTCGCCATCGAGAACAGCCGCAGTGCAATCGCCACAGCATCGCCCGCCTGCGCAAGCAGCTGCTCGTATGCCTCCGCCGCAGCCTCTTTGATGATCGTGTCGCGACTCTGAATGGCGTTGCTGCAATCGCAGCCAACTCCAGGTCCATACGAGGCAGCTCCTATTCCAGTTCCTTCGCAGTGTCCTGGTATTCTTCTACCAGCGACAATGCCGACCGCTCAGTAGCGCGCAACTTCTGGATTTCGCGTGTCAATGTGCCGTCGAAAAATCTGACTGGCTAGCATCCGTGCCCGATGCGCGGTTTCAACCGCGCCACGACCTTCAATCTTGCGTAGCGCCTCCAAGAGGTCGCGTGCAGCGATAGAGGACACTGGACGACGGCCGATGAACGGCGTGAGGTCCTTATCAATCAGCCGCTGCTCGCGCTTTACCGAGCCGACAGACAGCTTTTTGGCCCGCATGGCTAGGTGCTCTTGTGCCAGCGCCTCGAAGGTGTTGGTTGCATGTTCAAGGCTGGTCGCCTTTTGCGCCTTGCGTTGCTCGCCTGGATCGACTCCCTCGGCAAGCAGCTTGCGAGCGGCGGCGTGGCGCTCGCGCACAGATGCCAAGCTCACTTCGGGATACGTGCCAAGGGACAGCGTGTTGCGCTTCCCGGTGACAGGACGGCGGTAATCCCAGCGCCACCACTTCGCGCCATCGGGCCGCAGCAGGAGATATAGGCCACCAGCATCACGCAGCTTCTGCACAGTGTCTGTCGGTTTGGTCTTACGAATAGCGGTATCTGTCAGAGACATGGCGAAGGCAACTGGTTTGGCGGTAACTGACAACGAGGGCAGTGAGGTTACCGCCAAAGCTACCGCCAAAGAAGCCCGGATTCTGTCGGATCACTTAGGACGCTAGCAGACACGAAAAAGGCCAAAATCCCTATATTTCCGGAGGATTTCAGCCTTTATAGGATGTTCCTGCAAGCATAAGTTGGCCGCGAGTTAAAAGCATAACTTGTCCGCCCAGGGCCTACTCACGTGCCCCCTACCGGTCGGATTGCCAAAGTCCGTCCCCCTAGCTAGATACGAGCATCACGTTGGCAGCTACCCAAGCGGGTGAGTCTGCTCGGGCGGCCAATCAAGGCAGGGAATGAACAGCGTAGCAGTGGACCCGCAGGGCTATCGGCACGCAACTCCGGCGTGGCCTCGTGCTGATCCTGCACGCGTTCACCCAACGCAGGTGCGAGAAAGCTCTGCCGTCGCGGGTGTGCTCGAGCCCTGATGAGCAGTAACGGGAATCTTCGATGTCGCAAAGCACACGCGTCGAGACGCACCTTCGGCACTTCCTATTTGAAAGGGGATCGAACCCTATGGATCAACACAAGCAATGGGCTGGTCAGTGTTGCAACAGCGTGGCAGGCCAGTGCCCGCAGACGATGTCCCTGGCGCGCCTGCGTCCTTGCGTAAAATCGAAGCCCCCAAGGCAAACCCCGTCGATAGGCCTTGAGATACCACCGACCGGCGGCGACGGGATCATCAAATCCGAATTCGTAAAGCTTACCCAGCACCATCATCGCCTTGGTGTTGGCGTCCATCTCGATCGCTCGCATCAGGAGCCCGGCTGCTTCCTTCATGTTGGCCTTCGCGTCCCGGTCGACTAACACGCGCGCATAGCCGAGCATGCCGTCACTCCCGAACAGATCTGCATGCTCGATGAGCACTTGATAATCCATCAAGGCCTTGGCGGTATCCTTTCCGCCAAACCTGCCATCCTCATTGGCCCTTGCGCGCAGGTAAAGCGCGCAAAGACCTTGAGGCGATGTGGGATCGGAAGCAATGAGTCCATCCATCAACACTTTGGCCCTGGCGAACTCCCCTTTGGAATAGGCTTGTTGAAGCATCCTCAGCTTTGGTGTCATGTCGGCCATATCAAGCAATCCGAAGCGGTGGTGGCGGTGCTGGCTGAGGCACCGGCGATGATGGCGAAGGAGGTGCGACGGGAGGGGACGATGGTGGCGGAGTAGACGGGGCCTTCGGCTTGGGAAAAGTCGTCTTCTCCTCGCTCAATTTCTCCAATATCTTTTCACAAGCTTACGAAGCAAACCGTGTTCGCCCGCTGGCCGGCGCGCTCTCGAACCTTGCTACCCAACTCGGGGCCGAAGAACTGCTTGGGACATCTAGCGCAGAGCGCGCCGCCGGCAAGCAAGGGCCGCGACCCGATTTCGATGCAGCTACGGCAGATCGAAGCCTTGCCCAAACCAAGCAGCGGGCCATCTCGCAGGTGCTGGATTCGGTCATCGCCGCGCACCGGTAGCCTCACACCACAGCACCGCAAACAACAAGGCTTGCAGCGATGTGGGCTTTGTGCGCTATGCGACGAAGAATCGGATTCCTCCGCCCCAGCCTTTTCCGATTAATTACCTCGGGCCGTTCTGATTTCCGATATTCGGTCGCACGATTAGCCAAAACGTAGCAGCTGTAATCATACCGAAGAACGCACAAATGACTGCGATGGCAGTAGACGAGGATGTCGGTGCGCCACTGGCAGCAGCTTGCAGCGTCGGGAATCCACAGTAAGCTACGGCCGCGCCCGCAATCGCGCCAGTGACGAGATATAGCGACACGCTTGTCCTGCCTTTGCCCCGAAAAAGTAAGTGTAAGGGCAGGCCAATAATGAGCATTGCGGGATACGCGATCATCGCAATCAGTTTCAGTGCCCATATCCCCTCGCTGGGATTCCCGAGCATAGACAAGGCCAGCATGAGCACACCTGGCACCAAAGGCGCCAGTGCAAGTCCAAGAGCTAGCCGCTTGAGGTTAGTTATTGCAGACACTGTCTCTCCCGGAAGCGCAGCCAGTAGGGTTGGGTGTTCCTAGTTTCTTGTCGGTCCAAACACAGTTGATGGGTCCGGAGGTCCAAGTGCCTAGTGCCTGCAGCGCGGACGTGCCTTCGCCCCGCCCAGAATTGAGTGTGGTCAGTGGATCTTTGTCTGCGTGCAAGGGCAGCCAGTAGCCATTCGGACGCGCGGCACAAGGCTGTCGTCATAAGTTGTCCGTTCCGGCTAACTTATGCTGTCAACACAATCTTCCGCCAGAGGAGTCTGGTGGCCCACCAGCAACCACATAGTTAACCCAACTAGCTGTTTTAATTGACCTTACGAGGAACTTCATCAGCGCCCTGACTCGCAAATTGACTCACATTTTGCGAGGCAGGCCTGAAGCAACTCGAGGCTCAGGAGTTGAGAAGGGTATCAACGTTCCTGGCGTCGGCGTCCGTGGACTTCATCAGCATGTATTCCATGCCACTTGCGACGGCCGTTTGGCTTGCAAATTCCTTCTTGGCCTGCACCACGGCGTCGTCAATCTGGTTATCGGCTTTGACCTCGACGATGACGTACTTGGTCGTGCCGTCATCCTCGATGCGCTCGAAGAGGAAGTCGGGGTAGTAGCTGCGGACAGTATGGCTTTCCGGGTCGATGTACTGAATGAAGAAGTCGGACTGGCCGTGGGTCAACATGCCCGTGAAGTAAATCTTCCTAACCTTGTTGTGCTTGAGCAGATCCCAGAACAACTGCCGCTCTGAGCCGGAGTCGAAGCAGTACGCATCTAGGTGGAAGCTCTTTGCCTTGAATTCGTCGGTAAGGCTGCCATCGCTCAAACGGACCACCTTGTCCTTGGCGGCATTGACTTCGTAATAGCCCAGCGGCGGAAGCTTAATCAGCTCGACCTCATGTTCCTCGGTTTCCTTGGTCTCATCAAGGTCGTACAGGAGCTTGAACAGCCTCGGGATGATCTCGTCGTAGAGCAGCTCGTTGAAATCGTTGGTGATGGCCACCAGCTCGTCCGTGCCCTCCTTGGTGGCATCCAACATATCTTCCATTTCAACCGGATTGCGGTTTAGGTAGCGGGCAACTTCTGCAACCAGTGTCAGGCGCGAGAACTCGCGCTTCTGGCGGCGGTCAGTCAGGTCGCGGATGTCCACATTCCCTGCTTTTGCAGCATCCTCGAGGCTCAAGCCTTCCTGTTTTGTCTCAAGCAGGTAGTACTTTTTGGTCAGCTCTTTCCAGGCATCCGCATCCGTCCTGTCCAAGCCCAAGGCAACGCCTGGCGTCAGCACCTTCTCCTTAGCGTTGAACTGCTTGCGCAACCGAACCAGCTTGATCTTCACAGGCGGCAGTACAACTTTGATTTGGACGCGCTCCTTGTTGTCATCCTTCTTTTGCAATTCGTCAACACTAATGCGGAAGTTCTGCTGCAGCTCGTCGTTGAGGATCTGCAAATTTTCGTCGGAGAGGAAAACGTGACCGGTGTATTGGGCTTGGCCAATGGAGCGCAGGCAGCGCATGGTGGCTTGCAGGACGAACACCTTCGACTTGGGTTGGCGGAACAGGCCGACGCTGAACAGGGAACGGCAGTTCCAGCCTTCGCGTCCTTTGTTGACCAGAAGGATGAACTGCTTCTCCGAGTCTTCAGTGTCCAGCCGGTTGAACTCACGGATGTCGTCGTTGGAGGTGATCTTGTTGTCGCCCACGTTGACAAGGATGCGCGAGGTGGCAATGCCGTGCTTGATGAGCGCCGCCTCAACGGCGGGCTTCAGATCGCCAGTCAGCTCTTCCACCGTAGCAGCGAAGAAGGCGATCTTCGGCAACATGCCTTCCGGTTTCAGGTCTGCTGTTTGCTTCAAAAACTCCTCGATAGCGATGTCCACGAACTCGTCGGTTCGGGTGTTGGTGTAGCCGTGCAGCTCGACGTTTTTCAGGAAGCCCTTTTCGATGGCCTCCTTCAGGCCATAGGCATACACCACTTCAGGTAGCACCTCGCGGCCAACGTAGGGAGTGCCGGTGTAGTTGAAGCAGGCTACGACGTGCGTGCCGGTGTTCTTCAGACTCTTGGCGAGCTGGTCGATCGTGGTGCGCAGGCTGGTGTCGGTCTCCTTCTGGCCGACGCCCATGTCCTTGGCCAGGTTCTTACCAAAGGCGTGGTGAGCCTCGTCCACATAGATGCCAAGCTGCTCCAGCCGGCGCAGCTTCTCGAAGCGCTGATTGGTGGTCAGGTCAGCCTCGTCTTCGGGCTGATCGAAGGCGTACAGGTCGGCATTCTCGTCATACACGCTGGAGGGCGCGAGAATTTCCGCCGTAGCACCGAACAGCTTGTCAGTGGCGTTCTTGTCCTTCCGCTGGCGCTTGAGGATGATCTTCTGAGTGTTGGAGACGATGATGTTGAACTTGGATTTGTCCATGGTATCCAGCGATGTGCCGGCTTCTTCCAAGTAGTGGAAGTGCAGGTTCGCGGTCATCCAAGAAACGTACTCTGGCGGCACGACTAGCGATAGGTCAAAGCCTTCGATTTCCTTCAGTGATTGCAGCACCGTCTTGTCTGGTGCGAACACCAAAGCGTTGTGGCAGAAGTGGGCGTCCTTCGGAAATTTGTTGGCCAGCAGGAACTCGTAGAAGATGCACGTCGCCATCAGGATAGTTTTGCCCGTGCCCATCGTCAGCGCGAAGATGTAGTTCGGGTACATCCGGCTGTTTTTGCGCATCCGGTCGAACAGTGCCTTGTACGAGGTCAACTCCAACTCGTCGCTGTCGCCGAACTGGAACATTTCCTGCCCGGCGGTACCGCGAAACGATCCGAACTGTCGGCCTTCGAACCTGCCACTGCGCTCGTACCAGGCCTTGAAGATTTCCTCGACCTTGGCGTTGCCCAAGAATTCCTTCAGAAAGACATACGTTTCCAACGCCTCGAACTGTGGCTGGCGTAGAAAAGCCTTGGGGTTCTTTTCCGGGTCGTTGAAGTCGAGAAACTTGCGGGTCAGCTCGCGATAGCTCTTTCGGATGTTGCCCTTGTTCGCCTGGTAGAACTGCCACAAGAAGCGGAAGAAGGCGAAGTCGAGCGAGGCGCCTACGCTCGACGGGCTTTCCTTGGCAGCATCGCGAGTGCCCTTAGCCATTTTCGATACTTCCTTCCCACGATTCAGACAACAGGTCGGTGATCTTCACGCGAATGGTACCCGCGTCCACCGGCACCTTGTATCTGCCGGAAACGAACTCGTTCTTGTCCGGGATGTCCGCCTCGGCCGGTTGCAACACCGCGCCGTCGTAGTTCCAATCGATCAGCACGGACTCGACCAGCTCGCGCCATTCGCCGGCCGACTCCTTCTGCAAGGACAGCTTTTGCAACAGGTTCATCGGGTAGAATCGCTCGATGACCAGCTCGCCGTTCTTGATGGCGACCTTGGCTTCGGAGTCTCGCTTGAACTCTAGGTTTGATTTGTCGCGCAGGATGTCAACCACCTGCACGTCGATCAGGTAAGGCTTGACGGCCAGGACTAGCCGGGCGGCCAGGTCGAGCTCGTGACCCATGCACACCAGCGTGACCTTTTCGACCGGACGCGTGGGTGCTTCGGCTTTCCTGCGTTCCCAGGACTTGTAGTCGAAGCCGGTGATAAGTTCGTTGAGATCAGCGCGGGCGGCAATGCGGTTGACCGGCATGATCTTGACCATGCGGCCGTCCTTCTCGCCATCGAACACGGCATTGAACTCGAGTTTCTGAATCTCAAGTGCTTCGATGAGCAGTTCCTTAGCTTGGACCGGATTACGAAACACGTCGTAATGATTTACGTTGTAGACCTCGAAGCCTGTGAACTTTCGAAGGCTTCCTTCAAGGTCTTGTTGACGCAAGTCGTCCGCTTCGGTGAGTAGTCGCCTTGTGGATGTCTGAATCGCTCCGACATTGATATCTGCTCCGATAAAGCGACGCCCGTGGCGCATGGCCGCGACCTGGGTTGTCCCGGACCCCATGAAGCAGTCGAAAACTATTGACCCGGGCTCAGAATTACCTAGCACGAACTTCTCAAGTAACGCCTCCGGCTTCTGCGTCGGATAACCGGAGCGCTCGTGGCCTGAGGGCGCAACGATAGGGACGTACCAAACATCGTTGAGCGGACTACCTTGACTGTCTTCGGCGTTGTATTCGGACGGAATCCGATCTCCGTCATCATTGTGAGCGGCAATAATCGCCTTTCCCTTCCACCGCTTCTCGGTCGATTCGGTGCGCTCCATGTACTGTCGGTTGAAGATGTGCTCGCCCTTCTTCCGCGTGTAGACGGTGAGATTGTCATGCATCTTCTGGTACTCGAGCGCAGGCGTAGGCCATCGTCGATAATCCCAAATGACCTCATTCAAAAAGTTCTTCTCTCCGAAGATCTCATCGAGCAGACACCGAATCTGGTGTGACTTGACGCTATCTGCGTGAACAACAATGGTGCCGCGAGGTGACAGCAGTTCCTTACAGAGGACGAGACGTTCGTACATGAACTGCAAGTACTCATCGTTAGTCCATATGTCGGTGTACTGCTTGTCCTCGAACGAGCTCGTGTCGCCTTCGTACTTCGCGCCTCGAAGCTTGATCTTCTTCTTATATTCAGCTTTCGAGTCAAACGGCGGGTCGATGTAGATGAGATCTATCTTGCCGCGAAACTGCTTCAACAGGTGGCTCATTACCTGAAGGTTGTCGCCCCAGAAGATCTTGTTGCGCCAGCCGTCCGCCTCTTCGCCGTGGACTTCCTTCAACTGCGCTGGATAGAACTGCGTCGCCGTGAACGGACGCTTACCACGCCAGTTCAACATTGGATAGCCCTTGATCGGCTCGAACTCGTACTTCTCGACGTTGGTGGCGCCGCCATCGGGCGTGGCCAGTTGCAGGTTGTCCTGTGTGGACGTGGTCGTCTTGCTCATGTTCCAGTCTTCCTGAAATTCCAATTCTTGTTGTCGCAGTAGGCACGCATGTCACACTCGATGCAAAGCTTCGCTGGTCGCGCTGTCATCTGGTAATCCTGCCGCTCGATGCGGTCCACGATGTCATCAAACCGCGCGATCGTCTTGCCGATGGCGCGGTCGTCCTTCGGGAAGGACACGTAAGGGTTACCGCCTTCCTCGCCGGTGTAATACAGGTGCATCCGGCTGACCTTCTGCCCAGTGCGCTCCTCGACCAGATGGGCGTACACCTCCAACTGGTGCCGGTACTGGTTCAGCCGCTCCTTGTCCTTCTCCATGTCGGGCTTTTTTTCGGACTTGAAGTCGATGATCTCGACCGTGTCATTCTCGCCACGTATCAAGTCGACGTTGCCTTTGAGGATGTAGCTGTCCTTGACCAGCGAAATCTCGACCTCAGCCTCCTTGATCCTGTCCCAGTGGCCCTTCTCGCGCTCGTAGTAGCGTAGGACGTGGTTCAATGCCGCCCGCTGGGAGCCGGCAGCCAGGTACACGCGTTCCTTCTTGGACAGCGTGGCGTAGTTGACCGAAAACCACCCGGCAATCCCGTCCGCGTCCAGCGTGGCTTCCTCGCCCCGCAACACCGTCTTGTGGATGTCCTCGATGGTCTGGTGTACCAACGTACCGAACAGGATCTGGCTCTCGCGGATGGGTGCGAAGTCCAGCTCCTTGAAGAAGCGGTACTGCTCTGCGCAATTCTCGAACACGGTAATGTGCGAAGTGAACGAGTACTCGCGCTTGAGGTTGATCTCCTTCACCGGCTCGTAGTCGAGCACGGCGAGATCCACGTCGCCCCATTTTGGCAGCTCATTGAACATGCGCTCGAAGTACTTCGAGGGTGCGCGGCGTTGGCCCCTGCCCTCGCGTTGCTGCGCGGCCAGCACCAGCAGGTTTTGCGCCCGCGAGAACGCGGTGTAGAACAGCCGCCAGAAGTCGAAGGTCTTGATGTGCTCCAGCGGCTCGAACGTGGCCTTGGATAGATAGCCGCCTTCCTCCAGCAGCACGTCCAATTCGCGGTGCTGCTTGCGTGGGCTGGCCTCCATCGAACCGCACACCACCACGGGAAACTCTAGCCCCTTGGACTGGTGAATGGTCAGGAACGAGACGCAGCCCTTTGGCGCGTAGTCGGACACGTCCTCGTACTCGCCAATGCCGCCGTCCTTGAGGAAGCGGATGTAATGGTTGAACAGGTCGCGTAGGTTGCGTTCCAGCCACTCGGGGTTCAATACACTGACGTAGTGCAGGTACTCGAACTTGGTCAGCAGACTGGAAAATGTTGCCAGGTTGCGGGCCGCGCGCCCTTTATCGACTCCCTGGGTCGCCTCCTCGCCCAGGTAGCGAGAAAACAGTGGGAACTGCAGCAACTGGTAGAACAGGCTGGAGAAGGCGTAATCCGTGGTCTGCGCCAGCACGACGTGACGCTTGGCCAGCGGCCGTGCCCAGTCGAGAAGAGCCTTGTTCTCCGGCTTGCGCAGTTCGTCGGCGAACGGCTTGAAGCACTGCTGGTCGTAGTAATCCCAGATGGGCAGGTTCGCGCCTTCCGCCCAGACGCGCACCTTGGCGAATTGTGGGAACAGGAAGATCAGCGCTCCAACCATCAGCCGCACTTCTTCGCGTTCAAAAAACAGGTTGGAGCGCGGCGAATAGACCGGCACACCAGACCCTTCGAGGAAGCGAGCCAAATCCTGGGCCCGTTCGCTCTTCACCGACTGGTATAGGAACGCCACCTGGTTCCAGTCAGTCAGCTTGCCCGAGTCCTTCAACGCTGTGAGGAGTGCGAGAACCTCGGCGTGCCAGCGGGTGCTGTGATCGACGGGGTCGGTGGCCCTAAGCTTGAGGACGGTTGGCACCTCCGGAAATTCGGTCTCACGCGGCAGGATTTGCTTGTCGTAGCGGAACGACCGCTCGCCGTCGTCCCACGACTGCTCCCGCATCCATTCGTTGTAGAAACGGATGATGTCTGGGTGCGAGCGATAGTTGACGGCAAGTCTGACCTGCTTGCACTGGCCCTCGGGAAAAAGCTTGGGGAATTCCAGAATGTTGCGGATGGTGGCACCGCGGAAGCGGTACAAGCCCTGGTCGTCGTCGCCCACCACGCACAGGTTCTTGTTCTCGCCCGCGAGCAGCAGCAACAGCCGCTCCTGGATGGTGTTGGTGTCTTGGTACTCATCCACCATGAGATAGGCCAGCTTGGCACGCACGGCCTCTAGCACCTGCGGGTGTTCTTCTAGCAGTTGCAGCGCCTCGAACTGGATGCCGGAGAAGTCCAGTGCGTTGTGCTCAGCCAGAAGCTCCTGATAGCGGCGGAACAGCAGCCCCAGCGCCTTGACCTCGACTTCTGGCGCCTGCACCAGCTTGTCCGCATTCAAGGCTTCCTCGCTGACCTTGTTGAGCCAATGCAGCAAGTTTTCGGATTGGTTCCAGCGGCCGATTCCGTCATCGCCCATAACCAGGTTGGCGTCCGCGATGAGGCGGAACTCCTTGATGCGCTGGTACAGGAAGTACTGCTGGTCGAACTGGTCGAACAGGGTGAAGCTGCGCTTGAGCCGTGTGTATTCCTGATGGTCTTCCAACATGCGCAGGCAGATGGAATGGAATGTGCCGAGATACATCTCGTTCAAGTTGAAGCAGATGTCTAGCTCGGTGAGCCGATTCGAAATGCGGGTGGTCAACTCCCGCGCCGCCTTGTCGGTAAAGGTGACGACCAGCAGCGATTCCGCCGCAACGCCCTTCTGGGTAATGAGATATACGATGCGCTCAACGAGCGTGTAGGACTTTCCCGACCCTGGGCCCGCAATGATGAGCAACGGGCCTTCAGTGTTCAGGATGGCCTCCCGCTGTTGCGGATTGGCCTTGCTCAACAGCGTCTCTTCGTCCCCAGACATCCAACCCCCTGTAAGCCCCCAAAATTAGACCAGCGGCGCCTCCGCCCCCTCCCCCTAAGGAGCTGGTCCCGGCGGGCAAAAACAGGCTTCAATGATCGCACGACGTGGCGAGGAATGGCACTGTCCGGCTAACTTACGGGTACCGGGAATGGGCTTTCAGGGGAAACCAGTGGCATCGAACTACGAAGAAATCTGCCGGCAGAACCGCGAGGACTACGGCAAGAAGGGGGCCAAGAAGTCAGGCGATCTTGCCGCTGGCCTCTACGATGACGAAACCCACTTTATCTACGAGTTGCTCCAGAACGCCGAGGATGCTCTCAAACGCCGTGGCGAGGGTTGGAAGGGTTCACGGCAAGTAAGTTTCACCTTGAGCGATGCCCGGCTAGAGGTATCCCACTACGGCCACCCGTTCACGGAGAACGATGTTCGGAGCGTGTGCGATATTTCCGAGAGCACCAAGGACGAGAACTCGATTGGCCGCTTCGGGCTTGGCTTCAAGTCCGTGTACAAGGTTTCGGATCTTCCGGAGATCCATTCCGGTGACGAGGATTTCGTCATCGAAGGCTATGTTTTCCCCCGAAGGGCCGACAAAACGCAGCGTGATCCCGATGAAACCCATATCTTCCTGCCCCTAAAGGCGAATAGGGTCGCACTCAAGTCCCGCATCACCGCTGGGCTTAAGGCTCTGGGGGCGACTTCTCTACTGTTCCTGCGCCATATCCGGGAGGTTTCCTGGAGTACCGACGAAGGCGCTTCCGGCTTGTATTTGCGTGATGAGCCTGAAACCTTGGGCGCCAACGTGAGTCGGATCAAGGTCATCGGCCAAGCCTTTGGCGCGGCGGATATCGACCAGGATTGGCTGGTGTTCCAGCGGGACGTGGGCAAGGGTCGCATCGAGCTGGCATTCTCGGTCGTCGCCGAGAAGGGCGACAAGAGCAAGTGGACAGTGCAGCCACTGCCAACGTCACCATTGGTTGTGTTCTTCCCCACGGCCTATGCGACCAACCTTGGGTTCTACCTGCAAGGCCCATTCCAGAGCACGCCAAGCCGCGACAACATCAGGACCGATGAGCCTTGGAACCATCACTTGGTTGCCGAAGCAGCCTCGTTGCTGGTCGAGGCCATGACATGGCTGCGCGATAACAAGCGACTGGACATCAATGCCTTGCGCTGCCTGCCTCTGGACAGGGCTAAGTTTCCTGAGGGCGGCATGTTCACGCCGATGTTCGACAGATCGCTCAAGGCGTTCGAGACACATCCTTTTCTGCCGAACAACGATGGCGGCTACTCGCTTGCCGAAGAATCGAAGCTGGGTCGTACCTCGGAGCTGCGAGAACTGTTCGACAGCGATCAGCTTTCGATGTTGCACGGTGTCCAAAACACCCGCTGGCTTACCGGCGACATCACGCAGGATCGCGCTAACGATATCCGGCAATTCGTCACGAGGGAACTTGAGATCAAGGAAGTTCATCCCCGTGACATCTTCCCGATGTTGACCAAGGAATTCCTGGAGTCGCAGCCCGACGGGTGGATTCTACGCGCGTATGAGTTCTTGAATGACCAGGGCGCGATCAGGCCGCTGCTGGAGAGCACCCCAATTGTTCGATTAGCTGACGGGGCGCAGGTCACGGCCAAGACGGATAGCCAGCCCAATGCCTTCCTGCCGGCCGGCAAGGAAACCGGATTCCCGACCGTAAAACCTTCGGTTTGCAGCTCCCTAGCGGCCACTGAGTTTCTGGCCTCACTCGGGTTGCATGCGCCCGATCCGGTTGATGCGGTCATTCGGAACATCCTGCCCAAGTACCAGACAGACGGCGAAATTGATGTTTCCAACTACGAGGAAGATATCGCCAGAATCCGTTCTGCGTTCAAGACGGACTCCGCGTCAAAGCGTTCTGTACTGATTGACGAGCTGAAGAAATCTCATTTCGTGATGGCCATCTCCGCCGATGGCAGCGGCGACTATCTGGAACGGCCGGGGCAACTCTACATCGCCACTGATCGCCTCACCAGGCTGTTCGATGGCGTAGAAGGTGTTTCTATTGTGGATAACAACTACGACTGCCTGCGAGGCGAGGATGTCCGTGAGTTGTTGGAGGCGTGCGGGGCATTGCGTTATCCGCGGCCCGAAAGAACGCCTAGAGAGTACTCGTGGAGCGATCGACTGAAGGCGCTTCGTGTTCTTACAGGTTATCCAGAAACCTCTGGGCAGAACGATCACGTTGAAGACTGGGCGCTTCAAGGATTCGCAGAGTTGATCGAGCACATGCCGAATCTTTCGACGGAAGAACGTATCGAACGCGCACGTTTGATCTGGGAAAGCCTTGGCGACTTGGAGGAACGTCGAGGGCGAGGGGTTTTCGAGGGGGCATACACATGGACGCATCACGGCAAGCGGAATTCTCCTGCGTATCCTGCTGCCTTTGTCAGGAGCCTTAATGAGGCAGCGTGGGTACCTGATGCGAATGGCGACCTGGTTGTGCCCCATCTTGTCGTGTTTGAAAGCCTTGGCTGGAAGGAAAATCCGTTTGTTCAATCCAAGATCACATTCAAGCCAAATGTCATCGACCAGTTGGCGAAAGAAGCTGATGTCGATCCAGCAGCACTCGATATGCTGCGAAAGCACAAGCTGACTGCGGCTGACTTGGCGGCATGGCTGGCGGAAAAGTCCGGCGTTGAGCGAGCCTCCACGGAGGAAAACACGTCGCCCGAGGCCCAAGCGCAGGCTGCTCCCATCGGCACCGACGATGCCAGCCTGGCGCCAGCAAGTTCTGTCTATGACGAGAATAGGGACTTGTATGGCGATGAAATGCCAGACACTCCCGAGGGCTCGTATGGCCCTGATGACGACGATGTTGAATCTGACCGTTCCGACCGCCCCAGCAATGAGAATACGGGGCGCAGGACGCCGATGAATGGTGGCGGCGGCTCGGGTTCCCCCGACGACAACCGTTCCCACCCATCTACCAACGGGGCGTCCCGCCCCGGTACACGAGGAGACGGCAAACGCAGTCCAGGCAGCCTCGGCGGGCGCCCTTTCATTTCCTATGTCGGCGCTCATCCGGAAGCCAAAGAAGATGACCCCGATGACCTCAGCCAGTCACAGCGCATGGACATCGAAGCAGCGGCCATCAAGCACATCTTCGAAACGGAACCCCATCTGCATGTGACGGAAACAGGCAACGCGGGCTTCGACTTGCTGGAAAAGGATGCCGACAATCAGCCCGTGCGCTGGATCGAAGTCAAAGCCATGACCGGTTCTTTGGAGCATCGCTCAGTCACGTTGTCGAACATCCAGTTCGAGCACGCACTCCAAAAGCGCAAAGCGTATTGGCTTTACGTCGTGGAGTTCGCCACGACCCCGAGGCAGCGCCGTATTCTGCGCATCCAAGACCCAGCAGGTAATGCCAAGTCGTTTACTTTCGACAAGGGGTGGACCGAGATTGCCCTGACTAACCCGCCAAACTGACAGCAGCGGCATGCCATCACTTCGGCATGTGTATGCGCCTGATCCGTTCCATCCCCTCCTAGTGCCGCTTCCAGGGTTCCTCGTCCATAACCAATCTTGACACCTACCCTCCCCCGGCGGGATAAAGACCCTGCCGCGTGGGGCCATACCCCCGGTGTATTGCCTGCTTAGCTCAAGGCAACAGGTTCCCGATCCGATCGCACATGCGACGACGGGAGGTTATTTCCTGTCTTTCCGAGAATAAGCATGCCCGAACTACAACGCTTGAGAACCGACGCTTTCCACGCCCAGAAGGGACGCTGCTGCTACTGCGGCCTGCTGATGTGGAATGCCTCCCCTGACGAACTGAAACCCTTGGGGCTCCGCGCCCGAACGGTCGCGCCATTGCGCTGCACCGCGGAACATCTGATCGCCCAGCAAGACGGGGGAAAGGATGTGGCGGGCAACATCGCCGCGGCTTGCTGGCTGTGCAACCAGCGCCGGCATAAGCGGAAGTCCCCACCCGGGCCCGAAGCCTACCGCGCCTTTGTGCAGAAGCGACTGGCGCGGGGCAAGTGGCACCCGCCCATTGTGGTCCGGCTAGTCAAGCCTCAGCTGCCCACCCGGTGAGCCGGTTACGATGTAGCCGTGCCCGTCTCAAACCACCTCGCCTTCCCGCTGCTTCGTGCCTTCGGCCAGCTCGCCGGCTCGTAAGCCCTTGCGCTGCGACTGACGGCAAGGACCTGCGCCCATCCAACATCGAGGCGGCGGCGCCTTCCGGCCTCTCCTTTGTTCTCTCCAGCTGCTACCGCCGCTAATTAAGGACGGCTCCAGTGCTCGCAGGTCCACAATTACACTTAACCTGGAGCTCACCGCGGTACTTCGCAGTTCGCAAGATGAACCCAAAAGGTGAGTTCTGTACCAACGCGTTTGCGTTGTGGCCCCGAAGCATTTTGGGAATTCTGTCCGCAGGATCTTGCAGAATTCGGCGCCAAGCCTTCCCGTAGTAGGGGCTAGCAATTCCCGCGTCCTCCCATGCCTTGACATTACGCAGCGCACGATTCACGACCCGCCGCACTTGCTCTTGATTTAGCTTGGCAATGTCCGTCGCAATGAGGCGGTGGGCTCTACGGAGGGCCGCGTAACGAGCTCTTGAAATTTTTACAGCGACCCTATGGGCTTCGCGACGATCATCCGTTCGCAAAACGGGAATAATCTCATGGCAGGAAGCGGGATTTCTACGTGTCATAGGGCAAGAGTAGTGGCATGTGCCAGCATCAGTGAGTGGTCCTAACAGATACAGGGTCGCGCCTGTGCGGCAGGAATCCATAGCCGAACCCCGCTCTTGAGTATCACTTGCAAGCAACTCTCGTGCGCGAGCTACCGGGCACGCTTGAGCGCGGTTCTTGCGGGCTGATAGGCCAGCAGATAGCGGGCGTCATGCGACAAGCGGTGTTCGCAGGCTGGGCAGAGCGAGCTCTGCATCTGCCCCTGTCCTCACCGTGGATCTCTATTTCGAGAGCGCCAACCCGTTCGTCACGTCGGCTTCTCGGCACAAACTTTGTTGTAACTCACTTGTAGGCCCACCCAAAGCCTTCATAAGTGCCAAGAAAAGTAGAAAGGCGTCTGCCGGTGTCTTCCGTTATTTCAAGGCTGCCACCGACAATGCGGTCCAAATCATCCTCAGAAAGACCGGTGGCCGTTGCGAGCGTGGTCGTCGAAATTCCCATAGGTCCGAGAAATTCGTAAGCCAAAATTTCGCCTGGCTTGGGAAACGGCACCTCTCTCATAAGCACCCCGCGGACAAGTTCGATATAAATATATCTATCAATTCAACCACTTGCATTGTCGCTGATTGTAGGCTAATACGGTCCCTGGACAAGACCCGTACCGGATGGAGCGCGACTAACGATGCCCACTTCTGTCGAGACCGTCATTTCTCGTCCAGAGGCTGCTCGCTGGAACGCATTGCCCTCCGGCGTGCTTATACCCAACAGCCCGATTCTATCGGCGGCCGACACCGCGCGCCTTATGGGGTTCCCTTCACGGGAGGCGCTCGCAAAAGCACGCAGGACGGGGCGCCTGGCGATTGAGATGTTCACCCTTCCGGGTCGCCGCGGATGGTTTGCGAGGCGCGAAGAGGTATGCGCCTGGCTCCAGCAATCACTGAATAGAGAGGAGCCCGTCTCATGAGCTAGTTCAGCTATGGGGCCTCAATAGCAAAGGCCGCACACGGCAATGTGCGGCCTTTGGTCGAGCGAACGGATCTGCACCCGCCGCTTGATGTTGCGAGCGCCCTCCAAGGAAGTCAAGCCCCGCGGATACACCGTGAGTCTTCTCCTTTTTCTTCGTCGCGGTGACCGCGGCGCAGGAGGGCCTATGCCCATGCAATCGAGCGAGTTCAAAGAGTACGCCACGCGCCTCAAGCTCTCAAAGTTGGCGATCGAGTACATCCGTGAGGCCAGGGCCGGCCCCCCAGCTCGTCGTGTTGACTCATTCGGGAAGCGCAACACCGTTTGGCGATACAGCAGCGACAAAATGGGCTTTGCGGTATCGCTGGAGAGCTCCGAAGAGCACGCACTAGCAGTCCAACTTGAGCACGATCCCGATGTTCTAGAGTACTGGGAGCAGCCTCCACAAGAGGCCCTGTCGATTGTTGATGGGAGAGGAACTCATCGACGGGTTACCTACGTCCCGGACTTCCTAGTTCTCCGGAGCAATCGCGCTGAGGTGGTTCAAGTAAAGCCGGTTGAAGCATGCGAGCGTTTAGCCGTCGACCAGCCACGTCGCTGGTCCTGGGATGGCGCAGCAGCGTGTGACAAGAGCGCTCTTGCGAGGTTCTCGGAAATTGGTCTACCCCACATCGTCTACGTGTCGGCACAGGCACACAAAATCCGGGTCGAGAACTACACGCTGTTGCTCCGGATCAGACACGCTGACGTCGATCTCCTCCAAATGAGGAAACTCATCAGGGCCCTTTCCTCGATCAACGCGGACGAGGTTCTAAGCGTCCGCCAGCTCATGCGCGAAGCAGATATTCCAAGCGTGACCACCGTCGCCCAACTGATCGATAGAGGCGAGCTCTTCACCGATCTCGATCAATGGCGTCTATGCGTTCCAGACGAGTGCTTCGTGTCGAAGAGCAAACTCACCATCGAGGGCCATACTCTTGCGCTGAATGCTCTCGGGATAGCGCGCCAGCCGGCGGCCGAGCTATCCAGCCTTGAGATGAGAGAGGCTTATCGGCGCCTTCTCGCCCTCAGAGGCGTGGGCGACCAAACCCCTAGCCGGCGGAGCTTACGGCGCTGGCGCGCTCGGCTAAGGAAATCCGCGGGAGATCCGCTTGGCCTAGCTCCTCTCCACAGAAGAAAGGGAAACCGCCTGTGGCGCCTGAGCGCAGACGAACAACAATTGCTAGACGAATCGTTGCGCAAGCACTATCTGCACCGCCTAAGCACCTCAGCTCTCGCAGCGCACGCCCAGTACCTACTAGATCATAGAGAAGCGCTGTCAGATGGAACCCTTCCTAAGTCATCTAGGCCCGTCTCATATGCAACCTACTTGAAACACTCCAAACGTCTACGACCTGAAGACGTTGCGGGCTCCAGAAGCGGTAAACGGGCGGCGGCGGCGGCAGCTCCTCCCGTAGCGACGGCTCTGAAACACCTCTCACCAGCTCGAGCATTCGAGCGTGCGCACGCAGATCACTACCTATGCGACATACACGTACTCGTCGCTGACTCACGTAAGCGACGGACTTTGCGGCCGCAACTGACCGCAATGCGCGATGAGGCTACTGGCGCATTGCTCGCGATCTCACTGAGCTTCAATGCACCCAGCTGTCGCAGCATCCTGGGCCTGATCAGAGATTGCGCACGCCGACACGCCCGCCTCCCCGAAACAATCATTGTGGACAACGGCCCAGAATTCCATTCCGAGTACTTCGAGGTTGGACTAGCCCGACTGGGAGTGTCGATTCAGCGCCGCCCCCCAGGTAACCCGCGGTCAGGCGGCACGATAGAGGCGTGGTTTCACTCCCTAAAGGCGTTCTTGTCCGCCCAAAGCGGCAATACCAACAATGATCATCGTGGCCGTGCCGCTACAACCGAGCACAAGGGCCCATCTCATGCGGCATGGCAACTCTATGACGCATATCGCGCCATCGAGAGATTCGCCTTCGACGTTTTCAATGCAAGCGCCTCGGCAAATGACATGGATAGCAGGGCCACCAAGTCGGAAGTCGCGCTCAATGCATTCCCGGAAAGTGGAGTCCGCGTAAACTTTAATGACGAATTCCTTGCTAGGACAGCAATCCCGATCAAAGGACGATTCAAAGTCAACATGGCGCGAGGCATTAAGCATAACGAGCGGTGGTTCAGTCATCCGCGCCTTTTCAATATGCCCCAGAGCACCACTGGGGTCGAGGTGTGGGAGGAGCCGTGGGACTGCAATACTATTTACGCGCTGGTAGACGGAACGTTGGTGACATGTCGCCATGGTTCCGCGGCAGCTGCCGATCTTTGCACAGACTTCCAATCGGCCTTGGAATCGATTCGCCGCATTGAGTGCACCAGCGTACGGAGTGAACTCAAAAGAGACGCTGCGCTCGAGTCCGCAGCACTAGTCCGGCGGCTGGCGAAGGAGACATCGAAGAAGTCAGGCACGGGGCCCAAAGCTCCGGCCAGGCCCAAAACTAAGTCGGTTAATCCGACCGAGGTCAGGACCCTTCCGGTGGAGTATTGGCCGTGAACCATTTAAGAGATCTGCTTTCGAAAGCAAGGATAAGGCACCTGTACTTCGATCGGGCGATTCGTGCGGCGGTCTCGCAAATTACGTTCGCGCCGCCCGGCACGGTAATTGCGATTGTCGGCCCCACGCGCGTCGGAAAAAGCACCGCGATCCGGGAAGCAGCGCGTCAGGTCTATCCGGGAAAACAGAAGACTTCCATTCCATATGTCATAGTCGATTGCAGCAGGACGGACGCCGGCTTTACTTCAACGCGATATTTAACTCTCGACCTCCTGACGCAGCTTGAGCATCCGTTGTATGTCGACGCAAGCTCGAGGCTGCGCTTATCCCTGACTGAGACCAACGCGCGACTTCAGCTCCGCAGGGCAATTACATATCGGGATACCAAGCTGATTATCATTGATGAGGCGCATCACCTGTTGCGGATGAAGAATTCCGCAGGTAGAGAGGCCGCGCTCGAATCACTGAAATGCTTAGGTAACGAGACCGGCGCGCTCATCGTGCTAGTCGGCGGATACGAGCTGTTGAAGGGCTGCTTCACTTCTGCACACTTCAACGGCCGGCTGACTTTGCTTGAATTTCCCCGCTACGGAGCTAGCGAAGCTGACCAGGGTCAATTCAATGCCATCTTGGCGTCACTAGATGCAATGCTCCCTTGGGCCAGCGGGCACTCTCTTCTGCGGATGCGGGATCTAATCTACAAAGGAAGTCAAGGCTCCTGCGGCTTAATCACGAACTGGATCCTCGCGGCGCTCGGTAACATGACAGCCGGTGGATGCACACGTCTTCGTCAAGAACACTTCAAAGCCGTTAGGTTCACTCAACAACTTGAGGCAATTGCGAGCGAGATCGAGTACGGGGAAAGCCTACTCGTTCCTATAGAAGGAACCGACTGTAAGACTCTAGCTGGGATAGTGGACCAAAACGAGGCGGTCGCTAATCGCTCGCCGAAACGCCGAACAAGACCAGGTAGGCGCAATCCAAAGCGCGACTCCCGCGAGCCATTGAAGGTCGCCGGATGAGCCGCTACTTCACAGTTCAACCCGAAGCAGTCGGGACCCGCTCCGTAGAATCCTTCTCTTCTGCAATCCAACGTATTGCAGTCATTCATGGAGTTACTCGCCACCAGTTCATCACCAGTCTTCGCTACTGGTGGAAAGTCGAACATGGACGTCACCTTCCCAGATGCGAAGAGCTGCGATGGGATGGGTACAGTCCCAATGTTGCCCTTGCAGTGGAAGCCTTTCGCGACGCAACGCACATCGACTTTAAGGGATGCACCCTACTCCCTCTCATGGGGACGTGCGCGGGCAACTGTATAGGCTCTATCAGCCAAGTCCGCCACTGGTGTCCGGCGTGTCTCAGTGAAGACTTGGCATCAGGGCGTCCGCCGTATGATCGCCTTATGTGGCGCATCCAAGGCTACCGGCGCTGCAGCATTCACAAACTCACTCTCCGAACGACTTGCCCTCACTGCCAAAGTGATCAGACCAGGGGTTCAACCAGAGATCTAGATCTTTGCGTTTTCTGCTATCAGAGCTTGGCCACGCGCATCACGAAGTCAGAGTACTCGCCGCGGCCATTGTTTGGAGAGGCGCAGATTGAGTCACTCGTCGAGAGCATCGGCCTGATCGGCGACTGCCGAAGCCAGCCTCTACGGATATTTCTGAGACATGTGGACGGATCAGAAAAGTATGTCGGTAAGCATCTTGGAGACATCATCCACAATCGGACCATACCTGCGAAACCTCAGCTCAGCTCTCTGATCGCGGTCGCCACACATTTTGGCGCTGACATCGTCCAGCTGATCACCGCACCCGAACAGGCAGCCCAGCAGGCTTCGTTGAACATCCGTCGGCCACCCTATGCGCGCTCAGCAAGACCTTCCTCTCACTTTCGGGGGCGCAGAACATCCTGGTTCAGAGCTCAACTTGAGCAAGCACTTGTCAGCGGCCCACCGTTCCTGTCCGTCGATGAGTTCTGCAGAAGGAATGACTACAGCGTGTCAGCAGCCCGGAATACGTTCCCTAGTCTTACGAGTCGATTGAGCGCAGAGCATTTGAAATGGAAGACAAATAAGGCCAACAAGCTGAAAGGCAAGGCGATCTCTGCCATTGCGGAACTATCTGACTCCCGCCCACAGCTAACCGTCAAGGAGTTTGTTAGAGCGGTTTGTTCTCGCTCGGGCGCACCCGTTCACGTTGTCAGAGCGCTGATCGACGATAGCCGATCTGATGATGGGGCTAGCCATAGGCATTTGGCGTGGAGGAAGAGTTAAGCCGCCCAGCTGAGAATTAAGGCGATCTCCGCAATTGCAGCGCTGGGTGAGCTGCGCTCAAAACTTACAGTCAAGGAGCTTGTTCGGGCGGTTCGCACTCACTCGGGGGCGCCTGTGCATGTTGTTAGAGGGCTACTCGACGATAGCCGTTCATAGTTTCGTGGGTCCGCTTCGGGCCGAGGGGTGAGACAGGGCTTTGGGAGGGTTCGCCTGGCTGGCCAGAGGGCATGGAACTGAGAGATGTCCCTATGTGACAATCCTGAATGAGCCTGCGCCCATCCAAGGCGTTCGGAACCAAGGACGCTAGCCGTAACGCGCAACGCACGCCCAAGATCTACGGAAGGTGCTATTCGTCACTCGGGAAGACACGCCTGCGCATAGTCAACGATGACGGTAGTTTGGGCGACGAGTTCGATTGGGTCGATCTCACACCGGCATGGAAGTGGATGTCGGCACGAAGGAGTAGTTCAGGTTCGAGAACCCACAGGGGGTGGGATTGAGCATTCAACAGATCACAGGCCGCCAATTTGCGACCAAATTTGCGTTGCGGCCGGAGCAGTTCGCGTGGTTTCTAGGCGCTGGTGCCTCCGCGAGTGCGCGTATTCCCACTGGCTACGACATGATCACCGACTTCAAGGCAACGTTATTTTGCCAGGGAAGTGGAATCCCACGTCGCGAGATAGACCCCAGCGATCCCATGTGGAAGGCTCGAATTGAGCTTTTCCTTACCCAACAGGGAAGTCTTCCCCCTTCGGGCGACCCGGCCGAATATGCGCGCGCGTTTGAAGCTGTCTACCCAAGTGTTGAGGATCGGCGGACCTATATTGCACAGAAGGTTCAGCAGGGAGTTCCTTCCTATGCGCACAGGATTCTGGCCTGCATGCTTGTCACCGGCAAGGTGCCCTGCATATTCACCACCAACTTCGACAACCTGGTGGAGTCGGCGACCACGATTGCCCGTTCGAAGGTAGACCCTACCAAGCACAAGGACATGACGGTGGCGGCGATCGATTCAGCCGACCGCGCCGCTCGATGTGTCAGGGAGAATGATTGGCCCCTTCTGGCAAAAATCCACGGCGACTTTCAGTCCGCAGACCTCAAGAACACCGAACAGGAACTTGTAGTGCAGGACGCCAGAATGCGTGGCGTGCTCGTGGCTTGCGCTCAGCGATTTGCCCTTGTTGTCGTTGGGTACAGTGGGCGCGACGCCTCTGTCATGAAGGCGCTTGCCGATGCCTTGGCGGTGGAGGGGGCATACCCGGGCGGCATTTACTGGATGACGCGCTCGCCGTCAGGCCTTCTTCCAGCAGTTCACGCGTTCCTGGAGGCGGCAGTAGAGAGAGGCGTCAGCGCTAACTTTCTGGTATCAGAGACGTTCGATGAGCTGGCTGGTGACTTGGCCGATGTTATGGCCGTCGATGATGTCTTGAAACAGCACATTCAGGAGGTGGGGCCAACCAAGACTGTCATCCCGGTACCTCTTCCTGCCAACGAGGCACGAAAAGATCCTATCTTGCGTTGCTCCGCGCTTCGCGTTATGCAGATGCCCTCTATGGCGCGCCGTATCAGTTTCAAGAAGCCTGCCTCTATTGTCGAGGTGCGTGGCTTGCTCAAGGCAGCCAAGGTCGGAGGAAGCATTGCTGCGGCAGGAAGGGACTTTGCCGCATTCGGCAAGGACAAGGAGCTCTTGGCGGCGCTTGCGCCATTTGAGCCGACGCTCATGGGGGAGATTGCGCTTGATCCAGAGCATGATAGCTGGGCGCTGGGCCTTCTCTACGACGCATTCGTGCGCGCCGTCTGCCGCGGCCGGCCCCTTTACCCTAGGCTGAGGAGCAAAGGCCACCGGGTGGGCGTGGCGGGTGACCGTGACGGCGAAGATGGCGCGCGGCGGGCGAAGCGCCTGAAGGCTCTGGGCTCGTTGAAATCGGCGTACGGTGATCCACTGTATGGCCGGACCGCCCCTCCTTCGGATCTGCCCTTCAACGAGTCCATAGATCTGCGCTTAGAACATGTGGATAGAAAGTGGTGGTGCGTGTTCGATCCGTTCACGCACGTGGACCTTCCTGCGATCGAAGCGGCCCACCACGACGAACCGGTTCGCTTCCGAGTCAATCCTGCGGCTGACTGGCTTCGTGAACGCTGGGCGCAGCGCTACAACCGAAAATGGACGGCCATCATCGATGCCTGGTCTCAACTCCTAGCCGGTGAGGCCAGAACCTGTTGGCTTAACGACGGTGAGGGTGTCGACGCTATCTTCCATGTCGGCTCGGTGTCTGCATGGAGCCGACCGTCGCACGACCACCCCTACTTCCATCGGAGTGGACGATGAGCGCTGTCGACGCCAAGCTGGCGCCCTTCCAGCTTCTGGATGAGCCGGTCCTATCCTTCGCGCCGGATGATCCACGCGCGACAGACATACATCCGCTGCGTGGGTTGATCCGCCACGGTCCCTTTTCAAAGAGATCCTTTGGCGGCTTTACGCCGACGCTGCGGGTGGCCATGGTCGGCCCACGCTCTGGACGCGACAGTGTCGTCACCTTGATGAAGTTGGTACAGCAGTCCCATCGGCCAAGTGACCGTAAGGAATATGTGCCTGAGTACCCGGGGTTCCAGAAGCTTTTTGGTGTTCCCCTTCGCGCGGCGGCGGCAGTAACGCGTATTGTCTGGCCAGACGCCTTGGAGGACTTCGCTTTTGAAGGTCCTGGCGAGCAGCGTCTGCAAGCAGCCTTCGAGAGCGCTTTAAGCCAGCTGGACCTGGTGCGTTCCGAGTTCGATGTCGTAGTCGTTCACCTGCCCGATGCATGGGCAAGTTCCCTGTATACGCCAACCTTCAATGCCCATGACACGTTGAAGGTAATAGGTGCACGATTCGGCATTCCTACCCAGGTTCTCAACGATCGTGCGTTCATTTTCTCGGCCAAGGCATCCATTGCTTGGCGGCTGGCGATCGCTTTGTACGTCAAAGCGGGCGGAATTCCCTGGAAGCTGGCCCCTCTGCCTGGTGTGCCCGACGGCACGGCCTACATCGGGTTGGCGTATGCACTGCGACCCCATGACGATGGAGTTCATTACGTCAGCTGTTGCTCCCAGGTGTTCGACATGGACGGGGGAGGGATGCAATTCGTTGCGTTTGAGGCTCGGGATCCCGTTGATGATGTGCAAGAAGCCAAGCGCAACCCATTCCTCAGCAGATCAGACATGCGTGCGGTACTTGCTCGCAGCTTGCAGCTGTATCAGAAGCGCAATGGTGGCGCACTACCCCGGCGACTGGTAGTCCACAAGACGACCGCATTCCGAGAGGAGGAGATCCAAGGAGCCGGCGAGGCGCTGGCGGCAGTTCCCGAGTTCGAATGCATCGAAGTCGGCACCAATTCGTCGTGGCGGGGCGTATGGATGGTCGGTAATCCTAGTGGGCCAAAGCCGACAAAGGCCGACGGCTACCCGGTACCTCGGGGGATTCTGCAAACGCGTTCTGGCATGTCATGCCTTGTCTGGGTGGCAGGTAATGCGCCAGGCGTCTCGACGACCTCCGCGTACTATCAAGGTGGCAAGAGCATCCCGCGCCCCCTGGTGCTCACGCGTCACGCAGGATCAGGTCCCTTGCAGTTGATCGCAGCAGAGGCCCTGGCGCTCACGAAAATGGACTGGAACAACGATGCACTGTATGACCCGGTTCCGGTCACGATCCGGTATTCGAAGCGCTTGGCACAGACGATCGCCAACGTACCCAGCCTTCCGGGTAGGGAGTACCCGTATCGGCTATTTATGTGAGCACTTGTCCCCAGACTGAAGTGCTGAGCTTATAGCCTTCAACTCGCAGCTGTGAGATCTCCAGGTGTCACTCGTGCTCTGTTGCTGCGATTTCTGCCATCGCAACGCCCAACCATCCCATTGCGCGCTTGGTTACAAGGTTGCACTCGCGGTTATTGAAAGACCTGAGCCCATTGCCAGCCTCAAAGTCCGCAATCACCCTGACTGCTTAGCAGGCAGTCAATCAGTGTGGTTGTCAGTTGCGCCAGCTTGGGCGGCGGACGCCGCCGGCAACGCCAAAACGATTTGAGCCTCCTATGGACGTCCCCGCGTGAACTAGCGCTACCCGCTGGCGGACAGCTTATGGGTTTATTGACATCATAAGTTGGCCAAAACGGCCAACTTATGCTTTCAAGAACATAGGACTGCATAGGATGTTCAATTGGTGGGCCCACCAGGACTCGAACCTGGAACCAAAGGATTCGCTTAACCCGGAGTTTCCCCCGGCGCGGACTATCTCTTCACCCGCAGCTTGCGCTGGTGGGGTGCGGGACGCTCTAGCCTGTTATCAAGGACGCTCAAGTCCCCAGGTAGTCTCTGCACCTTCCGGCGGT
>Ga0160434_100148_pt1 | contig 37475 bp, 36 predicted proteins | sample HID1973I_E0MG_FD_108273 | JGI IMG/M metagenome (GOLD analysis project Ga0160434, IMG submission 108273) | Enriched mosquito-associated microbial communities from UW Madison campus, WI, USA - HID1973I_E0 MG | ecosystem: Host-associated > Arthropoda: Insects > Digestive system > Unclassified ... | reverse complement strand
CCGGACCAGCTCGACGAGCTCTTGCTTGTACTCCGGGCTGTAACGCTTGCGCTTCGACATGGACACTCCTTTGGCCCAGTATGGGCCTTAGTGAAAGTGTCCGCAGAATCGGGGTAGAACCCGGTTTCCTGCAGCACGTCGTCGGCACGGGCGGCCTGGCCTCCGCACAAGCGCCACACCACCGCATACAGGCGTGGCGAATGGCGGCGGTAGATCGACTCGTAGGCGCGCGCGTCGCCGGCCGCCGCCGCACGGGCGAGCGTTTCATCGTCGGGGCCTGAGGCGGCCGGGCCGGGGCGGGCAATGGACACGTTGATGTCGAGCATAGCGCTTGGATGCGGGGAGCCAGCGAAAGGTTTAAAGCCGGCGGGCCGGCGATGGAGCCTGGCTCTTCTTTCAGCTCACCGGCGCCGTGGGCTCTGTGGCTTGCGAGGGGGTTATTGAGGGGCGCGCGTGGTGTGGCGGTTTGTTTTGTCGGCTTACGGTGTGGGCACCGCCCTGACGGGAGGGGGCGGCCCGGCTCCCGTCAGGGCAGGGGCCCGCGCCGTAAGCCGACACAAACCACCGCACACAGCACAGCGCGTCCCTCAATAATCCCCCCCACCTCGCAAACCCAGCGAAAGCGGATCTTCAACGAATGGGAGAAGGGCTTTAAACCCTTCAGCCCGCGCCTGCATCCAACTCCCTATCCACGGCGCCGGAAGGCGCGCGTCCTCTCTTCGAGAAGGAAGTCCCGATGTCCGCCGCGCTCGGCCTGCTGTTGTTGTTGTGTGGTGGCGACTGCGCACTGCCGTTGCCCGGCCACGTGCTGGAAGTCAGCGCACGCGACGCCAATTGGCAGTGGTGCCTGCGCGACGACGACGACGGGCTACGGGTCTGCGCGGAGGAACTCGCGCCGCGCCTGCACGCCTGGATCGACGAACTGGGCGTGGAACTGTCCCTGCAATGACCCGCGGGTCCGCGGCGACTGCACGCATTCTCGCGGATGCGCGCGGGCCGGAGCGTCCTCGCTAGAATGCGAAGGCCCTGACGCTGGATGTTGCAATGTCGTCCCCCTCAACGCCGCTGGTCATGATCCGCAATCTGCTTCCGCAAACCAATCCGCGGCTACTCGACGCGGTGGTTCCGATGCTGGAAATCGTGTTGATCCTGGCAGTCGCATGGCTGCTGCGGATGACCTTGCGCCAGCTGGTGAAGCGGCTGCAATCGCGCCATCGGCTGCCGCTGGAGATCGCCCTGGCGATCCGGCGCGTGGGCGCGTTCGTGATCTGGACCGCCGCGCTGCTGCTGGCGTTGGGCCGGCTGGGCGTGTCCAGCGTGACCCTGTGGACCGCCTTCACCGGCTTCGCGGCGGTGGGCGCGGTGGCGTTCTTCGCCGCCTGGAGTGTGCTGTCGAACATCTTCTGCACGTTCCTGATCGTCACCACGCGGCCCTTCCGGCTGCACGACCATATCGAACTGCTGGAAAACGGCGAGAAGCCCGGCCTCAAGGGCAAGGTCATCGACATCAACCTGATCTACACCACGCTGCAGGAGGCCGGCGAAGACAGCGTGCTGCAGATTCCCAACAGCCTGTTCTTCCAGCGCACCACCCGCCGCCGCCGCGATGCCGATGGTTTCCACGCCGGCTGAGGCTGCGCGCCTGCCCACGCAATGCATCAGCGCAGCTGGCTGTCCTTGCTGCCGCGACGGTTGTAACCGCTGGCGCCGCCCGCCGCATCCTCGTCGTGCGCCTGTTGGCAGGCCACGCACAGGCGCACGCCCGGCACCGCGCGACGACGCGCCTGCGGGATCGGCGCCTCGCATTCCTCGCAATTCAGCAGGCCGGGGCCCTGCCCCAGCTGGCTGCGCGCACGCTTGATGGCGTCATCGACTGTCGCGTCGATCTGGTCCTGGACCGCACCCTCTCCTGCCCATCCGGTCGCCATGGAAACACCTCCGTTCTGATGTCCGGCACCGATGAAATGGTGCCACCGGCTGCGTCCTGCAAGCATGAACGTCCACGCCACAGCGACCCGGCAAGCTTTAGCATTCAGCCAGTGCCCAAGGGCTGCCCCCACCCGCGATCAGGAATCTCCATGGACAAGAGCGTGCACCCCTTCTCCGAACTGTTCGAACAACTGGGCCTGCCCGCGGACGAGGCCAGCATCCGCCAGTTCATCGCCACGCACGGCCCGCTGCCCGGCGGCATGCGCCTGGAAGAGGCGCCCTTCTGGACACCGGCGCAGGCCCAGTTGCTGCGCGATGAACGCATCGAGGACGCCGACTGGATCGAAACGATCGATCAGCTCAACCTCGCCCTGCATGCCACTCCCGTGATCTGAGCCCGCGCTCAGGTCACCCGTATGCGGGAGCGCTGCAGCACGTCGATCAACTGCGGCAACCGATAAGGCTTGGGCAGGAAGGTCACGTTGTCCGGCAGCGGCGGCAACTGCGCGCGCGCATAGCCGGAGGCCAGGATGACCCGGGCCTGCGGCAACAGGCGTGCGCTGTGGCCGGCCAGCTCGATGCCGGAGACCCCGTTGGGCATGCTCACGTCGCTGAAGATGAAGTCGAAGCGCACGCCGCTTTCCAGCATCGCCAGCGCCTGGCAGCCGTCGTCGGCAGTGACCACCCGGAAGCCGAAATCGGGCAATGCGTCGCGCATCAGTTCGCGCAGGCTCTCGTTGTCTTCGACCATCAGCACCAACGGATCAGCCGACATCTGCGCGCGCCTCCAGCAGGGGCAGGCAGATGGCTACGGTGCAGCCTTCGCCTGGTTCGCTGGCCAGTATCGCAAAACCGCCGGACTGGGCCGCAAAACCGAATACCTGGCTCAGTCCCAGGCCGCTGCCCTGGCCCACCGCCTTGGTGGTGAAAAAAGGTTCGAAGGCCCGCTCGACGACATCGGCCGGCATGCCCGGGCCGTTGTCGATCACTTCGATTCGCAAGTAATCGCGCGGCGGCTGCTCCGGCGCATAGGGCGAGTGACCATGCCAATGCGTGGTGTGCAGGCGGACATCGCCGCCCGCGTCGCGGCAGGCATCGCGTGCGTTGACGATGAGGTTTAGAACCGCCGCCTCCAATTGGCTGGCGTCGACTTCGACCTCGCCCAGTCCATCGTCGATGTCCACCCGGAACGGTAGCGCTTCGCCGCAGGCGCGCCGGTACAGTTCCAACGAGCGTTCCAGCAGCACCTTGGCCGGGTAACGATCGGCCACCATCGCCTGGCCGCGGCCGAACGCCAGCAGCTGCCGCGTCAGCAGCGTGCCGCGGTCCACCGCGCGCTGCGCCACCGAGGTCAGCTCATGCGTGCGCGCGTCGGCGCCCGGGCGCATGTCGATCAGCTCCAGGCAGTTGACCACCACCGCGAGCAGGTTGTTGAAATCGTGCGCCAGGCCCAGGGTCAGCTTGCCCACCGCCTCCATCTTCTGCGACTGCACCAGCGCCACCTGCGCTTCCTGCAGGCGCAGCTGCGCCTGGTAGCGCTCGGTGACGTCGCGGGTGACCTTAGCGAACCCGAGCAGCTCGCCTTCGTACCAGATCGGGTCGATGACCACGCTGGCCCAGAAGCGCGAGCCATCCTTGCGCACCCGCCAGCCCTCGCCTTCGAACTTGCCTTGTTCGCGCGCGGTCTGCAGGGCATTCCACGGCGAACGGCGCAGCACGTCCTCAGGGGTGAAGAAGCGCGAATAGTGGTCGCCGATGATTTCCCGCTCGGCGTAGCCCTTGATCCGCTCGCCGCCCGGGTTCCAGGTGCGCACGTAGCCCTCGGGATCGAGCATGTAGATGGCGTAGTCGTTGACGCTGCGGATCAGCAGCGCCATCTGCCGTGCTTCGTCTTTCAGGTCGGCCGCCAGCGGATCGCCCGCCAGCGGTTCGTTTGCCACCAATACTTCCACTGGGCTGCCCCTCCCGCACTTCGGGCAAGCCTAGGGCCGCTTTCGTGAAGACAACGTCACCCGCCGGGCGGTCCGATGGACCGCACGGTGATCGAACCGCCAGCCGACCCGTCGATGAGCGGGTTCAGGTGACCTTCTTGGCGACCGCCATGCCGATCAGGAACAGCACTACTGCAATGATGATGCCGGCCCAGAACAGGAACTTGGCAATGCCCATCGAGGCGCCGGCCAACCCACCGAAGCCCAGCACGCCGGCAATGATGCCGATCACCGCAAAGATAATCGCCCACTTGATCATGTCTTCTCCCGGGCCTGCGCCCTGCTGCTGGAGACCGGCCGGCCTCAGGGCGGGAAAATTAATGACCGGCCTGTCCTGCCGGCGTGAACCGTTCGCGCAAGCGGCGTGAGTGTCGATCCGCGGCGCCCTGGCCCGTCGTCCTGGCAAGCCCCGAGGAAATACCCATGCCCAAACTCGAGTTGTTTGCCCATCCGTTCTCGTCCTACTCCCAGAAAGTACTGGTCGCCCTCTACGAACACGGCACTGCCTTCGAATATCGCTCGCTCGAAGATGCGCAGGCGCAAGACGAGTTGGCACGCCTTTGGCCGCTGCGTCGCTTTCCACTGCTGCGCGATGGCGATCGCACGGTGATGGAAGCGACCACGATCATCGAGTACCTGCAGTTGCACTACCCCGGCGCGCAGGCGCTGGTCCCACAGGACCCGGAACGGGCATGGCAGGTCCGCATGCTGGACCGGATATTCGACAACTACGTCTCCACGCCGCAGCAGAAGATCGTATTCGATGCGATACGGCCGGCCGACGCACGCGACGCGCATGGCGTCGCGGAGGCGCGCAGCATGCTGGACACCGCGTACGCGTGGCTGGATGCGTGGATGGAACAGCGCCAATGGGCGGTCGGACCGCAGTTCAGCCTGGCCGACTGCGCGGCCGCGCCGTTCCTGTTCTACGCCGACTGGACGCACCGCATCGATCCGCAGTGGCAGCATCTCCACGCCTATCGGCAGCGGCTGCTGGCGCGCCCTTCATTCGCGCGCGCGGTCGATGAGGCGCGGCCGTTCCGGGCGTATTTCCCGCTGGGCGCGCCCGATCGAGACTAAAGCGCCGCGGCTAAGGCGCCGCGGCTAAGCCTCGCGACTGAGCATCGCGATCGACCCAACGCCCCTCGCGCAGCGCGCCACCAGCGCTGCGCGATCGACCGCCGCCGCGCATCAGCGGCGGCGGAAGCCGCCCATCGGCCGTGCACCCAGGCCGGGCCGGAAGCCACCGACCGGACGTTGGAACCCGCCTGCCGGACGTTGCACCGGACGCTGCGTTTGCCCGGAAATGCGCTGGTCGCCGCGCTCGCGCGCGAAGCGGTCGCGATCCAGTCCGGCGGCATCGTCCGGCCGTCCGGCCGCACCACCCCCGCCCTCGCGCGGACGGGTGACCTCGTTCCACTGCCCATTGTCGTAGTGGTAGACGTTGCCGTCGTGGCCGGCGTAGTAGTTGTCGTTGACGTTCACCACCCCGCCGTGATGCAGCGTGCCGGTGTCGGCGTTGTAATGGAAACCACCGGCGCCACGCGCATCGCCGCCCCTCGGCCCCTGCGTATCGAATGCGCCGGCACCCGCCGCGCCGTTGGGTCCCACGCCCGCCGCGCCGGCACTTTCGGTCACCCGGCCGGTGCGGGTATTGACCGTGGTGCGATCGCCGCCGGCCACCGCCCGTCCGCTGTTCGGATCCACCACCGCGCCGCGTTCGCCCGCCACCACCCGGCCGGTCTGTGGGTTGTAGCGCAGCCCCTGCGCGCCGGCCGTGGTGACGCCGGTATAGGCGTTGGTGTTGATGCCGGCGCGGCCAACGCCGCGCCCGCCGGTGGCCTGGTTGTAGTAGCCACCGCGCGCGCCCCGCCCGACGTTGCCGGTCCAGGGGTCCGCCCACGCCGCGGCCGTGCCGCGCACCGCCGCGTTGCCCCAGTGACCGTATACGTTCCAGGCGGCCGCGCCGCCGCCCCAGTAGCCCCAGGGATACGCCGGCCCGCCCCACGGGCCCCACCAGGGGTCATAGGGACCGTACCAGCCGTCGTACCAGCCCCAGCCCCAGCCGAAGGTCCAGCCCACCCAGGGATTCCAGCCGAAGTACACGCCCATGCCATAGGTCGCCGGGCAGCCGTACCACTGCGCACCGACCCACGGGTTGCAGGCATAGCCGGTGCCATAGACGACCACGTCGTCGCTGACCACCGTGCCGTAGTAGCCCGGCGTGTAGCCGACATAGACCTCGTCGTCGTGGCTGCCGTACACACGCACGTAAGTGACGTAGTGCAGCGGCGAACGGGTCGGGATCGCGTAGATCGCCGCCGGCACGCTGGTCGCCACCGCCCAGGGGCCGGCCGGCGCCTGCGCGCTGAACCACACGCCCTTGTCCACCGCGTAATAGCTGTCGGCAGCCACCCGGATCACCGGCACCGGGGTGTTCCAGGCGTATTGCAACGAGGTGCCTTCGATCGCCTTGAACTGCGGAGCGCCGTCGTAGGCCACGCTCAGGTTCGCCTGCTTGCGGTTCACCGTCGCGGTCTGCGGAATACTGTTGGCGATCAGCGCTTCCTTCGATTCCGGGGTGCCGGGAATGGACGCCAACACGCCGCTCTTCGGGCTATCGGGCGGAATCGACGAAAATTCTGACGGCAATTGGCTCGCCGGCACGTGGCGCCACGGCCCCTGCGTACCAGGCGCGGTGAACCAGCGCCCGGACACCAGCACGTACCAGGCATTGTCGCGCCCGGCATCGACGAAGACATCGGCGCCCGTGTTGGTGAGGTAGCTGAGGCGAGTGCCGGCAATGGGCGCGAACTGCGGCTCGCCCTGGCTGCTGATCAACTCGGCCGGCCCGGAGCGTACGTAGATGGCCGGCAGCTTGCCGCTGTCGAGCACCTGCTTGAGCGATTGCGGTGGCTTGTCCAGTGCGTCGACCTGCTTGGCCGCCACCGCCTGTTGCGCGGCCTGTACGAGCCCGGCGCCGACGCTGGCCTGCGCCGTCCATGGGCCCTGCAGCGCCGGCGCCTGCGCCCAGCGGCCGCCGATGCAGGTGAAATACTGGCCGCCCTGTTCCAGCAGCAACGAGCGGGTGTTGACGATGCGCTGCACCCCGGCCACGCCACTGGGCTTCAGGGACGGCGGGCCGTCCACCAGCACCAGCATGGCCGGCTCGGTACTGAAGATGATCTCCGGCGGGTCGTTGCGTACCGGCAGGGATTTGGCGCCCGCGCTGGCCGAACCGATCGCCAGCGAGGCTTCAAGCTGGTCCAGTGACACAGTAAGCGTGCGCTTGTCCTTGATCACCTCGCGCGCCAGTTGCAGGTAGCGTGCCTGCTGCGCACTGGCGGTGGGAAAGCGTGCACTATCCAGCGCCAGGTCGGTGAGCACCACCGCGCGCGCGCCCTTGTCGATCTGCGTGCGCGCGGAGAACGACACCACGCCGTAGTCGACGACATCCTGGGGCTTGCCGTCCGCGCCGGTGTGGGTGCCGTTCTTCACCGTCATCACGAAGCGTCCCTTCAGGCGGTCGTCCTGCCAGCTGTCGTACTGCGGCTCGTGCACGCTGAACTGCGTGCCCTGCACGGTGAAATCGCGCGGGAACGGTCGCACGTCGATCTTCGCCTGGGTGCCCGGCGGCGCCGGTTCCACCGCATCCGCCCTGGGACAGGCGAATGGCGCCAGCAACGCAAGCAAGAGCGGCAGTGAACGGATCATGCGCATGTAAGCCTCCGCGAGGCGAACGGGACCGATGGGCCGGATGAGGAAATTCTCGTCCGCGCGGCCAGTCCCGCTCCACGGTAGAGGTACTGGGCCGATGCGCGTAGAAATACCTAGGGCGCTCACACCGCCAGCGCAGGCGCCGCAAGCGGCCAGGCCGGTACGGCTGCCGCGGTGCCGGGCCGGCCCTGCATGAATGGGCGGCACTGGTCTAGAATGCCGCCGCGCGACGACCAGGAACCCGTTCCCTCCGTCGCTTTTTTGTTTCCCCACCTACAGGCACAGTGCCGACATGGCCGCCGCCTGGCGGCAGGTCCCCGGAGCTACACCGATGCTTTTCGAAACGCTCGACACCAGCGGCCACGAACAGGTCGTCTTCTGCCACAACAAGGAAGCCGGACTGCGCGCGATCATCGCCCTGCACAGCACCGTGCTCGGCCCCGCACTCGGCGGCGTGCGCATGCGCCCGTACCCGAACAGCGAGGCGGCGATCAACGATGCCCTGCGGCTCAGCCGCACGATGACCTACAAGAACGCCTTGGCCGGCCTCAACGTCGGCGGCGGCAAGGCGGTGATCATCGGCGATCCCAAGGTCGACAAGAACGAAGTGCTGTTCCGCGCCTTCGGCCGCTTCGTCGAATCGCTCGGCGGCCGCTACATCACCTCCGAGGACGTCGGCACCGACGTCAACGACATGGAGCAGATCTACCTGGAGAGCGAGTACGTCACCGGCGTGCATCAGGCACACGGCGGCTCGGGCGATCCGGCACCGTTCACCGCCTATGGCGCGCTGCAGGCGCTGATGGCCTCGCTCAACCGCAAGCTCGGCCACGAGGAAGTCAGCCGCGCCACCATCGCGGTGCAGGGCCTGGGCCACATCGGCATGGAACTGGTGAAACTGCTCAGGGAACGCGGCGCCAAGCTATACGTGGCCGACCTGCAGCCGGACCTGGTCGATCGTGCGGTCAGCGAATACGGCGCCGAGGCCGTCGGTGTCGACGAGATCTACGAGGTCAACGCCGACGTATTCGCACCGTGCGCGTTCGAAGGCGCCATCAACGAAGAGACCGTGCCACGGCTGAAGGCCAAAATCGTCTGCGGCACCGCCAACAACCAACTCGCCGATCCGGCGATCGGCGACGAACTGCATCGCCGCGGCATCCTCTACGCGCCGGACTACGTGGTCAACGCCGGCGGCGTGATGAACGTGTCGCTGGAGATCGACGGCTACAACCGCGAACGCGCGATGCGGCTGATCCGCAGCATCTACCACAACCTGGAAAAAGTGTTCGAGCTGTCCACCCGCGAGAACATCGCCCCGCAGCAGGCCGCCGACCGGATGGCGCAGGCGCGCATCGATGCGATCGGCAAGCTCAAGCTGCCGCTGGGCCGCACCACGCCGCGCTTCGTCAACAAGCTGCGCAACGAGCGCTGATGGCGTTGGCGCACGCGGCGAAGTGATCGGACTTCGCCGCGCTGCCGCCTGGAACAGGCGTGCGACGCGGATACGCGGCTCAGAACCCCACGCCGTAACGCAACGACCACGACCGCCACGACGCATCGCCAAAGCGCTGGTCGTAGCCCAATGACAGGCGTGCGCGCGGCGACAGCCAGGCCTGCACCGCCAACCCGGCCAGCGCCGCAGCCTCGGCATCGACCCAGGGTAGTGGCGCCAGGGAATCGATGCCGGTGAAGCTGGCTTGCAGATGGTCGCCCCCTTGCACCAGCGGCTGCTGCCATTCGGCGTAGGCGCTCCATTGCCAGCGCGCACGCGCAAGGCTGGCGCGCAGCCCGGCGATCGCCTGGGTCTGCGTGCGCGTGCCGCCATCGCTGCGCAACCCGAAGCCCAGCCCGCCCGCCTCGCTGAAGGCCGGCAGCGCGACCTGCGCGTATTGCAGGCCCGCATACGGCGTCATGCCAAGGCCGCTCGCAAACCGGAACCGATAGCCGCCTTCCAGCCCGGCGCTGGCGAAATCGCCGGCATAGCGACTGTCCACGCCGAGCCGCTGCTCGCCCAGCAGCAGGCGGCGATCCAGCTCGCGCTGGTAGCGGCCAGCGCCAGCCTGCGCGAGTGCGTAGAACGCGCCCTGGCTCCAGCCGCCGTAGAGCTGCGCCTGGGTCTGGCGATCACGCCCACGATCGCCCTGGTCGGCGATCCGGCTGTCGGCACGGGTCTCGCCGAAGGCATAGCCGAGCACACCGCGCGTGCCCATCGGCAGGTCCTGGCCGATCAACCAGCCGCGCAGGTCGTACTGGCCAGCGGGACCGCTGCGGCCTGCGCCCTGGGTCTCGCGCATCCACGCACCGCGCGTGCCGCCGAACCGCAGCACGTCGTCGAAATGCGCCGACAGTGCGCGCCGGTTCTGGTCGATGCCGTCGAAGGTCGCCTGCCCGGCCAATGCATGCAATTGCCCGGACAGGCTGTCCAGCGTGGCCTGGAACGCGCTGGCGCCGGCCACCTGCTGGATCTTCGCCGCGCCTTGCGCCACCTCGGCCGGAATGACCGGGCGGCTGGGCGCCATCGGTTGCAATGCCGCTGCATCCAGCTGCGAGAACGCATCTTCCACCCGCGCGGCCGAGCCCAACGTCGCTGGCGTCGGATTGCCCAGCGCGCTGGCCGCGGCGGCAACGTCGACGCGATCGACATCCAGCCATACGCGGTCGCTGCCATAGCCGACGGTCGCCTCCAGCAGGAACGCCGGCCGATAGCCGAGGCTGGCGAAGCGGCCGTTGACGCCACCGGTGGCGATCAGCAACTCGGTCTGGTGGTGTGCGACATAGCCTTGGGCGATGTCGTAGATGTAGAGCTTGCCGTCCAGTTGCGCGCTGCCGCCGATGCGCAGCGGATCGCTGCCGAGCACGGTCCAGAATTCGCCGCCTGCGCCCTGTCGGTAATCGCCCGCCAGCGTCGTATGCGCGTAGCCCTGGTTGAAGAACACCCCTTGGTTGTCGACCGGCCCGGCGAATACCGTTTCGCGCGCGGCCGTCGGCGCGCCGTTGAACCGGACCACGCCCTGGTTGGTCAGCCGTCCCGACACGGTCGCTTCGCTCACATCGAGATAGGCGCCGGCATCCACGCTCACCTCCGATTGCATGCCGCCGCCCAGCGCAACGGTTGCGCCGCCGGTGATCCGTAGCCCGCCACTGAAACTGCTGTTGCCGGTCAGCGCCAGCGAAGGATCGGCAACACCGTCGACCACGTTGCCGCCACCACTGATCAGCAGCCCGCCGGTGCCCGCGATATCGTTGCTCCACGGTGCGTTCGGCGTCGCCGGCAACGTCACCTGGGTGATTCCCCAGTCCAGCCGCGCCGGCCCCCGCAACGCACGCGCCACATCGAGCAATCCATAGCCGAACACCGCATCCACGCCCGGCGCGCCCAGGTCTTTCGCCGTCCCCAGCAAGGTTTGCCGGACCAGATCGTTGTTGAAGTACGGGAACGCCTGCCACACCAGCGCGGCCGCGCCGGACACCAGTGGCGTCGCGAACGACGTACCGCTGCCGTACCAGTAGCTCGGGCTGCCGGCAGCGTCGTTGGTGCCGGTGAACAGCACCGTGCCCGGCGCCACCAGGCAGTAGCGCATCGCCACGCCGCAGGCGTTGGAATAGCTGGCCAGTTGCGTGGGCGTTGCGGTGTCCAACGCTGCGACCACCAGCCAGCCGCGCTCCAGGTCAGCCGCCGGCAGCGTGCTGTTCGGCCCGGCCTGGCTCGGCAGCGCCGCCACGTCGGAAGGATCGGCGCGCGACTCGTTGCCGGCGGCGAAAACCACCAGGCCATCGTTGCCGAAGATGAAGTTGCGGTACTCGGCGGCGATCGCCGCGGTGGCGTTCGGATCGGTCCAGTACAAGCCGCCCCAGGAGTTGTTCATGACCCGCACGCCGGCGCGGACCAGGTCGTCGTGGATGCCTTGCAGGCCCAGCGCGCCGTCGACCTGGTTGCCGTTGCCGGAACCGTCGTCGTCCGGCGCCACGTCGTTGATGATGCGTGCCGACACGATCTGCGCCGCCTGTGCGACGCCGCCGGGCCAGCGCCCGAACGGCGCGCCGGCGGCCAACTGCGCCACGGTCGTGCCATGGCCGACCACATCGTCGACGGCAAGATTATTGCTGCGCGGATCGACGTAGTTGTAGTTGGCGACCACCCTGCCCTGCAGTGCCGGGTGGTTGCGGTTCACGCCGGTATCCACCACCCCGATGCGCACGCCCGCACCGGTATGGCCGGCGGTGGCCACGCCCAGCGCATCGATCAGGGACAGGTGCGCATCGAAGGCCGGCTGGGGCGGCGGCGGCGATGTCGGAGGGGGTGGCGGGGGCGGAGGAGGCGGTGGGGGGGGCGGCGTCGCCGGTGGCGAGGCCGGCGGCGCATCCGAGCGCACGTTGCCGCCACCGCCGCCACCGCAGGCCGCCAATGCCAACGCCAGCGCCGAAGCCAGCACGGTTCTGGTCCACTTCATCCGTTCCATCCCTTGTCCCCCGGGATCAGCGCGCTCAGCCGACGCCGCGGGTCAGCCTGTGCCCCATATACGTGATCGTGGCGGGAAAGTCTGTAGCCCTCCCGTCAACTGGCATGAACCGCCCGGCGACCGGATAATCGAGCCACTTCCTATGGGTTCGATTCCATGACCGACATTGTCATCGCCGCCGCCAAGCGCACCGCCATCGGTTCGTTCCTGGGCCAGTTCAACGGCGTCCCGTCGCCCACGCTGGGCGCGGCTGCGATCACCGCGGCGCTGGAGCAGGCCGGCATTGCGGCCGCCGACGTTTCCGAAGTCATCATGGGCTGCGTGCTGCCGGCCAATCTCGGCCAGGCGCCCGCGCGCCAGGCCGCGCTGGCCGCCGGCATCCCGACCTCGGTGGGTGCCACCACGATCAACAAGGTCTGCGGCTCGGGCATGAAGGCGATCATGCTTGGCCACGACCTGATCAAGGCCGGTTCGGCCAGCGTCGTGGTCGCTGGCGGCATGGAGTCGATGAGCAACGCGCCGCACATGATCCCGAACTCGCGCACCGGCAATCGCTACGGCAACTTCCAGGCCGTCGACCACATGGCCTGGGATGGCCTGACCAATCCCTACGACGGCCAGGCAATGGGCGTGTTCGGCGAGCGCGCCGCCGAGAAGTTCGGCTTCACCCGCGAGCAGCAGGATGCCTACGCGATCGAATCGGTCACCCGCGCGAAGGCCGCGCAGGCGGCGGGCGCATTCACCGACGAGATCGTCCCGGTCAAGGTGGCCGGCCGCAAGGGCGAGGTCGAGTACGCGCAGGATGAGCAGCCGGGCAAGTCGGATATCGAGCGCATCCCGTCCTTGAAGCCGGCGTTCAAGAAGGATGGCACGGTGACTGCGGCCAGTTCCTCGAGCATCTCCGACGGTGCCGCCGCCACCGTGTTGCTCAGCGCCGACGAAGCGGCCCGCCGCGGGCTCTCGCCGCTGGCGCGCATCGTTGGCCATGCGACTTTTTCGCAGGAGCCGGAATGGTTCACCACCGCACCGATCGCCGCGATCGAAAAGCTGGTCGAGCGGATCGGCTGGAAACTGGATGAAGTGGATCTGTTCGAAATCAACGAGGCTTTCGCGGTGGTGGCGATGGCGCCCATCAAACAACTCGGCATCCCGCACGCCAAGGTCAATGTCAACGGCGGCGCCTGCGCACTCGGCCATCCGATCGGCGCCTCCGGCGCGCGGCTGGTGGTGACGTTGGTGAATGCGTTGCGCAAGCGCGGCGGCAAGCGCGGCATCGCTACGCTGTGCATTGGCGGCGGCGAAGCGACGGCCATCGCCATCGAATTGATTTGATTGGGGTTCACACCCTGCCGTAAAAGCTGAATGCGGGTACGCTTGACACCCGACTTCGGCTTGTCATCATGTTGAGGGCGCGCACTAGCGCGTTGCCTAACTAACGACGAGGATTGAGACAAATGAGCATCAACAAGCTGCTGATCGCGATGGCGCTGGGCCTGGCCCTGACCGCTTGCTCGAAGCCGGAACAGGCTCAGGACGCTGCTGCTTCGGCCAACGAAGCCGCTGCCGACGCCCAGGCTGCTGCTGACCAGTCGGCCGCTGCCGGCGCCCAGACCGCCGACGCTGCCCAGGCTGCTGCTGACACCGCCGCCACCGCTGCCGACACCGCGACCCAGGCTGCTGCGGACGCCGCTACTGCCACCACCGACGCCGCGGCCGACCAGGCCAAGGACGCCGCCAAGGCTGCGGAAGACACCGCCGCCCAGGCCAAGGACGCTGCTGAAGAAGCCAAGAAGTAATAACTTCTTCGCTGTTTCGCAGTCCAGAAAGCCGCCGGGAAACCGGCGGCTTTTTTCGTTGCGGGGTCTGCGTTCAGCGGAACCTGCCGTTTTTGCCTTGACGCCCACGGGCACGGATCTAAGCTCGCCGCTTCCTCCATCTCCACAGGACGTTCCGATGAAGACCTACCAGACCGTGCTTGCCACCCTGATCGCCACCGTGGCTCTGACCGCTTGCCAGGGCCCGGAGGCCGAGAAGGCCCGGCAGGACGCCGCGGCCGCCGCCGACAGCGCTGCTGCCGCCACGCGCGAAGCCGCCGACACTGCCGCGCAGAAGACCCGCGAGATGGCGGACAAGGCTGCCGAAGCATCGCAGGACATGGCCGACCGCGCCTCCAATGCCGCCGACCGCGCCGTGGATGCCACGACCGCGGCGACCGCCAATGCCGCCGAGGCCACCGCCGACGCCGCCGAGAAGACCGCCGACAAGGCGCGCGAAGTCGCCGACAAGGCGGAGCACAAGGCCGACCAGCACTAAGCGTGAGCGTGGGGCTGGCGTAGCCCCACCCCGCTACGCGGGCTGTGCCCCCTAAACAAAGGGGGCTCTTCCCCAGACACGATGTCGCTCGCTGTTCGTAGGAGCGGCTTCAGCCGCGACCGCCGATATCCGCGGTCGCGGCTGAAGCCGCTCCTACAGCGGGAAGACCCTACCGACACGCCTCCGAACGAAGATCGAAACGCAAAGCGCCTTGCGCCGTCCTGCCGGGAGGGGGTGGCCAGCGGCCGCGCTCCCTCACACGTTCCGTCACCCGCGCCGCCCCCTCACTCCGGCAGCGCGCGCGCCAACAGTTCCCCGACCGGCACGCCGGCGGCCAGGGTCCCGAATGCCAGCCCGTGTCGTCGTCCCAGACGGCTGTCGATAAAGCTCTCCGCCGCCGGGCTGCCGGCGCGCAGCAGACACGCCGCCTGCAGGGCCAGCACCAACGTTTCGGCCACGGCACGCGCCTGGAACTCGTCGAAACCATTGCCCAATAGCTCGCCGATCGCGTCGACGGCCTGTGCATACGACGGCAGCGCAGCAACGACCTCCTGCAGTTCACGTAACAGCGCCTGCGCGCACTCGGGCTCGCGTCCGAGCGCACGCAGCACATCCAGGCACTGGATGTTGCCGCTGCCCTCCCAGATCGAATTCAGCGGCGCCTGCCGGTACAGCCGCGGCAGGATCGATTCCTCCACGTAGCCGGCACCGCCCAGGCACTCCTGCGCTTCATTGACGAAGGCCGGCGCGCGCCTGCACAGCCAATACTTGCCCAACGCCGTGGCGACGCGCGCGAAGGCAGCCTCGCCGCCGTCATGCGGCGCCCTGTCCACGGCACGCGCGACCCGCAGCGAGAACGCGGTCGCCGCTTCCGACTCCAACGCCAGGTCGGCCAATACGTTGCCCATCAACGGATGCTCGACCAGGCGCCGCCCGAAACTGCGCCGGTGCCGCGCGTGGTGCAGCGCCTGCGCAACGGCCATGCGCATCTCCGCCGCCGCACCGAGCATGCAATCCAGCCGCGTCATCATCACCATCGGAATGATGGTCGCCACGCCGCGGCCTTCCGCGCCTACGCGGCGTGCCCAGGCCCCGCACAGCTCCACTTCGCTCGACGCGTTCGACCAGTCGCCGAGCTTGTCCTTGAGCCGCATCAGCCGGAACGCGTTGCGCGAACCGTCGGCCAGGCGACGCGGCATCAACAGGCAGGTCAGTCCGCCGGGTGCCTGCGCCAGCACCAGGAAGCCGTCGGACATCGGCGCGGAGAAGAACCATTTGTGGCCGACCAGGCGATATTCACCCTCGTCTTGCAGCGGCTCGGCGATCGTGGCGTTGGCGCGCACGTCCGAGCCACCCTGCTTCTCGGTCATGCCCATGCCGATCGTGATACCGGTCTTCTCGGCGACCGGCACGTCGCGAGGATCGTAATGCGGCGCGGCGGCCTGGACGGCCCAGTCGCGCAGTGCCGGCTCCTGGCGCAGCACTGCCACCGCGGCATGGGTCATCGTCAGCGGGCAACTGGTCCCCGCCTCGACCTGGTGATGCAGATAACTGAGCGCGGCGCGCGCGACATGCGCGCCAGCGCGCGGCTCGTGCCAGGACAGGCCCGCCACGCCGTGCTGCTTGGCCGCCTGCATCAAGCGGTGGTACGCCGGATGGAACTCGACCGTGTCGATACGATGGCCGTAGCGATCATGGGTACGCAGGCGTGGCCGGTCGCGATTGGCATCGAAGCCGATCCGGTACAACTCGTCCCCGGCGAGCGCGGCGTACCCGGCGATCCGCTCGACGAAGGCATCGGCGCCCTCGCGCGCCACGGCTTCGCGCAGCACGATGTCGTCGTGCCACAGGTCGCGCGGTTCGAACGGCGGCGGCTGGTTCTCGACCCGATGGGTCTCGAAGCGAGCGGTTTCGAAGCGAGCCGCTTCGGAAGGAGGCAATGCCGGATCCATGGGCGGTTCCTGCGATGAAGAGGTCGCGAAAGCCGACCGCGGCCGACCTCGCCTTGCCGGCCATTGTCACCCATTCGCGCCGCCGGGTCGCCCGCCCCGCCGGCGGGTCATTCGTATGCGCCATGGCGGGCCGGCAGGAGATTCTCGCGGCGTCGACGCGCGGTTGGCGACAGTGTGCGCATGCAAACCGAGCGCGATCTGGTGGTGATGCGTCCCGAGGGCTTGTACTGCCCGGCGGGCGATTTCCATGTCGATCCGTGGCGACCGGTGTCGCGCGCGGTGATCACCCATGGCCATGGCGACCATGCGCGCATCGGCATGGGCACCTATCACTGCCTCGCCGAGAGCCTGCCGATATTGCGCTGGCGGCTGGGCGATCAGCAGTACCGCCCGCATGGCAAAGATGAGGCGTTCACACTGGGGCGGGCCCGGGTCTCGCTGCATCCTGCCGGCCACGTGCTGGGCTCGGCGCAGGTGCGCATCGAGGCCGAGGGCCAGGTCTGGGTGGCCTCCGGCGATTACAAGCGGCAGCCGGACCCGACCTGCGCACCGTTCGAAACAGTGCCGTGCGACGTGTTCATCACCGAGGCGACGTTCGCGCTGCCGGTCTATCGCTGGCCGCAGACCGCCGCGGTGATCGACGAGATCGTGCAGTGGCGCCGCGACTGCGCCCGACGCGAAGAGGTCGCGCTGCTGTACTGCTATGCGCTGGGCAAGGCGCAACGCGTGCTGGCCGAGTTGAACGGGCGCGACGAGCCGCCGGTGCTGCTGCACGGTGCCATCGCCGCCGGCGTCGAGGTCTATCGCCAGGCCGGCGTGGCGATGGCCGACACCGAGCCGGTGTCCGAACAGGCGCGCGGTGCCGATTTCGCCGGGCGACTGGTCATCGCGCCGCCCTCGGCAGCCGGCAGTGCCTGGCTGCGGCGCTTCCGGCGCGTCCAGCGGGGATTTGCCTCCGGCTGGATGCGCATCCGCGGCAATCGCCGGCGACGCAACTACGATCGCGGCTTCGTCGTTTCCGACCACGCCGACTGGCCGGCCCTGTTGCGCAGCGTGGCCGAGACCGGCGCGCGCCGCGTCATCGCCACGCACGGCAACACCGATGCGCTGGTCAGGCATCTATGCGAACACGGCATCGACGCCAGCGCTTTCCGCACCGCCTATGGGGAAGAAACATGAAGACGCGCGCCCCCTTCCATACAGCGTTGCCGCGACGCCGGCTGATCAACTCACTGGTATTCCAGCGCGAAGCGCTCGCGTTCCGGCTGCGTCGCCATGGGCTGCCGAATGCGCGGGACTTGCCCGGCATGCCGCAGTTGCCGCAGTTGCCGGCCCAGGATCGCTTCACGGTGCGCGCACTGGCGCTGCTGCGTGCCGGGGACGGCCCGCGTTGAAGCGCTTCGCCGCGCTGTTCCGCGAGCTGGACCGCAGCACCGGCACCCTGGACAAGCGCGCTGCGCTCATCGCGTACTTCCGCCAGGCCCCGCGGCATGACGCCGCGTGGGCGCTGTTCCTGCTCAGCGGCGGCAAGATCACCAGCGCGCGCGCACGCATCGCCAGCAGTGGCGAACTGCGCGAATGGATCGCCGAGGCGGCGGGCATCGCGCCATGGCTCGTCGATGAATGCTACGACCACGTCGGCGACCTGGCGGAGACGCTGGCGTTGTTGCTGGATGATCCACCGCTGGCCACCGCCAGCGATGCGCCACTGTCGATCTGGATCGAGCAACGCCTGTTGCCGGTCGCAAACGCGCCGATCGAACAACGCCGCGAGGTCGTCTTCGACGCCTGGCGTACGCTGGATTTCGAGCAACGATTGCTATTCAACAAGTTGTTGACCGGCGCACTGCGCGTCGGCGTGTCGCAGCGGCTGGTGCAGCAGGCGCTGGCCGAGTTGTCAGGCGTGGACATTGCGCGCATCGCCCAGCGCATGCTCGGTGCTTGGCGACCGAGCGCCGGCTTCCTCACCGACCTGCTGTCTGTTGAAACGCTGGCCAGTGATCGCGAGCAGCCCTACCCCTTCTTCCTCGCCTCGCCGCTGGAAGGCGAGCCACCGGCATTGGGCGAGATCGCGCACTGGCTGCTGGAATGGAAGTGGGATGGCATCCGCCTGCAACTGATCCGTCGTGGCGGCGAGGTGGCTTTGTGGTCGCGTGGCGAAGAACGCCTGGATGGACGCTTCCCCGAAATCGAACAGGCTGCCGCCGCGCTGCCGGACGGCACGGTGATCGACGGCGAACTGCTGGCCTGGCAACCCGGGCAATCGCAGCCGTTGCCATTCGCCGCCTTGCAGACCCGCATCCAGCGCCTGCGCCCTGGGCCGAAGACGCTGGCGCAGGCGCCGGCCCGCGTGCTCGCCTACGACTTGCTCGAACTCGCCGGCGAAGACTTGCGCGTCCAGCCCTTGCGCCAGCGCCGCGCGCTGCTGGAAGGCGTTTTGGCGACACTGGGCGATACGCGCATCGTCGCCTCGCCGCTGGTCGAAGCCGTTGACTGGAGCCAGGCCGCCGCGCAGCGCGAACAGGCGCGCGACCGTGGCGTCGAGGGCTTGATGCTCAAGCGCGCCGAATCGCCGTATCAGGCCGGCCGCCGGCGGGGCGACTGGTGGAAGTGGAAGATCGACCCGCTGACCATCGACGCCGTGCTGATCTACGCGCAATCGGGCCACGGCCGACGCAGCACGCTGTTCACCGACTACACGTTCGGGCTGTGGCACGAAGGCGAATTGGTGCCGGTGGCCAAGGCCTACTCCGGCCTCGACGACGCCGAGATCCTCGAACTGGACCGCTGGATCCGCGCGCATACCAGCGAGCGCTTCGGGCCGGTGCGCGCGGTCGAGCCGTGGCATGTGTTCGAACTCGGCTTCGAAGCGGTCAACGCCAGCAAGCGCCACAAATCGGGCATCGCGGTGCGCTTCCCGCGCATCCTGCGTTGGCGCCGCGACAAGCGCAGCGAAGACGCCGACTCGCTGGCCGCGCTGCGGGCGCTGGCAGGGTGAGCGCGTGGCGTGGCACATCCCGCTGCGCGGGCGTGACCATTCCCGCTGCGCGGCAATGGCCCCCACGGTTGTGCTGCGCAAAACAGGGCGATTGATATCGGCTTTTGGCTATCGCCTGCCGTGGGGACGGCATCATTGCATTGAGCTCGGCGGGTTCGAGGGCGCCCGGCCCCGCTACGAACTTGCCTATCCCCGCGGCTTCGCCGCGCCCCTTAACAAAGGGGCTTTCCACCCGAGGCGATGGCGCGCGCTCTTTGTAGGAGCGGCTTCAGCCGCGACCGCCGACATCCCTCGGTCGCGGCTGAAGCCGCTCCTACGAAGATCTCTCCGGCGCGCCCCGATCGAAGACTGGTACTCAAGCGCCCTGCGCCGTCCTGGCGGGAGGGGGTGGCCAGCGGCCATGGATGGCCGCGGTAGGCGAGTTGGACAGGATGTCCAACCGAGCCGGGCCGCCCCCTCCCGTCAGGGCGGTGCCGCACCGTAAGCCGACAACACCAGCCGCCCAACGCACGCGCCCCCCTCTCACCCCCCCACCCTCGCAAGCCGCAACAAACCCCACGTCACTGGCAAGGGAAGAACCAAAAAAAACCCCGCCGAAGCGGGGTTTCAAATGCACGACCGGGTGGATTACCCGACCGGCGTGATATTGGAAGCCTGGGCGCCCTTCGGGCCCTGGGTCACGTCGTAGCTGACGCGCTGGCCTTCCTGCAGGCTGCGGAATCCCTTCGAGTTGATGGCGGAGAAGTGCGCGAAGACGTCAGCGCTGCCGTCCTCCGGCGAGATGAAGCCAAATCCCTTGGCGTCGTTGAACCACTTGACGGTACCGTTCGGCATGGTGATGCGAGACCTTTGCAAATTGAATGGGTGGTTGTGCGGTTCACGCACGCGCCGAGTATGCAAAGCTTGGGACCCGAAGACAATCACCCGCGCGCAAGTTCACCGACCAGCTCCGGCAGCCCGGCCGAGGCCGCCTCGACGTTGGCCAGGACCTCGGCCAAGGTGATCTCTTGTGCATCGCCGCAACCGGCGGCCCAGTTGGCGACGATCGCCAGGCAGGCATAGTCCAGCCCCAGCTCACGGGCCAGGCCGGCTTCCGGCATGCCGGTCATCCCGACCAGGTCGCAACCATCGCGGCGCATCCGCGCGATCTCGGCGATCGTTTCCAACCGCGGCCCCTGGGTGGCGCCATAGCAGCCGCCGTCGACGAGCTTGACCCCCGTGACCCGCGCCGCCGCCAGCACCTTGCTGCGCAACATCGGCGTGTAGGGGTGGCCGAAGTCCACGTGCAGCACCTCGCTGCCCGGCTCTTCGCACAGGGTGGAGATCCGCCCCCAGGTGTAGTCGATCAACTGGTCCGGGCAGGCCAGCACGCGCGGGCCATAGGCCTCGGTGATGCCGCCGACCGTGTTGAGCGCGAGCACGCGCGTTGCACCAATTTGCTGCAATGCGGCAAGGTTGGCGCGGTAATTGATCTTGTGCGGCGGCAGCGAATGGCCCTCGCCATGGCGGGCGAGGAAGGCCACGCGCTGGCCGAGCAGTGTGCCGACCCGCACCGGGCCGGAAGGCTGGCCGAAACGGGTGTCGACTTCCAGGGTCTGCACGTCGTCGAGCTGGGCCAGCTTGTAGACGCCGGTGCCGCCGATGACGGCCAGGGAGATGGAATGCATGGAACCGATGATCCGTGGTGAGGGGACGAGCGCGGCGGCTCAGTCCTTCATGGCGTAGATCGCAGGCGCGCCGCGGTACAGCTCATTGACGTCCATGCCGAAGCCGAACACGTAGCGGTCCGGCACTTCCACGCCCGAGTAGTCGGCGCGGACGCCGTCGAGGCAACGGTCATGCCGCTTGATCGCCAGCGCGGCGATGCGCACATCGGTGGCGCCCTGCTCCAGGCACCACTCGCGCACGCCCTGCAGCGTATAGCCCTCGTCGAGGATGTCGTCGACCAGCAGCACGCGACGCCCGAACAGCGCGGTCGCCGGCCGATGCTTCCAGACCAGTTCGCCGCCAGTGGTCGCACCGCGATAGCGGGTGGCATGCAAATAATCGAACTGCAGGTCCTGGCTGCGCGCGCCCAGCTCCAGCGCGAGTTGGCCGGCGAACGGCAAGGCGCCGTGCATGATCGTCAGGTACACCGGCACCTCGCCCTGGTAGTCGCCGGCGATGGCGTCGGCGATACGGCCGATGGCGGCGTCCAGGGTGGGACGGTCGATGAGCAGGTCGGCCTGGGCCACGGCCTGCTGGAGAGTGAGATTGGACATCAGGCGGTCTTTCCGAGTTGTTCCCGCAGGCGGGATTGGGTGTCTAGATAGCGGCCGTCGGCCAACAGGCCGTCCCAGCCGAGCGCGCCGCGGCCGATCAGGCCGAGCAGCGCAGCGGTATTGAGGCTGCGGCCTTCGATCGCCTGCAGCGATTCGTCGACCAGTTCCGGATGGCAGACCAGCACGACGTCGCAACCGGCATCCAGGTGCGCATCGACGCGCGCCTTGACGCCGCCAGCGCTGAACGAGGCGGCCATGCCGATGTCGTCGGAGAACACCACGCCGCGGAAGCCAAGCTCGCCGCGCAGGATCTCGCCGATCCATCGCGGCGAATAGCCAGCCGGCTCCGGCGCGACCTGCGGATAGGCGACATGCGCCATCATCACCGCGTCGGCGCCAGCAGTGATACCGGCCGCGAACGGCACCAGGTCTTCGGCGCGCAGCGTGTCCAGCGGACGCGGATCGACCGCGGCATCGACATGGGTATCTTCCAGCACCGTGCCGTGGCCGGGGAAATGCTTGAGGGTCGCGGCCATGCCGGCCTCGTGCATCGCCGTCACATAGGCAGCGGTGAAAGTCGCTACCACTTGCGGGTCACCGCTGAAGGCACGGTCGCCGATGGCGCGGTTGCCGCGCGCCAGGTCCACGACCGGCGCGAAGCTGAGGTCCACGCCGCTGGCGCGGATCTCACTGGCCATCAGCCATGCATGCTCGCGGGCCAGCGCCAGGGCCGCCTGCGGATCGCTTGCGTACAACTGCCCGAAGCCCTCCAGCGGCGGCAACGCGCTATAGCCCTCGCGGAACCGCTGCACACGCCCGCCTTCCTGGTCGACGCAGATCAGCTGCGGCCGCGGCGCGGCGGCACGGATCGCCGCCGACAGCTCGGCCACCTGCGTGCGCGAAGCGAAGTTGCGCTTGAACAACACCACCCCGGCCACGCCATCGTGTTGCAGCCAGTTGCGCTCGCGCGCAGTCAGTTCGGTGCCGGCAACGCCGATCAGGAGCATGCGGGTAGGACCTCCAGGCTTCGCGCCGAGATGGCGCACCGCCGCATTGTCGCAGAAGCGCGGCCCGGCTTCAGACCGGGCACCCGTCGGGCCCGCAATCCTGGGCGCCTGCAGCGGGCTCGACGGCGGACGGCGCGGCGCCCTCGGCCGCGACCTGCGCCAGGATCTGCGCGAACGCCTCCGGCGGTTGCGCGCCCTGGATCAGGTAGCGGCCATCGATGACGAAACTGGGCACGGCGGTGATCCCCAGCGCCGCGGCCTGGGCGAGCTGCGCCTGCACTTCGGCCAGGCCTTCCTCGGACGACAACAGCGCCCGCACCCGCCCGGCGGCCAGCCCGCCGGCCTGGCCCGCGTCGACCAGCGTCTGCGGGTCGGCCAGATTGCGGCCCTCGGCGAAATGAGCCCGGTAGAGCGCCTCGGACACCGCCCCGGCATCGCCTTCGCGGCCGGCCAGCCAGATCAATCGATGCGCGGGCAACGTGCTCACCCGCACCTGGCCGCGCTCGAAATCGAAAGGCAGGCCTTCCGACCGGCCGGTCTGCTGGGTCTGCGAGAGGATCTGCTCGGTGCGTTCGGCGCTGCCGAACTTGCTGCGGTACGCCTCGCGCAGCGGGACCGGCTCGGTGCCGGCGTCCGGATCCAGTTGGAACGCATGCAGATGCACTTCCAGCGGCGGCGCCGCATCACCCAGCACGGCGACGCCGCGCTCGAAGCGATGCTTGCCGATCCAGCACCAGGGGCAGACGACGTCGGACCAGATGTCGATGCGCATGAGCGTTCCAGCTTGTCGAAGATTGACCACTATGCCGCCTGCGCCGCGAAACGGATGCGAACGCAGCGGCCACCCAGGCAATGCAGTGTTGCGCCCGCTCAGCCGCCCCAGCTGCGATACGGATGCGAGGCCAGCGCAAGGTTGTAGTAGCGCAACTCGTCGGTGACTTCCGCGCCCAGCCACGACGGGCGCTCGAAGGCCTCGTCGGCGCTGTCGAGCTCCACTTCGGCCACCACCAGCCCGGCATTGTCGCCGAGGAATTCGTCGACTTCCCACAGATGCGCGCCGTGGCGCACCAGGTGGCGCCGCTTGTCGATCAGGCCGCCCACGCACAACCCCAGCAGCGCGCGCGCATCCTCGACCGGGATCGGATAATCGAACTCCTGCCGGGTATGGCCGAGCTCGCGCGACTTCAGGTTGAGGAACGCCGCCTCGCCCTGGATGCGCACCCGCACCGAGGCCTTCTGCGCGCCGCTGTCCATCGCCGCCTGGTCGTTGATGTAACCCTGCGCCATCGGCACGACTTCGTGGGCGGCGGCGCGCCAGTCGTCGTTGATGACCAGGAACTTGCGTTCGATCTCCACGCCCATGACCGTCTCTCCTCAGCGCTCGAACAGCGCGATGCTTTCCACGTGCGCGGTATGCGGGAACATGTCCATCGCACCGGCTGCCTTGAGCTTGAAGCCCTGTTCGGTGACCAGGTAGCCGGCATCGCGCGCCAGCGAGCCGGGGTGGCAGCTGACATAGACGATGCGCTCGAACTTCTTCAACGGCAGCTGTCGCAGCACATCGATGGCACCGGAACGCGGCGGGTCCAGCAACAACTTGTCGAAACCCTGCCGCATCCACGGCGCCTGGCGCTGGTCCTGGGTCAGGTCGGCGGCGTGGAAATGCGCATTCTCCAGGCCGTTGCGCAGCGCATTCTCCTTCGCCCGCGCAACCAGACCGGCATCGCCCTCCACGCCGACCACCTCGCGCACGCCGCGCGCCAGCGGCAGGGTGAAGTTGCCCAGCCCGCAGAACAGGTCGAGCACCCGATCCTCCGGGCGTGCGTCCAGCAGGGTCAGCGCGTGGTCGATCATCTTCTCGTTGAGCGAGGCGTTGACCTGGATGAAATCCAGCGGCCGGAACGCCAGTTCGATATCCCAACGCGGCAGCCGGAACGACAACGGCACCTGTTCCGGCCACAACGGATGCACGCTGTCGATGCCGCCGGGTTGCAGGAAGATCGCAAAGCCATTGGCCTGCGCGAACTCGGCCAGGGCCGCGCGATCGCCGTCGCTGAGCGGCTGCAGGTGGCGCACGGTCAGCGCGATCGCGTCGTCGCCGGCGATGAACTCGATCTGCGGGATGTCGCGCTTGCCATCCAGGCTTTCCACCAGGGTCGCCAGCGCGGTCACCTTCTCGCCGATCTGCGGGATGACCGTGTAGCAGACCGACAGGTCGGCGACGAAGCGCGGATCCAGTTCGCGGAAGCCGACCAGGGTCTTGTCCTTCTTTTCCACCCGGCGTACCGAGAAGCGGCCCTTGCGGCGATAGCCCCAGTTCTGGCCGACCAGCGGCGCCAACACCGTTTCCGGACTGACATGGCCGATGCGTTCGAGGTTGTCCATCAACACGCGCTGCTTGGCCACGATCTGCTGGCCCTCTTCCAGATGCTGCAGCACGCAGCCGGCGCACACGCCGAAATGCGGGCAGCGCGGCGCCACGCGGTCCGGCGACGCCTGCAGGACTTCCAACGTGCGCGCCTCGTCGAAATGGCGGCTGCGCGCGGTCGGCTCGGCCACCACCACTTCACCGGGCAAGGCGCCACTGATGAAGGTGACCTTGCCACCCTCGCCGTCACGGCGGGCGACGCCGCGGCCATCGTGGCTGAGGTCGCTGATGGCGGCCTGGAACGGGGTACGGTCGAAGCGGTTGCGGGATCGGGCCACGTGGCGATGGGCTGCGTGCAAAGGGCGCGTATTGTCGCAGATGGTCCCGTCCCGATTGCAGGGGTTCCTCTCATTGGCACCGTCCCTGGCCGCGTGGCACACTCCCCTCGCCGCAGGTCGTTGCTGCGGCGTGCTGACAAGGAGGCAGCAATGATGGCTTCGAAAGAGCCCCCCCGTCCCCGCGTGCTGCTGGTCGAGGACGACCCGATCAGTCGCGGTTTCTTCCAGGCCGCCCTGGAACCGCTGGCGATACGGCTGGACAGCGCCGACACCGTCGCCGCGGCGCTGGCGCTGGCCCGGCAGCACCCTTACGAAATGTGGCTGATCGACGCCAACCTGCCCGATGGCAGCGGCAGCGATTTGCTGAATGCGCTGCGCGCATTGCACCCGCAGACCCCGGCGCTGGCCCATACCGCCGATACCGGCGCGGTGGCCCGGCTGCTCCGCGACGGCTTTGGCGAGGTATTGGTCAAGCCCCTGCCAGCCAGCGACCTGCTCCATCACGTGCGCCGTGCCCTGCCGCAGCGCACCCTGACCGCGCAACTCGACGGTCCACCCGGGTTTGCGGTCGAGGACTGGGACGAGAAGGCGGCGCTGGCCGCGCTCAACGGCGAACGCAGTCATCTGGCCGCTTTGCGCGAGCTGTTCCTGTCCGAGCTGCCGGGCACTCGCGATGCGGTGGATTCGGCACTGCGCTTCGAAGATGAACAGGCACTGCGCGGGCACCTGCACCGGCTCCAGGCCAGCTGCGGCTTCGTCGGCGCGGCGCGCCTGGCCAGCGCGGTGCGCGAACTGCGCGGCGACCCCGCTTCGGCGGGGGCGCGTACGCGCTTCCACGACGCCGTCGCTGCGTTGCTGCACTGACCGGCGCTGCCCGGCGGCAATCGGCAACCCCGCGCCGGACGATACGGCGCGATATCGCGCCGACTCCAGCGCTAGCGAGGTGCCAGCTCGCGCAGCATGTCCCAGGATTTCAGGCCGCGCCCGCCGAGATGGTGCAGCAATACCTCACGCAGGCTCAGGCGCAGGCCCGATAGCTCGCCGACAGGCGGCGGTGTATCGCCGTCGCCGGCCAGCGCCAGCAACGCACCGCCGGTGGCCGCTGCGTTGCGATCGCTGGCCCCGCGGTCGCTGAGCAGACGCCGCGCGCCCTGCAGTGGATCCAGGCGGTAGCGCGCGGCCGGGTCGATCGGCTGGCCATCCGCATCGTGCTGCAGGTCCAGGCCGACCCCGAGCGCGTCCAGCAGATCACGCTCGAAACGGCGCAGGCTCCAGGCCAGCGGCGCGTCATGGGCCAGCCGCGCACGCACCCGTGCATAAGCGCTGTGCAGTTCCGGCAAGGGATCGTGGCGCGGCGCCAGTCGCAAGACCAGTTCATTGAGATAGAACGCGGCCAACATCGCATCGCCCTGCAGCCGCGGCGCCGCATCCTGCGCCTCGGCGCCACGCAGTTGCGCAAGTTCACCGCGCTGCACCGCACTGAAGCGGATCGACTGCAATGGCTGCAGCGCCGCCCGCAAGGTCTGCTTGCGCTCGCCCTGCACGCCGCGGGCGAGCAGGCCGACCCGACCGTGATGGAGGGTCAATACCTCGACCAGCAGGCTGGTCTCGCGCCAATGGCGCGCATGCAGCACGAATGCGGATTCGTCTTCGATTCGCATGGTCGGTCAGCGATGGGCGGCGATGCCTGCGATGGCACGCGCGGCGACACATGCCGCATCGCGAACGCGGCTTGCGCGGTGCTTATTCGTAACCGAAGGCCTTGAGGGCGGCCTCATCGTCGGACCAGCCCTCGCGCACCCGTACCCAGGTCTCCAGGAACACCTTGGCGCCGAACAGCCGTTCCATCTGCTGGCGCGCCTTGGCGCCGATCTCTTTCAGGCGGGTACCGCCCTTGCCGATCACGATCGCCTTCTGGCCTTCGCGCTCGACCCAGATCACCGCGCCGATGCGCAACAGATTGCCATCCTCGGCGAAACGCTCGATCTCCACCGTCGTCGCATAGGGCAGCTCTTCGCCAAGCTGGCGCATCAACTGCTCGCGCACCAGTTCGCCAGCGAGGAAGCGCTGGCTGCGGTCGGTGATTTCGTCTTCGCCGAACATCGGTGGCGCTTCCGGCAACAGCTCCAACAGGTCCTTGACCAGGGCTTCCAGGCCTTTGCGCTTGAGCGCCGAGACCGGGTGGACGGCGGCGAACTGCCGGCCCTCGCTGATCTGCCCCAGGAACGGCAGCAACGCCGCCTTGTCCTTGAGCCGATCGACCTTGTTGACCACCAGCACCACCGGAATGCCGGCGTCGCTGAGCACGTTGTAGGCCAGGGTGTCCTCTTCGTCCCAACGGCCGGCCTCGATGACCATCATCGCCGCATTCACGTCCTCCAGCGAGCCGCGCGCGGCACGGTTCATGACCCGGCTCATCGCCGAAGCCTTGAACTTGCCCTGGCCACGATGCAGGCCAGGGGTGTCGACCAGCACGATCTGTCCCTGCGGATAGCTGGCGATGCCCAGCAGCCGGTGGCGCGTGGTCTGCGGCCGATTGGAGACGATGCTGATCTTGGCCCCGACCAGTGCATTGGTCAGGGTCGACTTGCCGACGTTGGGGCGGCCGATGACGGCAACGCTGCCGCAACGATGGGGAGAGGTTTCGCTCACGTGCTTGGATCCAGTAATTGCAGCACCGCCGAGGCGGCCTGCTGTTCGGCCAGGCGCCGCGAACCGCCCTCGCCCTCGGCGCTCAGGGCCGGTTCGGACAGGGTGCAGCGTACCTGGAAATGCTTGGCATGGTCGTCCCCGCTTTCGGAGATCAGTTCGTAGACCGGCAGCGGCCGCTGCCGTGCCTGCAAGGTCTCCTGCAGGCGGGTCTTGGCGTCCTTTTCCGGCTTGCCTACCGGCAGGGCGGACAGCGAGGCCTCGAACCACGGCAGTATCGCCGACCGGCAAGCCTCGAAACCGGCATCCAGATAAATGGCCGCCACCACCGCCTCGACCGCGTCGGCGAGGATGGAGTCGCGGCGATGGCCGCCGGATTTCATTTCGCCCGGACCCAGGGTCAGCCGCTCGCCGAGTTCCAGGGTGCGGCCGATCGTGGCCAGCGCGCTCTCGCGCACCAGTTCGGCGCGGGCCCGCGTCAGTGCGCCCTCGTCGGCCTTGGGCCAGCGCAGGTACAACGCCTCGGCGACCAGCAGATTGACGATGCCGTCGCCGAGGAATTCCAGCCGTTCGTTGTGTGGCGTGCCGGCGCTGCGATGGGTCAGCGCCTGCGCCAGCAGCGAAGGATCGGCGAACACATGGCCGATCCGATCGCCGCGCATCGGCGTTTTAATCGGCGATGGCACTACGGGTCAGGTCCTGCACGGCGTGGAACTTGCCGACCACGTCCAGGTTGCCGACCATTTCCCGGCGCACCTCGTAGTCCACGTTCATGCGCCAGCCGCCCTCGACGCGTTCGAACTTGACGTTCTCCGGCTTCACGTTCTCCGAGTAGTTGATGTAAAGGCGGCGGAAGAACAGATCCTTGGCCTTTTCCGGCGACATGTCGCCGCTGCCCGGTTCGTTCGCCAGCCCCTTCATGGCCGAGCGCACCGAGTAGTACTCCTGGTACATCGGGAACAACTTCATGCCGACGTAGAGGCCGAAACCCACCACGGCCAGCACGACGATGAACGACAGCAACGTCATTCCTTCCTGCTTGCGCTTCATTGCTACTCCCCTAGCCACGCCACGCGTGAAGATCACTGAATACTTGTCCCGATCCGCGTCGGATCGAAACTCCCCTTGCAGAACCACCCCTCGCAATTGAGCCAGATCAGGAACGCCCTGCCGCGCAGGTTCTCCTCGGGCAGGAAATGCGTCTGGGTCCAGAACCGGCTGTCCTCGCTATTATCGCGATTGTCGCCCATCACGAAATACTTGCCCGGCGGCACGACCCAGTCGCCCTGGCCGGCCGGCAGGTTGCGGCCGACCCACTCCAGCACGGTGTGGGAGCGGCCCGGCAGGTTCTCGCGCAACAGGGTGGCGCCGGTCATTTCCGCGCCGCGGCCCTTGCCGACGTACTCGCCCTTGACCTCGTACTGCATCGGCTCGCCGTTGATGTACAGGGTATCGCCGTGGAAGCCGATGCGGTCGCCGGGCAGGCCGACCACGCGCTTGATCCAGTTCTGGTCCGGGGCATGCGGCGGCTTGAACACCACCACGTCGCCACGCTTGGGCTCGCCCACCGGGACGAACTTGGTGTTGGTGATCGGCAGGCGCAGGCCATAGGCGAACTTGTTGACCAGGATGAAGTCGCCGATCAGCAGGTTCGGCATCATCGAGCTGGAAGGAATCTTGTACGGCTCGGCGACGAAGCTGCGCAGGATCAGCACGATCGCCAGGACCGGGAAGAACGCGCGCGAGTACTCCACGATGGCTGGTTCGCTGTCCAGCAGTCCGGCGCGGGCGGCGCGGCGCTTGCCGAAGTACAGCTTGTCCAGCAGCCAGACCAGGCCGGAGCCCAGGGTCAGCACGACCAGCGCGATCTCAAACCATTTCATGCGTATTCCTTTGGAATGGGAACCGGGTCGGGGAGATTCGGATCAGGAAGGCAAAGCGAACCCGCTCGTCCCCTGCCCTGCGCCCCGTCCCCTTACTTGTTGTCCATCTGCAGCACGGCCAGGAAGGCTTCCTGCGGGATTTCCACGCGGCCGACCTGCTTCATGCGCTTCTTGCCTTCCTTCTGTTTCTCGAGCAGCTTCTTCTTGCGCGAAACGTCGCCACCATAGCATTTGGCCAAGACGTTCTTGCGCATCGCCTTGACCGTGCTGCGGGAGATGATCTGCGAGCCGATCGCCGATTGGATCGCCACGTCGAACATCTGCCGGGGGATCAGTTCCTTCATCTTTTCGCACAGGTCGCGGCCGCGGCGGTCGGCCTGGCTGCGGTGCACGATGATGCTCAACGCGTCGACCTTGTCGCCGTTGATCAGGGTATCCACGCGCACGAACGGACCGGCCTGGAAACGCAGGAAGTGGTAGTCCAGCGACGCGTAGCCGCGGCTGACCGACTTGAGCTTGTCGAAGAAGTCCAGCACCACCTCGGCCATCGGCAACTCATAGGCGATCTGCACCTGGCTGCCCATGTAGGTGATGCCGATCTGGCTGCCGCGCTTTTCCTCGCACAAGGTGATCACCGAGCCCACGTAATCCGGCGGGGTGAGGATGTTGGCGCGGATGATCGGCTCGCGGATCTCTTCGATGTAGTTGACCGGCGGCATCTTGGCCGGGTTGTCCATCGGCATGACCGACCCATCGGTCTTGAGCACTTCGTAGATCACCGTCGGCGCGGTGCTGATCAGGTTGAGGTCGTACTCGCGCTCCAGGCGCTCCTGCACGATCTCCATGTGCAGCATGCCGAGGAAGCCGCAGCGGAAGCCGAAGCCCATCGCCTCGGAGCTTTCCGGCTCGAAGCGCAGCGCCGCGTCGTTCAGGCGCAGCTTGTCCAGCGCTTCGCGCAGGTCGGGGTACTCGTCCGCATCGACCGGGAACAGGCCGGCGAACACGCGCGGCTGCATTTCCTGGAAGCCCGGCAGCGGCCTGGCCGCCGGATCGGCCGCCAGGGTCAGGGTGTCGCCGACCGGCGCGCCGTGCACGTCCTTGATGCTGGCGTTGATCCAGCCCACTTCGCCGGCACGCAGCACTTCCAGCGTCTTGCGCTTGGGAGTGAACACACCGACGCCGTCGACCTGGTGGATGCGCCCGGTCGACATCACCAGGATCTTGCTGCCCGCGCGGATCTCACCCTGCATCACGCGCACCAGCGACACCACGCCGACGTAGTTGTCGAACCAGGAATCGATGATCAGCGCCTGCAGCTTGTCGGTATCGCGCGGCACCGGCGGCGGGATGCGATGGACGATCGCCTCCAGCACCGCTTCCACGTTGAGGCCGGTCTTGGCGCTGACCGCGACCGCGTCGGACGCATCGATGCCGATCACCGCCTCGATCTCGGCCTTGGCGCGCTCGATGTCGGCGGTCGGCAGGTCGATCTTGTTGAGGATCGGCACCACTTCCAGCCCCTGCTCCACCGCGGTGTAGCAATTGGCCACCGATTGCGCTTCCACGCCTTGGGCGGCATCGACCACCAGCAGCGCGCCCTCGCAGGCGGCCAGCGAGCGACTGACTTCGTAGCTGAAGTCGACGTGGCCGGGCGTGTCGATGAAATTCAGATGGTAGACCTGCCCGTCTTTCGCCTTGTAAGGCAACGACACGGACTGGGCCTTGATGGTGATGCCACGCTCGCGCTCGATCGGATTGGAATCGAGCACCTGCGCTTCCATCTCTCGGGCCTCGAGGCCGCCGCAGAGCTGGATGATGCGATCAGCCAGCGTGGACTTGCCGTGGTCGACGTGGGCGATAATGGAGAAGTTGCGGATGTTCCGCATCGGATCAGAGGACATGGAGGTGGGCGGCGGCCAGGACCGTCGTCAGGAAAACGCCGCATTATCGCACGGCTGGCCCACGCCCGACCGGCGCCCTGCGACAGGCTTGCCGCGCAGGAGGCTGGGCGGCCGCCCGGGTGTCCCCGCGGCGGCCGCCCGGCGGCAACGGCTTACTCGCCGGCCTTGACCGCGATGTAGCTGGTGTTCTGGCCGCTGGTGACCAGCAGCATCACCACATCGCCCTTGCGGTAGCTGGTCAGCTCGCGGTTGAGGGCCGCGACGCTGCCGACCGGGGTGCGACCGACCCGCAGGATCACCAGCCCCGGGCTGAGCCGGGCCTCGCGCGCAGAAGCGCCGGTGACCTGGGTGATGCGCACGCCTTCGCCGGCGCCCAGGCCCAGTTGCTGGCGCTCGGCCGCGCTGAGGTCGGCGATCTGGACGCCGAGCAGGGCGGCGCTGGCCGGTCCTGCCTGTGCATCGTCGCTACCGGCCGACGCCGCGGTCGCGGCGCGCACATCGGTGCCCAGCGTGGTCAAGGTCACCGTGACCTCCTTCGGCTTGCCGTCGCGCAACAGTCCGAGCTTGACCTTGGTGCCCGGCGGCATCAGGCCGATCATCGGCGGCAGGTCGCTGGCCACGCTGATCTCGTTGCCATTGACCGAGCGGATCACGTCGCCCACTTCGATGCCGGCGCGGGCGGCCGGGCTGTCCGGCGGCAACTGGTTGACCAATGCGCCGCGGCTGTCGGGCAGCTTCAGGCCCTGCGCCTGCAAGGCGTCGATCGGCCCCACCACCACGCCCAACTGGCCGCGGCTGACATGGCCGTTCTTCTTGATCTGCTCGGCGGCGCTCATCGCCAGGTCGACCGGGATCGCGAAACTAATCCCCATGTAGCCGCCCGACGCGGAGAAGATCTGCGAATTGATGCCGACCACCTCGCCGCGGGTATTGAGCAGCGGGCCACCCGAGTTGCCCTGGTTGATCGCCACGTCGGTCTGGATGAACGGCACGTAGCGCTGGTCGGCATAGGGATTGGCGCGGCCGGTGGCGCTGACGATGCCGGCGGTGACCGAGTGGTCCAGCCCGAACGGCGAACCGATCGCCACCACCCACTGGCCGGGCTTGAGCGAATTGGAGTCGCCGATCCGCACCGTCGGCAGGTTGTTGCCGTCGATCTTCAGCAGCGCCACGTCGTACTGCTCATCGCTGCCGATCACCTTGGCCTTGAACTCGCGGCGATCGGTGAGCTTGACGGTGACTTCATCGGCGTCGGCGACCACATGGTGGTTGGTCAGCACATAGCCATCGGGCGAGATGATGAAGCCCGAGCCCATCGAGCGCCCGCCGGGGCCGCCGCCCTCATCGGGACCGCCACCGCCGGGCTGGCCCGGCATCTGGAAGTCCGGGCCGAAGAAGCGCCGGAAGAACTCCGGTACCTGGTCCTCGTCCGGCGCACCCTGCCGACGCGCCTTGGCACTGCGACCGGTGACCTTGGACTCGATGTTGACCACGCCCGGCCCGACCTGCGCCACCAGCGCGGTGAAGTCCGGCAGGCCCGCCACCAGCTGCGGCGCCGGGGTGGCGCTGCGGGCGGCGATCGGTGCTTCGGGCGCGCCGGCTGCGGCGGGGGCGGACTGCTGGGCACAGGCACCGAGCGGGAGCGACAGGGCCATCAGGCCGAGCACTCGGTTGCGGACATGGGGATTCATTGGGGCGGGTCTCCGAAAAGTCGACAGATCGTGGGCAAAGCGGGGGCGATGCGCCTGACCTGGATCAGGCGCTGGAGGTTGTTGCGTTCGCTGGAACGGGCGGCTCAGCGCTGCGGCGGCAGCACCGGCTCGGGCTCGTTCGAAGGCAGGGTCTGGCGCGGCTCGAAGGGATAGAACGTCGCCGGCACGCCCTCTTCCAGACTGGCATTGAGGGCACTGCCACTACCGGCCAGGGCCGAGCGCGGCCACGGCCGGGCCTGCAAGGTACCCGGGTGGGCGAACGGGTCGGCGGCCACCGCGGGCATCTCGCGCGCCGCCGCCGGGGTGACCGGGGCGGCACTGGCCACCTGCACTTGTTGCGGAAGCACTTGCCGGCGGCCGCTGGCGCTGCGCGCGGCCTGCTGGTTGCGGGTGGCCGACGCCACGGCCCTGGCGTCCTGGCGGCGCGCCGAGGCCAATGCCGCGGCCGGAACGGCGGCGGCGACAGCAGCACCGGCATCACCATCGCCCTGCGGCGCGGCCGGCGCCCTGGCGGGCATCTGGGCCGTGGTGGCGATGACCGGCAGCGGCGCCGGCGCGTCGACCGGCATGCGTTCGCGGGTCATGAAAAGTGCGACCAGCGCGACCGAAGCGGCGATGGCACCACCACCCCAACGCCAACCGTGCCGCCTGGGCGCAGGCGTGGCCGGCGCGACGGCCTCGGCGGCCATCGCCTGGCGCACGCGCGCGGCGAAATCCACCGGCGCCGGTGCCGAGGCCATGCCGCGCAGCACGTCGCCGCACAACTGCCAGCGCTCGTGGCAACCGGCCAGTTCGTCGTCGTGCTGCAGGCGGCGCAACAGGAAGCGGGCCTCGTCCGCCGGCAATTCCCCGTCGACCAGGGCCGACAGTTGCTGGCGGTAATGGACTTCTATCTTGTCGCTGTTTTGCAAAGGGTTATGGCTCATACACGGTCACGCTGACGGTCACGGGTGGCGCTATCGGTCTCCAGCAGAGGCCGCAGCTCGGCATCGATGGCCTCGCGCGCCCGGAAGATGCGCGAGCGCACGGTTCCGATCGGGCAATCCATCTTTTGCGCGATCTCCTCGTAGCTCAGGCCCTCTACCTCGCGCAGGGTGATGGCCGTCCGGAGTTCTTCCGGCAATGCTTGGACCGCCTTCATCACCGTTTGTTCCAGCTCCTGGCGCATCAGTTCACGCTCCGGGGTATCGGTGTCGCGCAGACGGGTCGCGCCGTCGAACTGTTCGGCATCGGCCACGTCGATGTCGTCGGTCGGCGGGCGGCGGTTGTGGGCCACCAGGTGGTTCTTTGCGGTATTCACGGCAATCCGGTGCAGCCACGTATAGAACTGGGCGTCGCCGCGGAAATTGCCCAGCGCGCGGTATGCGCGCAGGAACGTTTCCTGGGCCACGTCCTGGCACTCGCTCCAGTCGCTGATGTAGCGCCCGATCAGGGCGACGATCCGGTGCTGGTACTTGCGCACCAGTACATCGAACGCCGCGCTCTCGCCGCGCTGCACGCGCCGGACCAGCTCCAGGTCCAGATCCTGGGTTGTTTCGACCTCGGCCATGTCGGGCCGCACTCCTGTCGCCCGCATAGTCGGGCTCTGTGACCGCCGGTGAGAAGAAAAGTTCAGTGGCCTGCCGGCCTTGCGCCACAAGATTAACGGGCGTTCCGCTACGCTGGCGAACGCCGGCCGCCGGAGCGTGCGCCTCCTTCCTCTCCCTCCATTGGGATTTGACGTGAAGGAAACAACCTCTGGATGATAACGGCCCCCCTCCATACACAAGCGGATGGTCCGACCCATGCTCTCAGGCTTCGATGGGCTCCGATTCAGTCACTGGCAGACCGAGATCCGCGAAGACGGCGTCGTGGTGCTCAGCCTCGACCGCCAGGACGCGCCAGTCAATGCATTTTCCCAGGACGTGCTGGTGGAGCTGGGCGACCTGATCGAGCGCATTGCCATCGACCCGCCCAAGGGCGTGGTGATCCGCTCGGGCAAGGCGAACGGCTTCATCGCCGGCGCCGACCTGAAGGAATTCCAGGAATACGACCGCCGCGGCACCGTCAACGACGCGATCCGGCGCGGCCAGGCGACCTTCCAGAAGCTGGCCGAACTGCCCTGCCCGACGGTGGCCGCGATCCATGGCTTCTGCATGGGCGGCGGCACCGAGATCGCGCTGGCCTGCCGTTATCGGGTCGCCTCGGACGACGCCTCGACCCGGATCGGCCTGCCCGAGACCAAGCTGGGCATCTTCCCGGGCTGGGGCGGCAGCGCCCGCCTGCCGCGGCTGATCGGGGCGCCGGCGGCGATGGACCTGATGCTCACCGGCCGTACCGTATCGGCCAGCGCCGCCCGGGCGATGGGGTTGGTGGACAAGGTCGCCGCGCCAGCGGTGTTGCTCGACACGGCGGTGTCGCTGGCGCTGTCCGGCACGACGCGGCCGTTCAAGCAACGCCTCACCGGCTGGGCGACCAACACCTGGATCGCCCGCAAGCTCCTCGCCCCGCAGATGGCCAAGCAGGTCGCCCGCAAGGCGCGCAAGGAGCATTACCCCGCGCCCTATGCGCTGATCAATGTGTGGGAGCGCAGTGGCGGCGCGGGCATCCAGGCGCGCCTGGACGCCGAGCGCAAGGCGGTGGTCAAACTGGCCGGCACGCCCACCGCGCGCAACCTGATCCGGATCTTCTTCCTGACCGAACGGCTGAAGGGCCTGGGCGGGAAGGATCACGGCATCTCGCATGTGCACGTGGTCGGCGCCGGCGTCATGGGCGGCGACATCGCCGCGTGGTCGGCCTACAAGGGTTTCAACGTCACCTTGCAGGACCGCGAGCAGCGTTTCGTCGACGCCGCGTTGAGCCGTGCCAACGAATTGTTCGGCAAGCGCGTCAAGGATCCCGCCAAGCGGCCGGCGGTCGCCGCGCGCCTGCAAGGCGACCTGGCTGGCAACGGCGTGGCGCAGGCCGACCTGGTGATCGAGGCGATCATCGAGAAGCCCGAGGCCAAGCGCGAGCTCTACCAGCAGGTCGAGCCGCAGATGAAGGCCGACGCGCTGCTGACCACCAATACTTCGTCGATTCCGCTGACCGAACTGCGCGAGCATATCCAGCGCCCCGCGCAGTTCGCCGGCCTGCACTACTTCAACCCGGTGGCGATGATGCCGCTGGTGGAGATCGTCCAGCACGATGCGATGGCCGAGCAGACCCGCAAGCGCCTGGCGGCATTCTGCAAGGCGCTGGACAAGCTGCCGGTGCCGGTGGCCGGCACGCCGGGCTTCCTGGTCAACCGCGTGCTGTTCCCGTACATGCTGGAAGCGGCGACCGCCTATGCCGAGGGCATCCCCGCACCGGTGGTCGACAAGGCTGCGGTGAAGTTCGGCATGCCGATGGGTCCGATCGAGCTGATCGACACGGTCGGGTTGGATGTGGCGGCCGGCGTGGGCGAGGAACTGGCACCGTTCCTGGGCCTGCCGATTCCCGACGCGCTGAAGACCGTCGAGCCGGGCAAGCGCGGCAAGAAGGACGGCCAGGGCCTGTACAAGTGGGAGAACGGCAAGGCGGTGAAACCGGAGGTGGCCAAGGACTACGCCGCGCCCGAAGACCTGGAAGACCGCCTGATCCTGCCACTGCTCAACGAAGCGGTCGCCTGCCTGCACGACGGGGTCGTCGCCGATGCGGACCTGCTCGACGCGGGGGTGATCTTCGGCACCGGCTTTGCGCCATTCCGCGGCGGCCCGATCCAGCATATCCGCGCCACCGGCGCCGACGCGCTGGTGGCGCGACTGAAGACCCTGCAGGCGCGCTACGGCGATCGCTTCGCACCACGCCCGGGCTGGGATTCGCCCGCGCTACGTGAGCCGGTGGCCTGAGCGCAGGTCCGCGAGAACGAAAACGCCGCCTGAGGGCGGCGTTTTCTTTGCGGCTTCATCCAGGAGCGGCTTCAGCCGCGACCGTGAGATGCCTGCGGTCGCGGCTGAAGCCGCTCCTACCCATGCGGCTTGCCGTGATGCCCCT
>Ga0160434_100146_pt1 | contig 37797 bp, 25 predicted proteins | sample HID1973I_E0MG_FD_108273 | JGI IMG/M metagenome (GOLD analysis project Ga0160434, IMG submission 108273) | Enriched mosquito-associated microbial communities from UW Madison campus, WI, USA - HID1973I_E0 MG | ecosystem: Host-associated > Arthropoda: Insects > Digestive system > Unclassified ... | reverse complement strand
GCTGGAAGGCAACCACAACGTCTTCCAGGAAATTTCCGGCGGCCTGGACATCCTCAACATCAACGGCGTGGAGATCCAGTCGCGCGCCTACATCGGCCGCTTCAACTTCAAGGGCCAGGACCAACAGAAGATGGTCGGTTCGCTGTCCGGCGGCGAGCGCGGCCGCCTGCACATGGCCAAGACCCTGCTGCAGGGCGGCAACGTGCTGCTGCTCGACGAACCGTCCAACGACCTGGACATCGAAACCCTGCGCGCGCTCGAAGACGCGCTGCTGGAATTCCCCGGCAACACCTTCGTGATCTCGCACGACCGCTGGTTCCTGGACCGCATCGCCACCCACATCCTCGCCTTCGAAGGCGATTCGCACGTGGAGTTCTTCCAGGGCAACTACCGCGAGTACGAGGAAGACAAGAAGCGCCGCCTCGGCGACGACGCCGGCCCGCACCGGTTGCGCTTCAAGGCGCTGAAGTAAGCAAGTCGAAGGGGCGCCGCAGGGCGCCCTTTCCATTCCGCGCAGGAGAGGCCGGCCATGCACGTCCGCTGGCCGCCGCGTGGCCTACACTCCGCGCGTCGCGGCTGAAGCCGCTCCTACCACACCTGCACCATGGGCTCTTTCCTGGAACGCCTGTTCAAACTGCAGCAGCACGGCACTTCGGTGCGCACCGAAATGCTGGCCGGGGTGACCACGTTCCTGACGATGTCGTACATCGTCTTCGTCAATCCCGACATCCTGGCGACCACCGGCATGGACCCGGGCGCGGTGTTCGTGGCGACCTGCCTGGCCGCCGCATTGGGCTCGGCGGTGATGGCGCTGGCGGCCAATTTTCCGGTCGGCATGGCACCGGGCATGGGCTTGAACGCGTTCTTCGCCTTCACCGTGGTCGGCGCCGCGGGGTTGCCCTGGCAACAGGCCCTGGCGGCGGTACTGATCTCCGGGCTGGTGTTCCTGGCGCTATCGCTGAGCGGCGTGCGCGCCTGGCTGGTGGCCGGCATCCCGCCTTCGCTGCGGGCCGCGATCGTCGCCGGCATCGGCCTGTTCCTGGCGATCATCGCGCTGCAGAAGTCCGAGGTGATCGTCGCCAACGCCGACACGCTGGTGTCGCTGGGTCCGCTGCACAGCGCGCCACCGCTGCTGGCGTTGGCCGGCTTCCTGCTGATCGCGGTGCTGGAGGCGCGGCGCGTGCGCGGCGCGATCCTGATCGGCATCCTGGCGGTGACCGCGGCTGGCTGGCTGATCGGCGACGTGCGCTACCACGGCCTGGTCTCCTTGCCGCCGAGCCTGGCGCCGACGTTCCTGCAACTCGATCTGCCCGGGCTGCTGCATCACGAGGGCGGTGCGCCGTTGGCGGTACTGCTGCAGGTGGTGCTGGTATTCGTGCTGGTGGAAGTGTTCGACGCCACCGGCACGCTGTATGGCGTGGCCGGCCGCGCGGGGCTGTTGCAGCTTCCCGACGGCAACCGGCGTTTCGGCCGCGCGCTGCTGGCCGACAGCACCGCGATCGTGTTCGGCTCGCTGCTGGGCACCAGCAGCACGACCGCGTACGCGGAGAGTGCGTCCGGCGTGCAGGTCGGTGGCCGCACCGGCCTGACCGCACTGGTGGTGGCCGCGCTGTTCCTGGCCGCCCTGCTGTTCTCGCCACTGGCGGCGATGGTGCCCGGTTATGCGACCGCGCCTGCACTGCTGTTCGTGGCCGGGCTGATGCTGCGCGAACTGGTCGACGTGGACTGGCAGGACCTCACCGAATCGGTGCCCGCCGCGTTGTGTGCCTTGGCGATGCCGTTTACGTACTCGATCGCCAATGGCCTGGCGTTCGGTTTCATCGCCTATGCCGTGCTGAAGGCCGGCACCGGCCGCTGGCGCGAAGTGCATCCGGCGGTATGGCTGGTGGCCGGGTTGTTCGTGCTGCGCTATGCGTTGAGTTAGGGGACGTGGCGACGGCATCATTCCATTGAGTTCGGCAGGTTCGAGGGCGCCCGGTCCCAACTACGACCTTGCCTATCCCCGCGGCTATCGCCGCGCCCCTTAACAAAGGGGGCTATTCCCCAGAGGCGATGTCGCTCGCTCTTTGTAGGAGCGGCTTCAGCCGCGACCGCAGGATCCTGCGGTCGCGGCTGAAGCCGCTCCTACAGGGAAGATCGACCGGGCCAGCCCCCTCCCGTCAGGGCGGTGCCCGCACCGTAAGCCGCACAACCAACCGCCGACACCACGCGCGCCCCTCAATAAAACCTCCACCTCACAAAAAAACCTCCACCTCACAAGCCACCACAAACAGTGAGACATTACGTAGTTAGTAGCTATATCTATTAAGCGATACTTGCATGACATGGAGCACTGCGGAACAGTGGCTTCGCGGCGCAGCCGAGTTGGGCGGCAAACCGCATCCCTCAATCGAAAGGAGTTTGAAATGAGAGAACTGACCGCCGCGGAAGCCATCGCGGTACAGGGCGGCATCGTGCCGCTGCTGATCGCCGGGGCCGCGGTACTGGCGCTGAGCGGCTGCTCCACCACCGGCGGCGTCCGGCGCGGCGAACGCCCCGCGGATGAGCGCATCGCAAGGTCCTGAACGTGAGTCCTGCCGGACTGCCGGACGCCCCTCGTGGGCGTCCGGTTCCGCGCCAAGGCGACGATCCCTATCGCCGGTTCTGCCACTGGGCGCTCTACACCGCCGTGGTCGGCCTGGGCACGCTACTGCCGCTGGCCGCGCACGGCCGGGTACTGATCGTGTACGCCAGCCTGTTGTTGATGGGCTTTGCGATCCTGGCCACGCTCGGCTTCGTGTCGAGATGGCGCGGCCAACCGCATCGCTGGTCGTCGCCCACGCTGTGGCTGGGCGTGCTGTTCATCGCTGGCGGCGCGGCGTTCGATATCGGCGCCACCTTGTGGCATTCGCCGGACCTGGAGATGGAAAGCAACCCGCTCGCGGTCGCCTTGCTCGATAGCGGCATGGCCCTGCCGCGAGTGAAGCTGCTGGGGCTCATCGCGCAATGCGGCCTGGTGTTCGCGGCGACGATGCTGTGGTGCAACTTTTGCGTGCGTCGCAGCTGGTACCTGCGCAGGCTGTCCGACATCGGCGACCGCTCGCTGTCGCTGCGGCTGCTCGGCCTGCGCGACAGCTCGGTCGCCACCCTGCTGCTCGGGCGCGGCACCGACCATGCGCTGCTCGTCTCCAGTCTTGGCGCGCTGGCGATCGGCGCGTTCGCGTACCGCTGGTACCTCGGCCTGGAATGGTTCGGCTGGGTCCCGATCTCGCGCACGGTGGCGCCGCTGGCCTGCATGGCGCTGGCGTGGCTGGCGCTGTACGGCTGGGCCAACCACCGACTCACGCCACGCGACAGGCCGGCCGATTTCTCCAGCCGCTGAAGGCATTCGAAGCAAGGCCGGGCAATGCCCGGCCTTGTCACGTGGTTAGTACTCGCTGGCGTAGGGCGAGCTCACCACCTGCGGCGCCCGGCCCAGCGCCGCACCGAGGCGATCGAGCACGAAGCGCAGGTAGAGGTTGGTGTTGAACTGGTTGTAGTCGCGCGCGTTGTTGAACGTCATCCGCCCGCCCAGGAACAACTGCGGCGCCACCTGCCATTCGGCTGCGCCGGAGAGGTTGTACGACACCCCCGTCTTGCTCTCGCCCGCATACACCGGCGCCACATAGCGATCGGTGATGCCGAGCAACGCGGCCAGGGACGCGGCATCGTAGGCCGCCTGCTGCAACGAGGGATCGGTCGGGAAATACGGGCTGGCATCGGTGCTGAAATGCTGCACGCCCACGCTCGCGTCCACGCGCCAGTTCACCTTCTGGCTGGCCGAGCGCCCCGACCAGTGCACCGGGAAGCCGAGGTCGACATAGTCCTGCGGGCTGAAATAGCCGCCTTGGCCGTAGGTGAAGCCGCTGAGGTTCTTGTCGTACTGCATGGCGGTCAGGTTGACGCCCGCGGTCAGCGACTGGTTCGCGGTTTCCAGCGCATGCACGTAGAAGCCCAGGTCGACCTGGCGATGGTCATTGTCGGCGACGTTGTTGCCGGTCAGCCGGTGCGCGGCCAGGTTGGCGTAGCCGCCCAACAGGCCGTTGTCGAGCGTGCCCGAGAGCGTCGCGCCATTGCTGGTCACCCCGCCCCATTGCCGACCACTGCGCAGATCCTCGGTGCCGGCGAAGGACAGCACGCTGTCGTTGACCGCGCGCCGCGACGCCTGCGCCGACCAGGTCAGGTGCTCGCCCGCTTCACCGCGATAACCGACGCCGCCGACGATGTTCTGCTCCTGGAAGCCCAGCGGCGTGCTGCCGATGTCGGCCGAGAAACCGCCATTGCGATAGCTGACCCCGACGCCGACGCCGGTATCGTCCTGGTCGAGCCGGCGCGATCCGTTGCCAGTGGCCGCCATCGAATACAGCGTGTCGCGGAACTGCACCGGCGTCTGCGTGGCGGCGGTGCTCTGCGACAGCGCCAGCAACTGCGCACTGCCGCCGGCGGTCAGCCCGGCGCGCAACGACGGATCGCCCAGCACCTGGCTGGCGATGGTGCCGATCGGCGTGGCCGACAGGTCGCGGCCGAGCACGTACTGCGACAACGGCTGCGCATACAAGGCGGCAAGCGCATTCTCGCGGCGCTCGGCCGGGGTGTCGCCGGTGGCATCGTTGTAGAGCGTCTGGAACTGGCCGGTTTCCACCGCCGCGTCGTACAGATAGTTGCGCGTGGCGGTGGTATCGCCGGTGGTCAGCAAGCCTTGGTAGAGGGTGGTGCCGACCAGGTTGTTGATCGTCGAGGGATCGCGCGCCAACGCATCGCCGAGCGCGGCTGCGGGGCCATCGCCGAAACGGCTGGCCGTGGCGTAGTTGTCCGGCACCGCACCGGCATCGACCAGAGTCGGGGTGAGACTGACGCCGAGCTTGCCGTCGCCGACCCCGAACTCGGCCTGCAGCGGCATTTCCACATCGTCGAGGCGACCCAGGCCGGCTTCGCCGTCGCGCGCACGGTAGGCAGCGCCGCCGGCGATCTGGTCGCTGTTGTCGGCCTGCACTTCGCGTAGTTCATCGAGCAACGGATTGCCGCTGCCGGTTTGCGGAAGTGGCTGCGCGGCCAGCGTTCGCTGTGGCACGGCCTCGTAACCGGCGGCGGGCGCCGGCATGCGCGCACCCTGCCCCGGCACCGGCAAGGCAACCAGCGATGCGGCACCCCCCGCACTGACCGGCGGCGGCAGGCCGCTGTCGTCCACCGCGTAGCGGCTGTTGGCGCTCGGCGGCGGCACATAGGCCGGCGCCGGCAACGCGGCGGGCGCGTACGCCGGTGCCGTGTTGCGTATCGCGGCAGGCGTCGACGGTCCACCGGCATAGGCGGCAGGCGCAGGCGCAGGCGCTGCGTACGGCATGGCCGCCACGTCGGACAACACCGCCGCCGAACCGCGCATCGGGCCGGTCATGCCGGAGAACGGATTGAGCGGCCGTCCGGCGCTGGCGTAGGCGGCCGGGCCGCTGGCGGCGGGCAGGCCGTTGTCGAGCTGGCCGGCATCGCGTTGCTGCGCAGCGAGCGCGGCACGGAAATACTGCTCGGCCTTGCGGTTCTTGCCTGCGGCGCGATACACGCGGCCGGCGGCGGCGAGCACGTCCGGCGAGTTGGGGGCCTGCGCGAGCGCACGCTGCAGATAGCGTTCGGCATTGTCGAGGTCCGATTGCGCAGCCGCGCTGTTGGCGGCGGCGACCAGGGTGTCGATGTCGTCGGGTTTGCGCGCCAGGATCTGCTGGTAGATCACCAAGGCCTGGCGTTGGTCGCCCGCGCTGGCGTACAGCCTGGCCAGCGCCGCGAGCGCATCCGGATCCTGCGGTTGCTGGGCCAGGATCGGCGCCAGCGCCTCGTAGGCGCCCTCCAGGTTGCCCAGCTCGCGCAGCGCGTCGACCTGGCGCAGCACGTAGCCGCTGCGCAGCGCCTGGTAGCGACGCAGTTGCTCGGGGGTCATCGTGGCGTCGTGCAGCTGGCGCAGCACCGCCGACAACTCGGCGTCCTGGTGCGCGCGCAGCAGCACGCCCGCGTATTGCAGGCGCTGTTCGGTGCCCGGGGTGCCGGTGGTGACCAACCGTTGCGCCAGTGTCAGCGCGCGCGGGGCATTGCCGACATCGGCCCAGGCACCGGCCAGCGCGGCCAACAGCTGCGGGTCGTCGACTTGGTCGCCGAGCGCGGCCTCGGTGCGCGAGAGCTGCATCTGCGCTTCGGCGGCACGTCCTTGTTGCTGCAGGCCACGCGCCTGGCGCGCCTGCGATTCGACCCAGGCGGTGTTGCGCAGGCGCGTCATCTCGGGCGTGCGCGACGGCGCGGGGATGCGTTCCAGGCTGGCGTAGGCACTGGCCCAGTCGCCGGCCTCCTGTGCGTACAACGCATTGGCGTACAGCGCTTCGGGCTGGTCGCCGTGCACGGCGAGCAAGCCTTCCATGACGCTGCGCGCCTGGTCGGGCCGGCCCGCCTGCAGATACAGACGCGCCAGGTCCAGGCGGATCCACGGATCGCCCGGGCGTTCGACCATCGCCGCTTCAAGTTCGGTCTGCGCGGTGACGTTGTCGCCCGACTCCAGCGCCTGGCGCGCACGCGCGCGCTGCACGTTGGAGCGCAGCATCGCTTCGCCGCCCGCCTGTTCGCGTTGCGCCGGCGGCAGCCGATTGAACAGGTCGCTGGCTTCCTGCATGCGGCCCTGGCGGCTGTACAGCGCCACCAGGCCCTGCAATGCGGCGGGGTTGTCCGGCTGCAGGGCGAGCGCCTTGCGATAGCTGGCCTCGGCGGCCGGCGCATCGCTGCCGGCCTGCAGCGCGCCGAGCAGGGCGTGGCCAGCCGGCTCGTTCGGCAACAGGCGCACTGCGCCTTCGGTCAATGAGGTGGCCTGGGCGATGTCGCCGCGCTTGCGCGCGGCTTCGGCCTGTTGCAACTGCAGCCAGTAGCGCGCGCTGCTGTAGGCGCTGTTCCACTTGCCGTTCGCCGCCGCGGCCGGGCGCAATAGTTCCTGCGCCTCGGAGAAGCGCTGCTGGCGCAGACGCACCGAGCCCAGGCCCCCGAGCGCCTCAGCATCGCGCGGGCGCGTGCGCAGCACCTGGGTGAAGCGTTGTTCGGCCACGCCCAGGTTGCCGGCATTGAGCGCCTTGAAGGCTTCGCCCAGGGCAACGCCCTCGACGTCCTGGGCGGTGGGCGCGGTGCGGCGATCGCGCAACTGGGCGAGCTTGGCGGTCACTTCGGCATCGTTGGGATTGGCGCTGAGCCAGGCCTGGTAGAGATCGGCATCTGCCGGGCCGGCATCGAGCCACAGCAGCGCCTGGCGCCAGGCGTTGCGTGCCGGGCCACCGATATCCGGGCGAGCGCTCAGCGCGCGCAATTGGGCGATGCCGTCGCGGCGGCTCGGCTCGCGGTAGGTCAGCACCTGCGCCAGCGCGAGCGCGACGGTGGCGTTGCCTGGCTCACTGGCCTTGAGCGCCTGCAGCCCGCTGCGCGCGCGCTCCCAACCCTGCGGCGTGCCGGCCAGCGACTGGTAGTACTCCAACGCCACGCTCGCCGGCGGCGACTTGCCGTTGAAGCTCGCTTCGTATTCGCGCACCGCCTCGACGTAGCGCCCGGCCGCGGCAGCGCGGCGCGCATTGGCCAAGTGCGGATCGGCGTTGGCCTGGCTGCCGCCGCCCAGGGCCAGGCGCAGGCGCTGGGTCTGCGGCGCACTCGGATGCGCGGCCTGCAGTTGCTGCAGCCGCTTGCGCGCCTCGGTCTGGCGGCCCTGGGCCAGCTCGATCTGGCCCAGGCCGAGCAAGGCGTCCGGCTGCGCGGGGTCGATGCTCAGCAACTTGCGCCAGGTTTCGGCGGCGAGATCGTCACGGCCCTGGTCGTGCCAATAGTTGCCTTGGTTGACCAGTTGCTGGGTCGCGTTCTGCGCGTGCGCCGGCGTGGCCAGCAGGCACAGTTCGATCATTCCCGCCAGCGTCAGCGGCTTCAGGTGGTTGCGGAACATGGATTCGTTCTCCAGGCAGGCAGCAAGCGCCCGTCTGCGGCAAAGCGGTAGCGTTTCTGGAGCCAGCCCTGACCGAACAGGACCAGCGTGCGTTCGTAGTACGGCAGCGCGGCGCCGGCAGGCGACTGCGCGTCGGGGATGCGCTGCGCCTGCTGCTTCAGCAGTGCGCCCTCGCCCAGCCCGCTCAGATAGGGCAGCAATGCGGCGGCGAAACCCGGCGGCGCCTTGCCGCTGCCGACGCAGCGCAGGACATCGATCTTCTCCGGCAGTCCGTCCTGGCTGCGCAGCAGTTGCAGCGGCCCGGACAGGTCTTGCAGCAGACGCGCCCGCAACGGCTCGGCCGGGTCGAGCATGCCGGCCCATAGGTAGACGCGGATCGCGTCGTAGCTGCCGATGCCGCCCTTGCCCGGATCGATGCCGAAGGCTTTCCCGTCCCAACCGATCCAGTCCGCAGCACAGCCGACCGGCGCGCTGCCGGCGATCATCTTCGCGCTGTTGGCCAGCAGGGCGCGCCACGGTCCTTTCGGATCCACCGCGGCGAAACGCCGCAATAACTGCAGCGGCACATAGCTGGGGTTGAAGGTGTAGCGCTCGCCATCGCGGAAGCCCTCACGGCCCGGCAACAGCATCGGCCCGAGCCCTGCGACCTCTACCAGCACCTGTTGGCGCAGCAGCTGCAACTTGCGCAGGCCTGCACTGAGGTAGCCGGGGCGATCCCACAGCCGGGCCGCTTCGATCAGCGCGTAGGCGATCCACAAGTCCGAATCGGTGGCGTTGTTGTCGTCGAGCACGCGCCACTGGCCATCGGCCGCGCGACCCCACAGCCATGCCGCCAGGCGTTCGGTGGGGCGGTCGGCCATCAGGTTGTGGCGGGTCCAGCCGAGTACGCGTTCGAACAGCAACTGATCATTGTCGACCAGCGCGAAGAACAATGCGTACGACTGCCCTTCGGATGTCGAGCGCTGGTCCGGCGTGGACAGGTCGATCACCCGGCCGTCGTCCTGGACATGCCGCGCCACGAACGCGCGCCACGCCGGCCAGGCCTGCGGCTGGCAGGGCACGCTCACGGCGCGTGCGCGCGGCACGATGCTGGCCGCCGCCAACGCCAATGCGCCGCCGAGCCAACGCCGGCGCACCGGATCGACCGGCAAGCCCTGCGGGGCACGGCGGCCGCTCACGAACGGCGACCCTCGCGCAGGCGGATCGCCGAATGCATGCGCAGCAGCACGCGCGCGGTCAGCGCCAGCAACAGGCACAGCCCGATCACTGCCAACGCCAGCCAGACCGGATGGTTGGAGAAGTACCAACGCAACCAGGTCGGCAATGGCAGGTGGCCGACGTAATAGCTCTGGTTGCCGGCCAGGCTGGTGACCTTCTTCTGCTGCAGCAGCACGACGCTGCCCTGGATCTTCGCCAGCAGTTCCGGATCGGCCCAGGCTTCGAACAGGGTGGCGAGATTGTTCGGATCGTCGGCCTGCAGCGCGACCACGCTGCGGCCGCTTTGCAGCGGCGACTCGAAGCCCATCATCAATACATCGTCCGCCTGCGGGCGTACGGTCACCTCAGCGGTGGTCGGCAGATCGGTGCGACGCGCATCGAAGGACAGGAAGCCCGGCAGCTTGTCGATCAGCCAGTCGCTGAGGCGGAACCGGCGGCCATTGGCCGCTTCGCTCACCGGCAATGCGTCCTTCCATTCGCGCAACAGCGGCTGGCTGGACGGCGAGCCCATCAGCAACAGGTCGCGGTCGGCATAGCGCTGCCGCGCCTCGGCGGCATTGGCCAGCGCTACGCGCAGGGTCGGGAAGCCGGTGGCCGCACCGAACTTGCCGAGCACCGTCAGCACGTTGGAGAAGTCGCTTTCGTTGGGATGGTCGGGTAGCACGATGGCCGTTTCGGACAGGTCGGCCAGGCGCGTGAACGGGAAGCCGGCGTTGCCGAACGCGGCCAGGTTGGGCATCGCCATGTAGTGGTGGAAGCGGCTGACGTCGATGCTCGAATCCGGGTCGATGGCGCCGGACACGTCGGGGAAAGTGTTCTTGCACGCCTCGGCCTGCGGGCGGTCGAAGAAGAAATGGAAGCGCAACTGGTTGTTGGCCGAGAAGGCACCGGTCGGCAAGGTCAGCGATTGCTCGATCGGCATCGCGCCGTGCGCGCCCAGGTTGCGCATCCACTGCGCCGGCAGCGATTGCGCGTACGGGCGTCCGTTCAACGGCAGCGTGGTCACGAAGGTGTCGTCGATGTTGATGTTGAGCGCGGACTTGCTGTCCTCTTCCGGCACCGTGTAGCGGTATTTCAGCTTCACCGGGATGCCATCGCTGCGCCACACGAACAGGTCCGGCGGCAGCTGCAGGCCGACCCGGATCAGGTCGGGCTGGTAGCCGGTGACGTTGAGCCGCTCGGGACGATCGACCAGATCGCGGAAATATACCGGCCGCTCGGTGCTGACCCAGTTCGGCGCATCGTAGGGCTTGCGCGGATCCGGCAGCACGACATCGCCGACCTGTGCGACCGGGCCGGACAGCGGCGCACGCAGGACCAGCGCCGTGGCCGCACGGGCCAGCTCCTCGGCATTGCGCCCCAGCACCAGCAACAACTTGGCGTTGGGATCGGATGGATGCGTCACCACCGCGAGCGTGGGGCCACGCACTTCGGGCAGGCCGCCCTGGCCGGCGAGCTCCGGCGGCAAGGTGTCCGGCGTGGCGAGCACGACGGTATTGCCGGCGCCCGGCAGCGCGCCGGTGGAGACCGGGAACACCGCGCCGCGATAGCCCGCCAGCGAACCGAACCACGACGAAACGATGCCAGCCGCCTGCAAGGTCGCCAGGTCCGGTCGCTGCGGGAAGTGGAAATGCAGCTCGAGCCGGCGCGCATCGTGCGGATCGAAGAACGGCACCGGCAACAGCGCCAGGTTGTTGGCCAGCGGCACCGGCGTAGTGGTCAGGCTCAGCGTGCTGGCCGAATCGATGTTCGCCCACAGGCTGGTGTGGTCCGGGTCCTCGCAGTCGCGCGTGTAGTGGCCGATCAGCTCCAGATTGATCTGGTTGTAGTCCGAGACCACGCGCGGATCGATCGCGATGTCGGCGCTCAGCTGCTTGCCGGCATCGGCGGACGGGGTCGGCAGCGTCGCCACGGTCACGCCGTTGACGGTGACCTTCAGGTGCGACAGCTCCGGCAGCAGCGCCGGCGAGAAGCTGTAGCGCAGGTGTAGTTGCGCGGCATTGACCAGCTCGTCGGTGCGCACGCCGAACGACACACCGGCATTGCCGTGGATGCCGCGCAAGGTGATCTCGTAGTCGACGCCCAGCTCGCGCAGCGTCTGGGTGCGTGTGCTGGCATTGCCGGTGACTGCGGCGGCCGTGGAATCGACCACCGAGTCGACGGACGCGGCGATCGTCGGTGCGGCCGACGACGGCGCCGCGGCGGTGGCGGGATCGGCTTGCGTGGACGGCACCGGTTGCGCGGCCGCCAGGCCGGCGAACAGGGTCAGTAGACAGGCGGCGGTCGCAGGCACGAAGCGCATCGGGATCACTTTGGCGAAGGCGAAATAGGGGGCGACGGCGATACGCATGTCATGCGCCCTCGCGCTCGGCGGTGGCACGGAAACCCTGGCGGGTGGTGTCGACGACGTGGCGGCCGAGCCGGCGGAAGCCGCGCAGGCTCGCGGCCAGCACCTGGCCCACCGACTTCAGGAACGAATCACGGTCGTGCTGGCCCCAACGCCCGATCCACAGGTCGGCGCGGGCGAACGTGCAGGCCACCAGCCAACGCTCCTGCTCCAGGTCCATGTCGGCGAACTCGACACTGATCTGGTTGTCGCGGTCGTGGCGCACGATGGCCGGCAACAGCCGTTCGGTGCCGCGGTGACGCAGGCCGATCTTCACCCGCAGCCCCGGCTCGATCGGCTGCGCATCGTCCAACCGCAGCGCCATGCCGCCAGTGGAGAAGTTCACCGTACGCGCCTCCAATGCGCGGCCGTCGGGCAGCGTAACGCTGACCGCCACTTCCAGCGGCACGCGGTGCGAACGCCGCACCTGCCGCGATTCGCTCGCGGTCGCGATCGTCGCCCCGAGCAGCAGCATGTTGTAGACGGTCCAGCCGAGGTTGAACCAGATCGTATGCGCCTCGCCGCTGTTCTCCACATAGACCAGCCGCAACACGCCGGCGGCGATGCCGGCGAGGTTGAGCACCAACAGGAACAGATACGGCTTGGCGATCTGCGCATCGAAATAGCCGCGCTCGACCAGGCCGCCCTTCGGCGTCACGTTGAACTTGCCCAGCTTCGGATTGATGAACGACACCAGCGTCGGGCGCAGGATGTACCAGGCCAGCGTCGTCTCGTAGACCTCGTTCCACAGCAGGTGGCGGTATTTGCCCTGCACGCGGATGTTGGTCAGGTTCGCCTGCAGGATGTGCGGCAGCGCGTAGGCCAGGATCATCAGCGCCGAGGCATGGATGACGTGCGCGCCGAAGAACAGGAAGGCCAACGGCGCGGTCAGGTAGATGATGCGCGGCAGGCCATAGAAGAAGTGCAGCATCGCGTTGGCGTAGCACAGCCGCTGCGACAGGCGCAGGCCCTTGCCGAACAGCGGGTTGTCCAGGCGGGCGATCTGGGCCATGCCGCGCGCCCAGCGGATGCGCTGGGCGACGTGGCCGGACAGGCTCTCGGTGGCCAGGCCGGCGGCCTGCGGGATCGCCAGGTAGGCGCTGCGGTAGCCGCGGCGATGCAGCTTCAGCGCGGTGTGCGCATCCTCGGTCACCGTCTCCACCGCCACCCCGCCGATCTCTTCCAGCGGACCGCGCCTGATCACCGTGCAGGAACCGCAGAAGAACGTCGCATCCCACTGGTCGTTGCCATCCTGCAACAGGCCGTAGAACAGCTCGCCTTCGTTGGGCACCTTGCCATGCGTGCCGAGGTTGCGCTCGAACGGATCGGCCGAAAAGAAATAGTGCGGCGTCTGCACGACCGCCAGCTTGGCATCGCGCTTGAACCAGCCCATCGCCACCTGCAGGAAGGAGCGCGTGGGGATGTGGTCGCAATCGAAGATGGCCACGTACTCGCCGCTGGACTTCTTCAGCGCAGCATTGATGTTGCCGGCCTTGGCGTGGAAGTTGTTGGTGCGGGTGACGTAGTGCACGCCGACGGCTTCGCAGAACTCGCGAAACTCCTCGCGGCGGCCGTCGTCGAGCAGATAGACATTGATCTTCTCGGCCGGCCAGTCCATCACCGTGGCCGCCAGCACCGTGGTGCGCACCACCGACAGCGGCTCGTTGTAGGTCGGGATGAACACATCCACCGTCGGCCACTCGGCCTGGTCGGCCGGCAGCGGCACCGGCTTGCGGTTGAGCGGCCACAGCACCTGGAAGAAGCCCAGCACCAGGATCACGAAGGCATACAGTTCGGCACCGAACAGGCCCAGTCCCAGCACCAGGTCGATCGGCCCGCCGAAGCCCATCGTTTCGGTCATGCGCCACCACATGTAGCGCGAGGACACCGCCAGCGAAATTCCCATCAGCAGCAGCACGATCATGCGGCCGCCGCGCCGGCGCAGGAACATCGCCGCCAGGAACAGCACCGCCGAGAAGATCATCTGCTGCGTCACGTCCATCGGCACCGCCACCACGAACACCAGCAGCAACGCACCGACCAACCACAAGGTCCAGGTAGCGAGCCTGGGCAACAGCGAGCCGGGACGCGGCGCAGTGGCGATACTCATCAAACGTTCCTCAGACTATGCCGCCGGATCGGACGGCGTACTTGCCGACGCCGTCCCCCAACGGCGTCCTGCCCGCGTCAGCGCCTGATCAGCGCCCGAACATCCGCTTGAGCACGCCCGAAGGGGGTGGTGCCGTTTCCACCTGCAACAGGCGATTGAACAGTTCTCCCAGCGGCGACGGCACGGCCGTCGGGCTGGCCATCGCCGGCACGGTGGCCATGACGACGGCGACCGGCTCCGGGCGCAGCGCACGCACCGCGGCCAGCGGCGGCGGTACGGCCGGTTCGACGGCCGGCGTCGGAACGCCCTGCACGCTCGGACGCGCGTTCGGCAGGCGGTTCGGCTCGAAATCCTGGTACAGCCCGGCGCCGGCGCTGCCCAGCTTGTCGAACAGGCGGCCCACGTCGTCGTTCTGGCTGTCGACGGAATCGGTTTTCTTGTCTTGCTTCATCAGTTCTGTCCCCAATCAGAATGTCAGGCGGCGCGCGCCAGTACGAAGCGGCGCAGGTCCGCCGAATCCGGGTTTTCCGCCCTTACCCCAAGACCGGCCAGCATTCCCAATTGCTGGAACCAGCCGTCGTAGGCCCCCGCCAGGAACCCGTCGTTCCAGTCCATCCCCGTCAACAACACCGCCAGCGGCGCACCGACGTGCACGATCTCCACCCCGTCGGCGCGCTCCAGCATGCGGCACTGGCCCCATTCGGCGTCGCCCCAGACCCGGTTCGCCGCTGCTTCGACCTCGGACAACGTCGTGCACGCGCCAATCGGATGGCGTTGCGCGAAGCGATGACCGATCCGCGCCATCAGCGTGGCCAGCTCAGGCCCAGGCAGCTCCGCGGCGAACTCTTCGGCCATCGCCTGGACGAACCCGCGCCATTGCCTGGAGCAACCGCGAGCCCGATAGAGCTGGATGGGATCTGGAACCGTCATGCGTGGGCGGACCGGGCAAGGGGGGGATGCGCGAGGCCATGATGCCCCGAGCACTTGTGAAACCCATGCAAGCGCGGTGCCAAACACGACGTAGAGCAGAAGATAACCGAGATACGCGTCTCATTTTATACGAGTTATCTCATTGACGCAGCCATTAGCGTCGTGCTGCGACATAAAGCGCCGCCCGGCGTCACCCTGCCGCGGACGCGTCCTCGACCTCGAACACCTGGCGTAGATAGCGCAAATAGCCCGGGTCGTCGCACATGCTCTTGCCAGGTGAATCGCTCAGCTTGGCGACCGGCTGGCCGTTGCAGCGGACCATCTTGATGACGATCTGCAGCGGCGTAGGCCCCAGATCGTTGGTCAGGTGGGTACCCACCCCGAAGGAAACCTGGCAACGCCCCTTGAAATGGTCGTACAGGCGCATGACCCGATCGATGTCCAGGCCGTCGCTGAACACCAGCACCTTGGTTCGCGGGTCGACGCGGTGCGCCTGCAGATGCGCCAGGATCCGCTCGCCCCAGGCGAACGGATCGCCGGAGTCATGCCGCATCCCGTCGAACAGCTTGCAGAAGTACAGGTCGAAATCGCGCAGGAACGCCTCCAGCCCGACGATGTCCGACAGCGCGATCCCGAGGTCCCCGCGATACTCGCGCGCCCACGATTCCAGCGCCGCGACCTGCGAATCGCGCAGGCGCGGCCCGAGCGCCTGGAAAGCCTGCAGGTATTCGTGCGCCATGGTGCCGAGCGGGGTCATCCCATAGCGCTTGGCGAAATAGACGTTGCTGGTGCCGACGAAGCGCTCGCCCCAGCCCTCGCGCAGCAGCGGCAGCAACTCGCCGTGCCATTGCCGCGAATAGCGGCGGCGGGTGCCGTAGTCGGCGATGCGGCAGCCTTCGTAGCCGGGCGTGTCGCGCAGGCGCTCGACCTTGGCCTGCAAACGCTGCCGTCCCTCGACGAAATCCGCCGTGGTGGTGTTGCGGAACCAGACCTCGTTGATGATCGCCAGCAGCGGCACTTCGAACAGGATGGTGTGCAGCCACGGCCCTTCGATGATCAGCTCGATCTCACCGGCCATCTTGTCGGAAGCGCGCAAGGTGATGTATTTGCGATCCAGGTGGAACAGCCCCAGGAAATCGACGAAGTCCGTCTTCACGAAGCGCATCGCGCGCAGGTAGGCCAGTTCGTCGGGCTGGAAGCGCAATTCGCACAGCAGGTCGATCTCGGCGGAGATCTCGTCGATGAAACGCGCCAGGTCGATGCCCGGGCTGCGGCACTTGAAGCGGTACTCGACCTGGGCGCCGGGGTGCTGGTGCAGCACCGCCTGCATCATCGTGAATTTGTACAGGTCGGTGTCGAGCAGCGAGGTGATGATCATGCCCGCATTATGGCCCCTGCCGCTGGCCCCCTCGCGATGGCCCCGGCATCAGGCTTTCTGTCGCAGCAACCGCGGCACCTGCGCCAGCGCATGCACCCAGATCGCCAGCCAGACCCCGACGCGTACCAGCGGCCCGCGCCGCGGCGCCTCGAACTTGCGGAAATAACGCCACAGGCCGCGGTGCTTGTGCCATTCGACGAAGAACGGCCGCGAGCGGCTGGACACGCCGCGCAGATGGACCACCTGCAGGTCGTTGGCGACGGCGACCAGCGCGCCGGCTTCGCGCGCGCGCCGGCACAGGTCCAGGTCCTCGGCATGCAGGCGATAGCCCGCATCCCAGCCACCGATCTGGTCATACAGCGCGCGCGGCATCAGCATCAGGGCGCCGGAGATCGCGTCGACAGGCTGCAACGACTGCGACGGATCGGCCGGCACCGCCAGCTGCGCGCCCTGCCGCGGCGAACGCAGCATGGCCGCGAAATCCGGATCGCGGCGGCGCACTGCGCCATCGGCATGGCCATGCTCGTCGACCTGCTCCACGCCCAGCAACGCCGGCCGCGATTGCGCTTGCGCGCGCGCGCGCAATTGCGCCAGCGTGTCCGGCTCGACCATCAGGTCGGGATTGATGAAGACCAGCCAGGGCGCGTGCGAGTCGGCCGCGCCCTGGTTGCAGGCGGTCGCAAAGCCCGGATTGTCCGGATTGGCGATGAAGTGCACGCGCAGGTCCTGGGTCGCGTGCCGTTGCACGACCACCAGGGTGTCGTCGTCGGAATCGTTGTCGACGATGCGGATCTCGCCCACGCCCTCGGCCGCGCGAAGGCGGGCCAGGCATTCGTCGATGGTGCCTGCGCTGCGGTAGGTCACCACCACCGCGGCAATCGTTTCGCTCAAACCTTGTCCTCCCCTTGCTTCTGCAACTGCTCGGCGAACAGTTCGCGCTGCGGCGCGGCCACTGGCGTGCGATCGTAGCTATCCCGCAGCTGCTCGCGCGCTTCGCGCAGCGGATCGCGCATCAGGAACTGGGCCAACCGCGCGTGCCAGGCCGGCCAGCGCGTGGCCAGGGCATCCATGTCGCCGTCGGCCGGCGCGCCCTCGCCGTCGCGCGCCACGAACGCGGTCTCGCACAAGACGTTCCGCCAACCCAGGCCGGCCATGCGCAGGCTCAGGTCGATCAGCGCCGCATACCAGGAGCCGTAGCTGGCTGCATCCAGCCCGCCGGCGCGACGGCGCGCACTGCCACGCAGGACCACGCCGTGGCAGATCCCGGCCGGCAGCTCCGGGTGCACGGGCGGCATCGCCGCGCACGCAGTGGCCATGCGCTCCGGGTCCACGGGCAGCGGATTGACCTCGCCCAGGCGCGGCCAGGCCGCGGCTTCACCGGCATTGCTCCACGGCGTCGCGCTAGCGATCGCCGCATCGCGCGCCAGGCAGGCCTGCAGCTGTCGCAGCCAACCGGGCAGCGGTTGCGATTGCGCCGACAACACGGCGACGTCGGCGTCGCCACAGGCGCGCAGCATTTCGTCCAGATGCGCGACCTCACCGATCGCACGCTCGCGGCGCGTGTAGTCCGCGCGCAATCGGGTATGCGAAAGCCAGTGCTCGATCACCGCCTGCACGCGCGGGCCAGACTGCGCGTCGTCGGCCAGCCACACCGGCGTGGCGGCGGGGGTGGCCGCTTCCAACGCACCGAGGCAGGCATCGAGCGCGCGATCGTCAGGGCCGACAGGGAGCAGGACGATCATGGAAGCTCCGCTTCAACGGCTCCGGGTGAAGCCTGGGAGCCAGGGCTCCCGAGGCTGGATGGCAGGGCAGTCAGCCCACCGTTGCAATCGTATAGGACGCGTCGGCTGCTGCCCAGCGCGCGCCCGAACGGACCGTCGGTAGCGTCGCCAGGCTTACTCAGAGTCGAGCACCACAACCACCACTACTTCGTCGGTGCGTACAGCGGCTCCATGGCCTTGAACCTGCGGCCATAGTCGTCGTTGAAGCGACGCGCTTCATTACTGTCGCGAATAATGGTCGGCGTGATCAGCACGATCACTTCCTTGCGATCTTCCTTCTGGTTCTTGCTGCCGAACAGCGCGCCCACGACCGGCAGCCTGCTAAGGAAGGGCACGCCACTGCTGCCATTGGTCTGCTGGTCGTCGATCAGCCCGGCAAGCATGATCGTATCGCCCGTCTGCACAGCCGCCTCGGTGCGAACGCGGCGGGTGTTGATCGGCGGGTTGCAGGTCGATTTGGCCGGATCGCAACCGGCAGGGGGCGCACCGGCGACACTGACTTCCTGTGCGATATCCAGGAAGACCGTGCCATCTTTCGTCACTCGCGGACGCACGCGCAGGATGACGCCGGTATCCAGATATTGCACCTGGCTGTAGGTGCCGCTGTCGCCGATGCCATTGTTGAAGGAAACCGAGTTGATCGGCACCTTGGTGCCGACGTTGAGCGTGGCCTCGGCATTGTTTCTTACGAACACCGACGGCGACTGCAGGATTCGAACGTTGGTCACCTTGTCCAGCGCCGAGATCACGGCCGCCGCATTCTTGCCGAGGAAGGTCCAACCCAACCCTGCCCCGCCTGTAACGGCACCCGCGAAGGTTCCCCAGATATCACGACCCAACGCGGACGGCAGGTTGCCGACCGTAGGGTTGCCCGGCTGGAACGCGGGGCCATCTACAGCATTCTCGAAGTACCAGTTCACGCCGTAGGAGAGCTCGCCGCTCAAGCTCACCTCCGCCACCTGCGCCTCGATGTGCACCTGCATCGGCATCACGTCGAGCTTTTCGATGACTTCCCTGATCGACTTCCAGGCCTGCGGGGTGGCGCGCACCAGCAGTGCGTTGGTTTCTTCGACCGCCGACACGCCGACGCGGTCGCCTTCGACCTCGAGCGTCACGCTGCCGTTGCCGTTCTGGCGCTGCGGCAGGTTGAATTCGCCACTCATGTTGCTGATGCCACTGCCGCCGCCGCTACCGCTGCCGCCCAGCCCACCACTGGTATCGCCCAGCGCGCCGCTGCCGGCATTGGCGGTGCCGCCCAGCGAATCGCCGAGTTGCAGCGCAGTCGCGCCCGGCGCCAGCGAAGCGGCGCTGTCGCCACCGCCGCGGCTGCCGGAGCCGAAGACTTCAGCGAGCCGGTCGGCCAGTTCGCGTGCCTTGATGAACTTCAGTTCGTACGAATACAGGCGCGCGGTACCGCCGGCGCTGTCGATGCGGTCCAGCCATTGCTGGATCTGGTCCAGGTAGCGCGCCTGCGGCGTGATCACCAGCACCGCGTTGGCGTTTTCCAGCGGCATGAAGCGGAACATGCCGGCGCTGGGCGTCTTGCTCTGCTCGCCAAACACCTTCTCCAGGTCGGCCGCCACGTCCTGCGCCTTGCCGGACTGGATCGGGAACACGCCCACCGACATGCCCGACAGCCAGTCGACGTCGAAGATCTCCACCGTGCGCAGATAGTTCTCCAGCTCCGCGCGGGTGCCGCCGAGGGTGATGAGGTTGCGCGCCGGGTCGATGCCGACGATCGCGTTCGGCCGCGCGTACGGCTCGAGCACCTTCTTCATTTCGCCGGCGGAAATGTAGTGCAGCGGGATCACCCGCACCTCGAACCCGCGCGCGTTCGCCGCCGGCGCGGTGCTCGGCGCGACCGTACCGGCCAGCGCCTGGTCGGCCGGCACGATGTTGTAGCGGCCGCCGCTGAAGACCATGCGCGCATTGTTCCAGCCCAGCACCATCTCCAGCAGGTTCAGCGCCTGCGCCGGCGACACCGGCTTGGGCGTGGCCAGCGTCACCGTGCCCTGCACGCCCGGCGCAATGACGTAGTTCTGCCCGAGCATGTCGCCGAGGATGGCCTTCACCACCGCCTGCAGCGACTCGCCTTCGAAATTGAAGGTCGCCTCACCCGTGGATGCACCGGCCAGCGCCGGCGTCGGCTTGGCGGCGGCGCTGCGGTTGATCATCTCGCCGCTACCGCGCCGGATCACCGGCTGCGCCCCCGCGTCGAGGCCGGGGTCGGCGCTCGACGCCGGTTGGGTGCCGGCGGGAATCGGCATCGGCGCGCGCCGGACGTCGGGCGCCGGCACGGTCGCGCAACCGGCCAGTACGCCGACCAGCAGGAAGATCAGGAAAAAACGTGACGTCATGTCTTTCACTCTATCGGTTCTGTCCGGGCGGCGGCGGTGTGCCACCACTTGGCGGCCGGTTCTGCTGCTGCAGTGCGCGGCGACGGGCCTCGATGCGTTCGCGGATCTGGTTCAACTGTTCGGCCGAAGGGCCGGTCGGTTCGGCGCCGCCCTGGGTGCCGTCGTCGTCGTCGTCGGCGGCGGCGGCGGGCGACGACTCGGCGGGTTCGGCAGCAGCGGGCGGCGCGGGGTGCGGTGCGGCAACGGCCGGCATCGCCGCGGCATGCGCCGGGGCCACGCCGCCGCCGACCGTACCCGGGGCGCCGTGCAATACGGTGGGCGGGGTGCCGCCCTGCCCATTGAACACCTGCAACTCCAAGGTCTGGGTGCCGCTCGGGCCGGCGACGGTGGCGCTGCGCGGGGCCAGCGATAGCAGTTGCCAGCCTTCCACGCTGTCGCCCAGCAGCCGCAGCCGCAGCGACTTGCCCTGCTCGGTGGTGAACGTCGCCATCTGGAACTGCGGGGTGATCAGCACCCCGGTCAGCCGCAAGCCGCTGGCGCCGTCACTTTCGCTGCCGCCCAGCAGGAACGGATGCGGGCGGCGATCCTCGGCGAACACCGGGCGCGCGGCGATGGCGTCGTAGCGATCGAAGCCGCCGAGCCGCTCTTGCCCTGCGGCCGGCAATGCCGGCAACGGCCGGGAGGCGCCATCGTCGGGCAGCCGCTGCACCCGCCCGCCCAGGCCGAACGCCGCCAGTACGCACAGCAACAACGCCCAGCCGGCGAAGGTCGCCAGCCACCAGGTGCGCAGGCCGACCGCTTCAAGTCGCATCCGGGGCCCCCGCATTCGCCGTGTCGCGCGCATCGGGCGCCGTCGGCGCGACCGGCGTTCCGGCGTTCGGGCGCACGTAGCCGGACAGCTCCAGGGTCACGTCCAGCCCGCTACCGACCTCGTTCGGCGACAGCTGCGCGCGTTGCGCCAGCACGTTGAGATTGTCCACGAACAGACGCGGCGCGCCACTTTCCAGCGCGTGCAGCACCGCTGCCAGCTCGGGCGTGCCGCAGCGCAGGCGCACCTGCACCGACACGCGGGTGAAGCGGTTCTGGGTGTCCGGCGGCAACGGCGAACGATTGCTGATGGCGCAACTGCGATGGCCCGGACTGGCTTGCGCGACCACGCTCTCCAACCGTTGCACCAGCCCGGCAGTGGCAAGCTCGGCGGTCGCTTCGGGCAGGAAGCCGGGCCGGGAGGCCAATTCGGCGCGCGCGCGTTGCAACTGTTCGGCCACCTTCGGCGCCTGCTGCAGTTCTGCGCGAATGCGCTGGTCGCGCAATTGCAAAGCCTCGATACGGGTCTGCGTCGCCAGCAGCGGCTGCACGAAGAACGGATGCACCAGCAGCAGGTAAGTCGCGACGATCGCCAGCAACAACAGGGCCAGTGCCCACAGGCGTTCGCGCGAATCGGGAGCAGCGTTCATCGCGGCGCGCCTCCCTTGTCGGGCGCCGGCGTGGCCGGCGCCGGGCGGGTCGCGGCCGCCGGGGCCAAGGTCGCGGTCATGGTGAAGCGATCGCGGCCCTGGCCGGAATCGCTTTGCAGCACGCCGTTGAGCGACGGCGTGCGCCAGGTCGGCGCGCCTTCGAGGCGTTCCACCAGCGAGGACGCTTCGCTGCTGAGGCCGATCAGCTGCAGCTCGTCGCCCTCCATCGAGAATTTTTCCAGGTAGGTCCCATTGGGCAGGCGACGGCTCAGCTCATTCCAGACTTCGATGGCGGCTGGTCGCGCCGCACGTTGCTGCTCGAAGAACGCCGCACCTTCGATCAGGTCCAGCAACTGTTGCCGCTGCGTGGCGACAGCGCGAGCGCGCTGCGCGCTGGATTGCACCTGGGCCTGCAACGCGTCGGCGGCGGCATCGCGGTTGTCCAGCAACCACCGCGCAGCGGCCGACAATGCCGCCAGGCCGATCACCAGCAGCAGCAGGTTCCAGCCCGCGAACGGATCGCCGCGCGATTTGCGCTGCGATTCCGGCAGCAGGTTGATCCGCAACGGTTCGCCGTGGGCATCGGCGACATCGACCCCGGCCAACTGGTCGCGCCATGCCACCGGCACGCCCTGCGCGCCGTCGAGCACGCGCTTGGGCACCACCACCAGCTCGGCGTCGAGCTGGTCGTCCTCGTGCTTGCCGCGCACGCGCACGTCGAACCAGACCTGCTCGGCCTCGAACGGGGTCTGCCGATCGATCTCGAAGCGCGCCACATCGCGCAGGCGCGCGGCCGCGGCCGCGGGCAGCCGCAACGGACGACGAAGCGCCAGCTGCGGCGGCAACAGCCAATGGCGCGGCATGGCCTGCAATCGCGATGGCAGCAGGGCATCCAGTTCCTGCGGCGCCAGCGGCCATGGCAGCTGCGAAATCGGTTCCGGCGCCAGCTCCCGTTGCCTGGCCAACGCCAGCGACTCACCTTCGCGCGTCAGCAGCAGCCGTGATGGCGCGAACCCGAGCTGCCATTGCCAGCGCGGCGGCAGCCATGCCAATAAGGCACCCTGCCACCAGCGCAGGAAGCCGCCGGCTCCCGGGGGGATCCGCAGACCGATGCGTTCCAGACTTTGCCGCCACGCCTTCATTGACCCGCTGCCCCCTCTTCCCACAGCAACACGGTGTATGGCGACGGCGGGAAGGTGGTCAGCCCGGTGCGCACCACGGCGCGCAGCACGGCCTCGCGTTCCTGTCCCAGCCTTGCCCGACTCTCAATACTATAGGTGCCCGTTCCATTCGCCGGGGTCTGCCCCGCCGCCAGGCCGCCGGCGCCTTCACGCTGGGCCAGCCAGGGCGCAGGATCCACGCCCAGCGCGGTCAACACCGGGGCCGGCGCGAACGCGGGCTGCGGTCGCGCCATCTCGCCGTGGATCGTGACATTGGGCAACAGGCGGCGATAGAGGTCCGGATCCATCCCCAGCACCAGCCTGAGCTCACCCAGCGTTTCGAACGGCGCGTCCTTGGCCCCATAGGGCAGTCCCGCCGCCGCATAGTCCTGGTCCTCCGCGCCGCCGCCGACCGAGGACAGGCTGTCCGGGTCGCGCCAGTCGATGATGGCCGCGGCCAGGCGCTGGTCGCGGCCCGGCTCGACCCCGACGGCACGCAACAGGCCGGCCAGCAGCACGGCATCGGCCTGGTTGAGGTCGACCTTGCCGCTTTCGTCGACGATGCGGATTTCCATCGGCACGCCGTCGAAGGTCCAGCGATAGAGGCGTCCGTCCGCCTGCCAGCGGCGCTCGGGCGGCTGCTGCATGCGCCAGGCCGCGTACTCGATGCCGGCGCGCGCCAGCTCGCGGGCCTGCGCATCGCCGCGCAGGACGCTGCCCTGCATGCCTTCGACCCGGCTGGTCAACGCGAACGCGCCGATCAACGCGGTCAACAAGGCGATCAGCCATAGCACCAGGACCAGCGCGGCACCTTGCGTGCGTGACTTCACAGCTGAATTTCCGTGCGCGCGTTCGGCGCCTGCGGCAGTGCGACGACCAATGGCGGCCACGCACCCTTGGCATCGCGCAGGTCGATGCGCACCAACAAGGGCATGCGGTCGCTGGCGTCCCACTGCGGCTGCCAGTCGCCGAGCGTGCCGAACGCGTCCTGGCGCCCGCGATAGGCGAAGCGCACTTCCAGCAGTTCATCGGCCAGCGGCTCCGGCGGCAACGGCCGGGGCTCGCTCAGCGTCTGCGCGGATTGGACCTGGGCCAGCACGATCTGCAGCCGCAGCTTCGGCGCCTCGCCGTCCACCGACAAGTCGTGCAGATACGGGCCGCCACGCCCCAGGTAATCGGGAACGTCGGCGACGAAGCGCATGCGCCCGGGCTCGCCGATGAAGCGCAGCGGCCGCTGGTTTTCCGGGTTGCGCCCCATCGCCAGCGGCAAGGCGCCGGTCAGGCTGCGACGCAGGAAACCCTGCACCGCGCGCATCCGCTCGCCACGCGCGGCCATGGCTTCGCCGCGCTGGCTGATCGTATTGGCCGAGCGCAACGTGGCGAAGGCCAAGGTCAGCCCCGCCACCAGCAGGACCGTCGCCAGCAGCACTTCGATCAGGGTGAAACCGCGTTCGCGCGAGGCCGCGGGCGCTCTCATGGCGCGTTCCCCTGCGTCGGTACCGTGGCAACCCGCAGGCTGCGCCAATGCAATTGCTCGGCCGGCGTTTCGCCCCAGCGCACCGACAGGTCCAACTGCAGCAGATGCAGCTGCGAGATGTCCTCGATATCGCCGCTGGCCGGCGCCGGATTCGGATCGACATAAGGCTTGATATCCAGCGTCCAGCGAAACCGGTCGCCTTCGAATTTTCCTTCGATGCGGCGCGGCCGCAGCGGCTCCTCGATGCCCTGCACTGCCATCAGCGACTGCGCATGCAGGACCGCGCGGGTCGCGTAGTCGGCCTGGCGCAACTGCCGCGTGCTGCCGGTCAGGGTGCCGAGCAGCAAGGTCAGCGCCAACGCCAACAGGGCGAAGGCGACGATGACTTCGATCAGGGTGTAGCCGCGCTGGGAATTCAACGCAGGTCTCCGACGCGGCCGGAGCGCACCTGGCCGGTGATCCAGGCCACGTCGATGCGCCAGCGCGCCTGCTCGGTGAACAGTTCGATGCGGCCGCCGGTGGACGCCCCGTCCGGGAAGAACCTGATCGCGCCGCTGCCGGTACGGGCCTGCGCTTCGCGCGCGCCGGTGAACTGGATACGCAACGAGGCGGGAATCCTGCCGCTGCGGCCCAGGCTGGTGTTCCAGTGGTGCGACACCGGATCGATCTCGAATTGTTGCGGTTTTCCGCTAGCAATCGATCGCATGCGAACCTGGCGCAGCTCATCGGCCATTTGCTTGCCCGCCGTGCGCAGCCGCATCCCCTCGATGCCGCCGCTCAGCACCGCCGCGGCGAGCACGCCGGCCACCGCGATCAGGGCGATGACCAGCAGCATTTCCAGCAGGCTTACGCCGGACGCGCGCCGGCCTGACCACGACGGCCTGCGGCAAAGCTCGATACGGCATACGGAAGACACCGGCTTACTCGTAGACGATGTCCGAGTCGTAGCTGCTGCCTCCAGGCTGGCCGTCCTTGCCCAGGCTGCTCAGATCGAACGGACGGCCCTCGCCGGGCGCACGGTAGTGGATCGGATGTCCCCACGGATCGTTGAGTTCGGACGGCTTGGCATACGGGCCCAGCCAACCGGTCACGCCCGACGGTTGGGCGACCAGGTCGTCCAGCTTGGCGGGAAGCTTGCCGGTATCCAGCTGGTAGTTGTCGACCTTGCCGGCCAGCGTCTGGATCTGCGACTTGGCCAGGTTGGCCTTGCCGCGGTCGGCGCCACCGAGCACGCGGCTGCCCACCAGGGTCAGCACCGCGCCGATCAGGACGATCACGATGATGATTTCCAGCAGGCTCATGCCCGCCTGCAGACGGGGGGCGGAGAGACTAATCGAACGTCGGGGTAGGGACATGGTGTTTCCTCGGCAGGAAGCGGGCTTTGGCGAACCGGTGAGAATAGCCGCAGCGTTATGGAATGCGCCGCCCAAAATGTGCGGCAATTCCTATTTCATTCGAATTTAACCAACGGGCTACCCCACGATGCTGCCACTCTGTTCAGCGTTCGCTGGACGCGATCACAGTCAGCCGATCGCGTTGGTCAGGTCGTACAGGGGCACCAGCACGGCGACGATCACCAGCCCGACCACCGAGGCCAGGACCAGGGTCAGCGCGGGCACCAACGCCGCCAACAAGCGGTCGATGGCCTGCGCCGATTCCTGCTCGAAGGTGTCGGCGGTGCGCAGCAGCATGCTGTCCAACGCACCGGATTCCTCGCCCACCTGGATCATCTGCAAGGCCAGCCGCGGGAACTGCTTGCCACGCCCCAGCGCCTGCGACAGGCCGTGGCCATTCTTGACTTCCTCTGCGGCGCGTTCGACCTCTTCTGCCAACGCCAGGTTCGCCAGCACGTTGCGGCTGATGCCCAACGCGGACAGCAACGGCACGCCGTTGCGCAACAAAGTCCCCAGCGTGCGTGCCAGGCGCGCAGTCTCCAACCGCGCCACCAGCCCGCCGATCATGCGCCGGCCCAGCAACCAGCGGTCCAGCGCCAGCCGGAACGCCGGATCGCGGCGGCGGCGCTCGAGCCAGAACGCAGCGGCGGCGGGAATGGCGATCAGCACCATCCACCAGTCGCGCACCCACAAACCCACCGCCAGCACGGCGCTGGTGAACCACGGCAGGCTGACGTCGAGGCTTTCGTACATCTGCGCGAACTGCGGCACCACGTAGCCCAGCAGGAACAGCAGCGCCGCACCCACGACCACGATCAGGATCGCCGGATAGATCAGCGCGTTGATGACCTTGCCGCGCAGCGCGCGGCTGCGCTCCAGGTAGTCGGCCAGGCGCTGCAGGGTGTCGTGCAGGCTGCCGCCGGCCTCGCCGGCGCGCACCATGTTGATGTACAGGCGCGAGAACAGCCCGTGCTGGCGTTCCAGTGCCGTCGACAGCGGCGAACCGCCGCGTACGGCGTCGCGAATCTGGGTGATCGTGCGCTGGCTGCGCGGATCCTCGGGCAGGTCCATCAGGATCGAAAGCGCCCGGTCCAGCGGCTGCCCGGCAGCCAGCAGCGTCGCCAGCTGCTGGGTGAACTGCACCAGCGCGTCGCCGTCGAAGGCGTTGCGGGTGAACAGGCGCCGCCACGGCGAAGCGGTTTCGCCCGCCACCGCCGGCCGCGTTTCGATCGGCATGTTGCCCTGTTCCTGCAGGCGCGCGGCCACCTCGGCCTCGCTGGCGGCCTCCATCTGTCCGTCCAGGGTCTCGCCCTGGGCGTTGAGCGCCTTGTAGCGATATAGGGTCATGCGCGGGCACCCCGCTGGGCGTCGAACGCCGGACGTGGCCCGTGGCAGAACGCAGCGCTCGGATTCACGACTCCTCCGTCACCCGTAGCACTTCCTCGATCGTGGTCTCGCCGCGCAGGGCTTTTTCCAGGCCGTCTTCGTACATCGTGCGCATGCCGCGCTGGCGCGCGAGCTGTTCGAGTTCGCCCATGCCGGCACGGCGCATTACCGCGCGGCGCAGCTCATCGTCCATGACCAGGAACTCCACGATCGTGGTGCGCCCGCTGTAGCCGGTCGGCGCCAGCGCCGAGGGCCGCGCGCGATAGAGATGGATATCGCCCTGCGGTTGCAGCCGGCGCAGTTCGAAACGCTCGATCTCCTCCGGCGTGGCGAGATAGCGTTCGGCGTGGGTAGGCTCAAGCCGGCGCACCAGACGCTGGGCGAGGATGCCGTTGATGGTGGAGGTCAGCAGATAGTCCTCCACGCCCATGTCGAGCAGGCGGGTGATGCCGCCGGCGGCGTTGTTGGTGTGCAGCGTGGACAACACCAGATGGCCGGTCAGCGCGGACTGGATCGCGATGCGCGCGGTTTCCAGGTCGCGCATTTCGCCGATCATGATGATGTCCGGATCCTGGCGCACGATGCTGCGCAATGCCTGGGCGAAATCCAGGCCGATCTGCGGCTTGGCCTGGATCTGGTTGATGCCTTCGATCTGGTACTCGACCGGGTCCTCGACGGTGATGATCTTCACGTCGGCGGTGTTGAGCTGGCTCAGCGCGGTGTACAGCGTGGTGGTCTTGCCCGAGCCGGTGGGACCGGTGACGAGCAGGATGCCGTGCGGTTGCTCGAGCACGCGGCGGAACTGCGGCAGGAAATCGCCGCTGAAGCCGAGCCGCTGGAAATCGAACACCACCGTCTCGCGGTCGAGCAGGCGCATCACCACGCTTTCGCCATGCGCGGTCGGCATGGTGCTGACGCGCAGGTCCAGTTCCTTGCCTTGCACGCGCAGCATGATGCGGCCGTCCTGCGGCAGGCGGCGCTCGGCGATATTCAGGCGGGCCATGATCTTGACGCGGCTGATCACCGCGGCGGTCAGCTTGGCCGGCGGGCTCTCGCCTTCGACCAGCACGCCGTCCACGCGATAGCGCACTTTCAGCCGGCTTTCGAACGGCTCGATGTGGATATCCGAGGCATGCAGCTCGACCGCGCGCTGGATCAGCAGGTTGACCAGCCGGATCACCGGCGCCTCGGAAGCGAGGTCGCGCAGTTGCTCGATATCGTCGCTCGCCGACGCTTCGCTGTCGGCGGTCTCCACGATCGCGCCCATGGCGCTGCGGCCCTGGCCGAACCAGCGCTCGATCAGGTCATCGATCTCCGAGCGCAACCCGACCTTGATCCGCACCGGCAGCTCGGTGGCCAACGCAATCGCCTGCGGCGCGTAGTCGTCCCAGGGATCGGCCACCCACAGCTCGATCGCGCCACCCTGTTCACCCAGCGGACAGATATGGAATTGCTTGAGGAAGCGTGGCGAAAGCGCCTGGATTTCCGGCAATGACTCCGGCGGTGTGTCGGGCAGCGTGCGTCCGTCGAGCAGCGGCAACGCCATCACCTCGGCACAGGTCTCGGCGTGGTCGCGCTCGGAGATCAGCCCGAGCCGGCCGAGCAACGGCAGTAGCCCGAGGCCCGATTCGGGCGCCAACTGACGCGCGCGCGCCAGGTCGGCTTCCTTCAGGCGCCGTCGCTCCAGCAGCGCTTCGACGATCCGCGCCTGGATATCCTGATTGTCCACGGGCGTCCCGACGACAGCGTTCACTGTGCCTCCATTGTTGCCGGCGACTTTAGCAGTTCCGCACCGTATCCCGCGCTGGTGAAAGGGATCCGGCTGCGCGCCGGATCCCGCGTATTCACTGGCGCACGAGCAGCGTCAGGCCACGGTAGGCCCCCTCGGCCGGCACATAGATGTGATAGGTGCCGGCCTTGGGCGACAACAGGCGCACGACCTCCTCATTGCCGGGTTGGCCGGATCGCCCGTCGTACTTGGCCAGGTTGGCGGGCACCCCATAGCGCACATACAGCGACGCATTGCCGGTGCCACCGTAGGTCGACACGGTCAACGGCCGGCCGGCCTCGGCGGTGAACACGTAGTGGCGCCCGTCCGGTTTCGAATCGATCACCGCGGGCACCTTGTTGCGCAAAATGCCGGTCGGCGGTGCGCAGCTTTCGACGCCGACGTCGCAGGCCGTATCCAGGGCGTAATGCAGTGCCGCGGTGGGATCCACGATGCCGCTGCCGAGCCGCTGCTGCGCTGGGTTGGCCACCGGGAACGGCCGCGCCGAATCGACCAGCACGGCCTTCAGGCGGACCGGCGACAGTGGCGCGCGTCCAGCCGCGACCCGCGCCGACTGCACCAGCGCCGCGGTCGCGGCCACCTGCGGCGCGGCCATCGACGTGCCGGTCTTGCCGAGATAGGTGTATTGCCCGGAGTTCGGCGTGGTGGGCCCGCTGTAGCTGGCCTGCCAGATGAGATCGCGCAGCGGACCGTCCGTGCCCTCATCGGTGCCGCCCGGCGCGGCCAGGTCCACGCGTGCGCCGTGGTTGGAATACGGGGCCACCTCGCCGGTCACGCGGGTCGCCCCGACCGTGAGTACGTTGCGGCAATTGCCGGGCGCGTAACCGGCGGCGCTTTCGCCGTCATTGCCCGCCGCGGCGATCACCAGCGCGCCGCGCGCGACCGCAAGATCGATGGCTTCCTGATACGGCGCCGGACACGCGCCGGCATCGCCCAGGCTCAGATTGACGATCTCGGCCGGATGTTCGTTGTCGGGCACACCATCGACATGGCCGCCAGTCGCCCACACGATCGCATCCACAATGTCGGAGTCGTGGCCGCCGCAGTGCCCCAGCACGCGCACCGGCAGCACGGTGGCGCCAGCGGCCAACCCGCTCATGCCCAGAGCATTGCCAGTGCTCTCGCCGATCGCGCCGATCACCTGGGTGCCATGCCAGGTGCTGGCGCGCGACCCGGGATCGGCCAGGCATTCGTCCGGGCCCTGCCAATCGCCCCGGTCCACTGCGCCGATCACGCGACCGAAACCGGGACGCCGCGACACGCTGGGCGCACTGATGAAGTCGTAGCCCGGCAACAGCCGGCTGCCCGCCAGGTCCGGGTGGAAAGGCACGAAGCCGGTATCGAGCACCGCCACCACCACGCCCTCGCCGCGCGACAGCGGCCACGCGCTCTGCGCACCGATGCCGCCGATCGGATCGTGCAGGTGCCACTGCAGCACGTACAGCGGATCGTCCGGAATGTGATCGCGCGGATTCACCGGAGGTGGCGCGTAGGCGTGGCGCGACCGGTCGACCACGGCGTGGACCACGCGTTCGTCGGCCGTGAGTTCGTCGGCGACGCGTTGCAGTTCGTCGGCATCGCCAACACCCGGCAACTGGATCAGCGTGGAGCCGACCGCCAGCGTGCGCACGTACTGCGGGGCGCGCGCGGTAGATGCGGCAGATGCGGCGGCCTGGCGAGCGGTGGTCAAGGGCAGCGCTGGCGACGCGCCGACGCCGGCGCGTCGCATCGCGGCTTCGACGATCGCCAATTTGACGCTTGCCTGCGCCGGATCCGGAGACGCATCCGCGCGCAGGGCCGCCGCGCTGCGTTGCGAGCTTCCCTCAACCTTCGGCTGCCGGAAGCGGACAATCAGATTGCCGCCGACCGCGTCAGCAGCGGCAACGGTGGCCGCTGGCGATGCAGCGCCAGCGGCGGATGCCGGCACGCCCAATACCGCGACCAACAGCGCGCTTCCCAATGCATTGATGCGGGCGTGGCTCCTGCCAATAGTGTTCTTCATACCTGATCTCCTCGGAATCGATGGATGCGACACACAGCCGCGCAATGCTTCGTGCCAGGACGCGCATGCGCCTGGCCCGGTGCAGTCTTGGAGCGTGCGCGCGGGGGTCAACCAGGATTTCCGACTGTCTGCGAGAAGCGGGGATAATTCCAAGTAGCGGTGAAATTCGACGATGGATCACGTTTGCTGTGCGGGTTCGCAAATCCTCAAGGCCAGATTGCCAACCACAACGGGCTCGCCGTCCCGCCAACAGCAACACGGCACTCTTTCGTCCGAACCATGCATAGAAAAATCCCCGGCTTTTCAGCCGGGGATTCTGCGTTCCCAAGGATTTTTCGTATCTACTGCCGGGCGACAATCGTCACATTGCTATAGGTCGCCGCACCGACCAGCTTGATGTAGTAGGTGCCGGTTTCCGGCGCCGTGAACCGTACCGTCTCGCTGTTGCCGGTACGCGTGGACTTCGCGTCGAACGCGGTGGTGGTCGGTTCGACGTCGAAGCTGACATACAGCGAGACGTCGCCGGTGCCGCCATAGGTCAGGATCGACAGCGTCTTGCCTGCGGTGGCCTGGAAGCTGAAGAGCTTCTCGCTGCCGGCCGCGCCTGATTGCCCGCCGACGGCGACCTGGTTGGTCAGCGGAGTGGCATCCGGTGCGCACGACTGCGTGTCCGGATCGCATGGCGGTTGCAACGCCTTGTCCAGCGCGGCCTTGGCATCGACGATGCCGGTGCCGATTGGCGTGCTCGGCGGTGGCGCGACCGGGAACGGTCGTGCGGTCTGCTTCAACAGCGCTTCCACCGCGGCCGGGGTCAGCGGATCGCTGCCGGCTGCGGCCAATGCGCCCTGCACCAGCGCCACCACTGCGGCTACGTGCGGCGAGGCCATCGAGGTTCCGCCCAGCCCGAAGTACGTATAGGCACCGGAGGTGGGCGTGGTCGCGCCGTCGTAGCCGAGCTGCCAGACATAGCCGCCGGGATTGCCGTCGACGCTGCCGCCGCCGCCCGGTGCGGACAGGTCCACCTTCGGTCCGTAGTTGGAGTAGTAGGTGATGCCGCCGGTGATGCGCGTCGCGCCGACGGCGATCACGTTGTCGCAGCTGGCGGGGCTGTAGTTGGCGGCATCGTCGGCTTCGTTGCCGGCGGCGACCACCACGGTGGTGCCGCGCGACACCGCACCATTGATCGCCACCTGCGTCTCGTCGTCGCAGCTGCCGCCGCCGCCGAGGCTCATGTTGATCACTTCGGCCGGGTTCGCGTTGTCCGGCACGCCGTCGACATGGCCGCCGGATGCCCAGACGATGGCGTCGGCGATGTCGGAGCTATAACCACCGCAACGGCCGAGCACGCGCACCGGCAATACGGTGGCCTTGTGCGCCAAACCGGCCATGCCGATGCTGTTGTTGGTGCGTTCGGCGACGGTACCGGACACGTGGGTGCCGTGCCAGCTGCTTTCCTGCTCGGGCGATCCCGCATAACACTCGTCGGCGACCGGGTTCCAGTCACCGTAGTCCAGTGCGCCGGGCACGCGCTCGTCGGTGGGTCGACGCGAGACGAATGCATCGGTGATGAAGTCATAGCCTTGCAGCAGGCTCTGCGCGATGTCCGGATGCGCGGGCAGGATGCCGGTGTCGAGCACGGCGACCACCACGCCCTCGCCTTGTCCGATGTCCCAGGCGGCCGGTGCGTTCACGCCACCGGTCGGGCTGCTGTAATGCCACTGGTACTGGGCGTAGTACTGGTCGTTGGGCACCAGCAGCGGACGCTTCAGGCGATCGATCTGCGCCGACTGCACGGTGGGGTCGGCGGCCAGTTCGGCCACTACGCGCTGCAGTTGCGCGGCGCTGAGTTTTCCGGATACGCGCAGCACGTCGGCACCGGTCGCCATGCGACGTACGTACTGCGCCTGGTTGGCCGCCGCCGCACCGCGTGCATTGCCGGCCAGGCCGGCGCGGCCGAGCGCCGCATTGGCGGTGGCGAGCTTGACTTTGAGGTCGGTGGAGGCCGCGGTACCGGCCTTGTAGCGGACGATGATGCGGGACGGGCCGCCCTGCGCATCGGCCGGGGTGGCGTGCGAGATCCCGCGGACGGGAAGATCGGCAGCCTGCGCGGCCTGGGTGCCGGCCATGCCGAGCGTGACGGCCAATACCATGGCCAGCGGATTGCGACGGAGATTTTGCTTGTCGATCACGTTGAAGTCCTCTTCAGTTTTTCGTTGATCCAGCAACAGTTGCGGCCGTCTTTGCTGCGGCTGCTGTGGCCGGCCTCGCCACGTCGCCGCCCCGCCCCCTCGGGCCTTTGTGTTGCCGCCGGCGACGCTGTGCGCGTCGCCGGCGCACGCCTTACCAGCCGAAGCCGGCGCCGATGCCCACCGACGAGTCGTCGCTGCTGAAGGCACCGCCCAGCGTGACCGTGGCGCGATCGCTGATGGCACGCTGGTAGCCGAGCGAAAGTGCCGATTCGCCGCTCTGGAAGCCGACGCCGACACCGACCCGGTTCTGCGTGCGCACGCCGGCCGCACTGGTGGCCATGTTCAACATCGCCGCGTTCATCGCCCCCTGCTGATCGATGCGCTTGTCCTGGCGGCGCAAGCGGTCGTCGACCTCGCCCTTGTACATCTCGAAGCCATCGGCCATCGCCGAGTAACGCTGGTCGGTGTAGGCGTTGGCACGGGTGACGCCGGAGTCGAGCTGGGCCTTGTTGACCGCATCGGTGTCCTGCGTGCCGGCGGCGACATTGGCGACCTGGCGTTCGGCACCGGCGCTGCCCACCGACACCGTGTTGGCGCGATCGGCGACCGAGCCTTGGCCCAGCGCCACCGCGCCCTGCGCGGTCGCACTGGCGCCCTGCCCGACCGCCGTGGCCGACGCCGCGCCGACACTGGCGCCTTCGCCCACCGCCACCGCGTTGGTCGCGACGGCGGCGATATGCGCGTTGGCGCCGATCGCCGTACTGCCGTCCGCGTCGACGCGCGTGTTGCTGCCGATGGCCGTGTCGTTGGGCCCGTGCGCGTAGGCGTTGCCGCCGATCGCGGTACCGGTGACGTCGTTGGCGCGGGCGGCATTCCCCAACGCGGTCGGTGCCGGTCCGGTGGCCGCGGGGCTGGGGGCCGACGCGGTGGCGGTTTCGGCCGTGGCGGCGGCTTGCGTTGTCGGCGCCGTTGGCGGGGCGCTTTCCGGCTGCGCGCTCGCCGTGGTCGCGGCGGAGCTGTCTTCGACGGCGGCAAGGGTCGCTGCGGTCGGCGCGGCGGCGGTGCGCATCAATCGTGGCGAAGTCGCCAGGCTGGAACTGCCCGACAGCTCGGTGACCTTGCCATCCAATGCACTCAGCGCGTCGCCGACGGTGTGGTAGCTCGCGCCCTGGATGACATAGGTGGGCGCCACGTACACGCCTTGCGCGCCGATCGCCGCGCCACCGCCCAGGAAGCTGATGCTGTTGCTCAGCGCCTGGAACAGCTGCCCGCCGTTGATCGCATCGGTGCTGGCCGCGGCCAAGGCGCCGGCGCCGACGTTGGTCAGCTTGCGCGTGGCCGGACCGCCGACGCCGTTGCCGCTACCGAACGACACCGTGTTGGCGTCGTAGGTGCGCGACCCGGAGCCCACCGCCACCGAATCGGCGCCGCTGGCACCGGCGTTGGCGCCCAATGCGACACCATTCTTGCCGCTCTGGCGGACGAAGGCGTTGTAGCCCACGGCCACGCCGTTCTCGCCGATCACGTTGGACTGGCGACCGACCGCGGTGGTGTTGGTGCCGATCGACAAGCTGTCCACGCCCACCGCGCTGGCGCCGGTGCCCGAAGCACTCGCGCGTGCGCCCACTGCCACACTGCGCGCGCCGCTTGCCGTCGCACCGGCACCGGCGGCTGTCGAATCCACCCCGGTGGCCGTCGCCACGCCATCGCCATTGGCCTGGAAACCGGCACTGACGTCGGCCGTATCGGCGGCCACTGCATCCAGCTGGCCCTTGTTGACCGCGTCGTTCGCGTCGACCGCATCGCCGACATTGACGATGCGGCGCGTGGCCGGACCGCCGACGCCGTCGCCGCTGCCTACCGAGACGGTGTTGTCCGCATAGGTCCGCGAACCGGAGCCCAAGGCCACCGAATCGGCGCCGCTCGCGCCGGCATTCGCGCCGATCGCCACCCCGTTACTCGCGCTCTCGCGCACGAACGTGTTGTAGCCGACCGCCACGCCGTTCTCGCCGATTACGTTGGCCTGCCGGCCCACCCCGGTGCTGTTGACGCCGGTCGTGCTGCTGTCGACACCGACCGCGGTCGAACCGATCGCCTCTGCGCGGCTGCCGCCACCGACCGCGACAGTGTTGTCGGCCAGCGCGAACGCACTCTGGCCGAGCGCGCTGGCATTGAGCCCATCGGCGTACGAGTTCCAGCCGATCGCGGTCGCATAGTCGGCGGTGGCCCAGGCACCGGCGCCGAACGCCGATGCGCCGGTTCCGGTGGCCTGTGCCGAAATCAGCCCGAACGCCGAGCCGCCGACCGTCACGCTCTCGTCGCCGCTGGCGATGCTGAACTCGCCAACCGAGACCGCACTGGCGCCGGACGCTTCCGCGGCGACACCGACTGCGGTGGTGTAGTCGCCGGAGGCTACGGCACCGTAGCCGAGCGCCGAGCCGAGGTAGCCGCTGGCTTCGCTGTAGCCACCGAGTGCAGTGGCGCCGATGTTCGAGGCGCTGCTGCGGAAGCCGGTGGCGGTAGCCTGGTTGTCCGAGGCGATCGCTTCGCTGCCGGTCGCGGTGCTGTAGGTCGAGCTGGCCTGTGCGCCGGCACCGGTCGCGGTGGCGGCAGTGTCTGCCGCGGTGGCTCCATTGCCGAGTGCGATGCTGCTGGCACCCAGGGCTTGCGCGTTGTCGCCGAAGGCCGCCGAACTGACCCCCGTGGCCAAGGCATTGAAGCCTACCGCCGTGGCGTTTTCGGCCAATGCGTTCGCACCGGAACCCAAGGCACTGGCGCCGTTGCCGATCGCGTTGCTCGCTTCGCCGGCGGCCAAAGCATTGTCGCCTTCGACGTAGGCACCCGCATCGCTGTCGTCGCTGCCGCTGGCCTGGAAGTACTTGTTGGTCGTTTCGGCCACTTCGGCCACGGCATCGAGCTGGCCTTTGTTGACTGCGTCATTGGCATCCACGCCGTCACTGACGTTGACGATGCGGCGCGTGGCCGGACCGCCGACCCCATCGCCGCTGCCTACCGAGACGGTGTTGTCCTCGTAGGTCCGCGAGCCGGAGCCCAAGGCCACCGAATCGGCGCCGGTGGCGCCGGCATTCGCACCGATCGCCACCCCGTTGGTCGCGCTTTCGCGCACGAAGGTGTTGTAGCCGACCGCCACGCCGTTCTCGCCAATGACGTTGGTCTGGCGGCCCACGCCGGTGCTGTTGACGCCGGTGGCGCTGCCGTCGACGCCGATCACCGTCGAACCGGTCTCGCTGGCCAACGCATTGCCACCCACGGCAATGCTGTTGTCGCCAAACGCCGTGCTGTAGTAGCCGACCGCGGTGCTCTGCGCGCCGCTTGCCCAGGCCTCCGGACCCAATGCGCTGGCGTAGTCGCCAGGCGCATACGCGAGGTAACCGAGTGCCGTGGCTTCCAGCCCTTCGGCGCCGCTCAGCGTGCCGGTGGCGGTGCTGTAATCGCCCGAGGCGATCGCGCCGGCACCCAACGCGGCCGAAGCCTCGCCGCTGGCCTGCGTGTCCACGAAGAAGCCCAATCCCGGAACCAGGTCCACCGGGCCGCCCAGCGCGACACTGCTGGTACCGGTGGCCGCGCTCTGGGTGCCGATCGCGGTGCTGTAGTCGCCGATGGCATTGGCGACCGCGCCGAATGCCGCCGACTGCGCACCGATCGCGTAGGCGCCGACGCCGACCGCGGAGGAGGCAAAGCCATCCGCATTCGCGCTGGCACCCAGGGCAGTGCCGCCGACGCTCGCGCTGGTGGCGCCAGTGTCGACGGGAACGCCACCGCTGGTGATCAGCGGCTCGCCGTTCTCGTCGACCGCCGCGCCGCCCACCGCCACGCTCGCAGCGCCGGTCGCTTGCGCGTTGTAGCCGAACGCGGCGCTGTTGAGGCCGGTCGCCAAGGCGTTGCTGCCGACCGCAGTCGCGTTATCGGCCAGGGCGTTGGCGCCGGAACCCAACGCGCTGGCGCCATTGCCGATCGCGTTGCTGGCCTCGCCGGCGGCGACGGCGTTGTCACCTTCAACATAAGCACCGGCATCGCTATCGTCGCTGCCGCTGGCCTTGAAGTACTTGTCGGTGGTCTGCGCCACTTCGGCGACCGCATCGAGCTGGCCTTTGTTGACCGCGTCGGTCTCTTCCGTGCCCGCGGCCACATTGGTGATCTGGCGCTCGCTGCCGACGTCACCAACTGAGACCGTGTTCGCGCGCTCGGCCAGCGAACCTGCGCCGATTGCCACGCTGTTGTCGGCGAGTGCGAACGCACTTTCGCCCAGCGCCGTCGAGCTGGCGCCGTCCGCGTACGAGTTCCAGCCGATTGCGGTGGCGTAGTCGGCGGTAGCCCAGGCGCCTGCACCGAGCGCCGAGGCGCCGGTTCCGGTGGCCTGCGCCGAAATCAGCCCGAACGCCGAGCCGCCGACCGTCACGCTCTCGTCGCCACTGGCGACGCTGAACTCGCCAACCGAAACCGCGCTGGCACCCGAGGCCTCTGCGGCCACGCCGACTGCGGTGGTGTAGTCGCCGGAGGCAACCGCACCGTAGCCAAGCGCCGAGCCGAGGTAGCCGCTGGCTTCGCTGTAGCCACCGAGTGCAGTGGCGCCGATGTTCGAAGCCGCGCTGCGGAAGCCGGTGGCCGTGGCCTGGTTGTCCGAGGCAACCGCTTCACTGCCGGTCGCAGTCGTGTAGGTCGAAGAAGCTTGCGCACCGGCACCGGTCGCGGTGGCAGCAGTGTCTGCCGCCGATGCGCCGGTACCCAGCGCAATGCTGCTCTCGCCCAGCGCTTGCGCGTTATCGCCGAACGCCGCCGAACTGGCACCCGTGGCCAAG